>Ga0123356_10000375_pt1 | contig 50895 bp, 42 predicted proteins | sample TergutEmb28metaG_2_FD_92546 | JGI IMG/M metagenome (GOLD analysis project Ga0123356, IMG submission 92546) | Embiratermes neotenicus P3 segment gut microbial communities from Petit-Saut dam, French Guiana - Emb289 P3 | ecosystem: Host-associated > Arthropoda: Insects > Digestive system > Gut ...
AATACTTTTAGCTCCTCCAACAAAGGCACCAACTCCTGCACCTATAGCTATATGCACCCACATACCATTTGGATCAAAAAGGACAAACGGCATATTCCAACAATAAATATACGGGTTATAGGAATCTGGAGCAAACTGTACACCGCCGACTAGATCCTTAGCTGTAAACCGTCCCTTGTGGGGGTCGTATTCGCGGGCTTGGGCGAACCAGAGGCCGGTTACTGTGTCGTTTTGGTAGCCGGTGTATCCGAATGGCTGCTTTGTGCTGTAGGAGCCGAATTGTGATGTGCCGAATTCGTCGTAACCGTAGGATTCTGTCACGCTGCCTGCGTTGACTGTTCTTAACGGACTGAAGAGTTCGTCCAGTAAATATGAATTTACTGCTCCGCCTGCCCCTATCGAAGCCAGCATTGAGTAATCCCAGGTATAGTATGTAACATCGCCGGTATCATTGCGTTCAAGTACGTTGTTGTATTGTTTTGTCAGATCCAGAACATCTTCTATATGTCTTGTCGGATTTATTTCAAGAAGTTTTGGTGTCAGTGTACCTTCTGTCTTGCCCACACGATGTCCCAAGCCGTTATAATTATATGCTGCACCAAGACCGGTTCCAATGTTTATTGCTTTCTCTATCCGGTTTAAAGCACCATAGTGGTACTGCTCTTTGATCTCACCGTTTGCTTGTGTCTCTATCAAATTGCCGCGTTTATCGTATGTGTACTTACTTTCAATACCTGCAGCATCGGTCATAGATATAAGCTGATCGAGGGCATTGAATTTATAGGTTGTTCCGCTGCTGCCTTCGGTTTGTTTTATCCTGTTGCCAAAACCGTCGTATTCATATTGCCTTATAAGACTGCCGTCTTTACTGACTTCACTCAAGCGGCATAATTTATCGTATGCATAGTCATAAGTGCCGCTGTCTTCCGGTAATCCTCTGCGTTCCTTTGTTATACCGGTTTTGTTTCCAAGTGCGTCATACTTAAATTTATAACTGTCAAGTACACCTTCTGCATCAAAGTGGCTAAGCTCACCGATACGTCCTGTATCATCAAATCCGAACTTTGTATTGATACCGCCTTCGTATTTCTTTTCGATAAGGCGACTGTACTCATCATAGCCGTAAAGCGTTTTACTTGAGCCGTCTTTTATCTCTTTCAGGAGCTCCAGCTCGTCATAGCTGTATATCACTTGTTTCCCGTCCGGATATGTGATGCCGGTCCTCATACCTGTGGGACTCCATGTATATGATACTTCCTTACCTTGGTGGTCGGTTATCATTGACGGTCTGCCCATAGCATCTACATCGATTTTAGTTGTTCCCAGCCAATCTTCCACTTGTGTGAGCTGTCTTAACGGATTGTACGACATTTTGACTTCGCGTCCGTCGGCATACTGTATACGGCTTACGTCTCCGTATGTAGTATAACCATACTTTGTCAAGTAACCGTCTTTGTCCACTTTCTCGATAAGCTGACCACGAACATCATACTTGTATCGTTCTGTGTGACCCAATGCGTCCGTTTCAGATACAACACGCCCGGAAATATCTCTTTCATATCGTGTTATATGCAACTGCCTGTTCTCTGCGTTTTTTGCATTGATATCAAGAAAATCTGCATGAGTTCCCGCTTCTTCCTTTTGAAGCTGACGGATCTCAATGAGTTGATCAAGTTCGTCGTATGTATACAACGCAACATTGCCCATTGCATCGATTACTTTTGAATGCTGTCCTGTCAGTGTATACTCGTATATGCTCGTATTTCCGTTTTCGTCTGTCAGGCTCGTTACATTAGACATAGCATCGTGTGTCAAATGCATTGTTACTCCGTTATCTTCGGTTATTTTTACTATACGGTCAAGCACATCGTAATCATAAGTCTTAACATGCCCTGTCCTGTTTGTAACTGTTTTAATATTCCCGTTATCGTCATATGTATATATTTCTTTTGCTTTATCAGGATAATCGATATAGCTGAGCAAACCACCCGGAGCATATACATACCCGGTCGTCCTGCCGGCTTCGTCTGTGACCGAAGACATTTTCCCTAACGGGGTATATGTATACTCACGGCTGTCGCCTAAAGCATTCGTTTCTCGCAGTAACTGCCCTGCTTCGTTATATAAAAGGCTGACTGTATTATCCAAAGCATCGGTGACAGAAGTAACAAGGCCGTCAGAATTGTATTCATAACTCATCTTCAATCCATCAGGACCGCTTACTCCGGTCAGCTGCCCTAAAGCGTCATAACTCAGATTTATTTTATTACCAAATTCATCTGTAATACCTGTCCTGTTTCCATTTGCATCATATTGGTACAACACTGTGCTGCCATCCGGCTTTTGCATGCTTTCCATGCGATTAAGATCATTAAATACATATCTTGTTTCAGCACCATTCGGCTCTATGACCTGTGCCAGATTCCACATTGGATCGTAATTAAGCTGCGTTTCCCTGCCAAGCTGGTCGATCGTTTTTGACAAAAGGCTTAAATCATTGTACTTGCGGGTTATTATACTTCCGTCGAAGTTCCTTATGCTTGTTACATTTCCTGCTTTATCGTACTCATATGACAGGTTGTTGCCTATTGCGTTCTTTACTTCTGTGATGTTGCCTGTTATATCGTAGCTGTAACGCGTTTCGTTGCCGTTTCCATCGACCGATAAAACAGCTCTGTTCAAATCATCATAGCGGTACTCTGTTGTGATGCCCGATCCATCAACGATTTTTGTGATGTTGTTTCTTTCATCATATGTCAAATGAATACAACTGCCGTCAGGTTGCGTGATCGTATCAACGATGCCGGTTTTTGCATATGACATCCTTGTGGTATTTTTAACAGCATCTTCTACCAGGACAAGATTACCCCCGGTATCATATACATTATTGACCTTTACCGTGCCATCCGACTCCACGCTTATAAGCCTGCCATTGGATGTATCATACCTGTATTCAGTTTTTACTCCTAAAGCATTTGTTACTGTACTGACATTGCCGCGCTCATCATATTCAAACGCGGTTTTGTTGCCGAGTTTATCAACAGTCAGAGTACGCTGATTATTGTCATTAAACTCGAACTCCTCTTTCCCGTCAGGATATACGATACCTGTCGTACGAAAACCGTCATCACGTTCATAAATGATTTTGCTTCCGTTTTGCTGTACGAAAATCGTTGTATTTTTATTCTCGTCATATGCATATCCCATGGAGCTGCCGTCTGCGAAGGATTGCTTGACCACCCTACAATGCTCGTCATATTTATTCTCTAAGGCATCAATACCCAACGGGTTTATAAGCTTAGTCAGATTGCCACGATCGTTATATTCATATCTATATTCGGAGCCGTTTGGATGTACAACAGTTGATAACTTATTTTCTGTGTAATCCAGAGTAACTTTCCTGCCGGTGTGATCTTTAACACTTACCAGAAGACCTTCATCATTATATATAAACACAAAATTTCCGCCATCGTTGGACACTTTGGCAAGAAGCCCGTTGTCATATTCAAAATCGATATTGACACCGTCAATGTCGCTTAAGCTTAGTAATTTGCCCTCATTATCAAAATTGTAAACCACATTGGACAGAGTTGTCAGTACCCATCCTTCTCCTGTTTTAGTCAGGTTATTATTATGACCCGGCGGAGATGTATACCTGCCATCATCTGATACCCTGTAGGTTTCGACATGACCATCGTCAAGTGCTACATTTACCAGATTTTCTTCTTCGGTCAGGTAAAGATTGAAGTTGTGTGTCCAACCCAAACCTAAAACGCTTGATATATCACCTATTGAGTTATAAAAGCGTTTGAACTCAAGAGGAAAACGACCGGGTACGGTCATATCCGTTTTGTCGTATATGAAATTGCCGGTGGACATGTTCACGGGGTCGCCGCCAAATGCAGCACATAACATCCTCCCGGTAAAACCAAGTGCTCCTCCGGCTATCTTGCCCCACCATGATGTAGATGATTGCCCGCCTGTAAATGTTACAGGATGTACACCATCACCGACCTTAAATGATTTATCACCACTGATGAGTTGATAAGCTTTTTGCTCGCCAATCAGGTAAGCGATCCTTGAATCATCCATTTGCTTACCTGCTGCACCAAAAGCTGCCATGATCATGCTGGCTGCAGTTGTCCGTGAGCTTATGCTGTTGCTAAAACCCCTGAACTGTGCAGACAAACCCAGCGCTCTTCCAACGTTGTTTAATCGTTGATTAAATCCTTCATATGCTTTTGCTGCTGCATAAAAATCGACCACAGCATTTTCCATTGTCTTATATTTGGATTTATAACTCATGGCGCACCCTCTTCATCAATTTTACACTCGCTCGCCGGCGAACCATCTCGCGTCTCTTTCAACCGGTTGGTCTCTGTATGCATCAAATCCGTCCCGTTTTGACGTTTTGTAATTTTTCCTTTTCAGGTTATCTTTCCATATTTGCCGTGTCTCGTCACTAACCGTATGCTTGTTTGATTTGGCGGCTTCGTGCTGATATGCATGCCTGGCTTCATGGATAAGTACTGTAAGTAAGTAGATTCCTTCAGGTTCACTTAGTAGTTTTTTATTTAAAGTGATACGTTTGGTAAACGGGGCATAACCTCCGTATGTGATATATCCTTCCGGAGCGCGTAACGATCTGAAGCTGATCTTGGTTTTTGCTGATGTCCCCATTACTCTTTGGATCTCAGCAAGAAAATCATTCAACAGTCTCATTCTTTCTGCGTCAGTGGTTGCTCTTCTCCACGCAGATTCATAACTTTTAAGTATACTCTGGATCTCATTTTTCATGCGCAGGTCATCAGCTAATTCCTGCTCTTTTGTTATACCTGAGGGCTTGTTCCCTGCTCTCTCCTTGATTTTCTCCCACAGACGCTTAAAACGATCCCATGCAACCTTTGGCCAGTTTCCGGGTATGATAGCTTTGCCGAAAGCGAATCCAACAGATATAATGCTGCGCCAGGGTACTCTCCACTTTGATAATGGAGAAGTGGCCGCAACCCCGATAATCGCACCTGTCGGAATTATCTTGCCCCCGGCAAACGAGCGATTCCCGCTCATTATGCGGTATACTTCCCTCTCTCCGCTGAGATAAACTGCTCCTATTTCTTCAAAACACTGTTTTACACCGGTTAATCCGGCAGCAACGGTACTGACTGCCGTAACGCGGGAACCAATACTGTCACTTATACCTCTCGGCAGACCGGTCGCATTGATTGCCACCCTTACCTTACCAAGTCTGTCGGCATACGATTCCATTGCCTTTGCAGTAAAAGAAAATTCCCCGATCGTATTATCAATGATTTTATGGTTAGTTCTGAAACTCATCATCTATCTCCGCATCTTCGGGGAACTCCATACCTTCCGGCGGATCATGCAATATTGCGCTTAGCACTTCTCCTTGAGATCCGTCTTTTCTCAAAAGCACGATCCCTCCGTATTTATTAAGCTCCAAATAAAATACATGATCTTCTTCATTGGTAAGGCATAGTACCCAACCCCAGGTATCAGCTTCTTCAACTTTTACTGTTTTTAGCTTACCGACCCCTGCTTCTGCAAGCTTGTTGACTGTACTATCGATTACTATGATATCGTCAGGGTGAACATCAACATGTTCTGTTACGAGTTTCTTGTTATTTTCAAATGTATTTTCGTCGCTGACTGTCATTTTAGATCCTCCGTTAGGTGTTTGGCAGCTTCACCGGATAAGGGATAAGGTGTGTATTCAACCCTGTGATTGCTCGTATTCAAGTACAGCGATCTGCAACCAGTCCGGCATTACCGTTCGCTCAAACATTACTGCTCCGGATGAGCTGCGGATGCTTGGTAATGGTACAAGCTGCTGCCCTGTTGCATGCCTGTTCAAATCACGTACGTGCCCGCTGATGGCACTGCGTTCTGCTCTGGTATAATGGTCTGTTATTTCATGTAATGCCATCCCGGTACTACGGGTTTTTTTTGAAATTTCGTATATGGACTCTTTTGTTTTGTTAAGCTGCCGCCGTAATCCGGATAAACCCTCCGGCCATCTCGACAGCATAGAATCCAGGCCTTCCCGGTGCCTGCCAAAATCCCCGGCGAGCATCAAAAACTCTTCGCCCGCCTCACTTAGAGGTCCGGTCTTTACACTGTATTGAGCCATTTTTATCATCCATTCGTTTTACAATGATTCAACATGCAGGAAATCCTATGTAAATTAATGGATTTCCTGCTGATTATGCTGATTCGGTTAAACCTTAGAATATGTTGCCCGGCAGTGCTCCGGATGCATCATTGACCGCTTGCTCTGTTCTGATGTATCCCTGAGCTACCTCGTCAAGGTCACGGGTGTATTCTTCAACGATGTTGAGCATTTCTTCGATGTCCTTGTGCGTTTTGTTGAATTGTGCCAGATATGTAGCTGATGCTTCGCTGTCCCAGCTTGTGTTTAAAGATTGGAACCTTGCCTTCATATCCTGCATGATATTGCTGAGTCTTGAACGTATATTTTTCATCTCACCTGATTTGCTGAGTAAGGTTTGAGCGTTTACTCTCAATTCTGCTGTCATTGCCATAATTCATTCTCCTTAAAATTATTTTAGGTTAACTGATATCTTTTACTTATGTGCTGCGTACTGATTTCGTCCTGAGGATCTCCTGTGCTTCTCTCTCATTTTTGTCGTAGAGGTCTGCATTGCTCCGCAATACTTCCACATACTGCTTGACCATATTGTTGAGTGCTTCAAAACGTGGTTGGTCCTGACCCAGCTGGGTTTTGAATGTGTCGCTTGCATCGCCGTCCCACATACCGTCGAGCTCCTGCCCTACCGAGTACAATGCAGTTACCTGATTTACGTACTCACCAGCCATTTGTTCGATATCACCTGCGGCTTTGCGCATTCCCTGAGTGTCCAATTTTTTAATGTCTGCCATGATTATTCCTCCTTTTTATTCTCATACGCTTTGTTTTGCGTTTGATTACATTGTTTATTTTCTTTCTTCTGAGTTTATATTACCATGTATTTTTTACTTTTGATCTGCTCCCTGATGAATGACTTGTTTTCGGGTGTGAATGGTAACCTGTATGAATGGAATCGGTATGGATCGATCATTATGTGTTTCTGACAGTGTTGGTTTTTAACGTTTCTTGTGCCGCTTTCTCGGCGTCAGCGATCGCTTTTGCGCTCACCTCAAGACCGTTTGCTATGTCTCTGATATTCTTTACTTCAGCTTTGATAAGATCTTCGAGCTGGGTGATTTTACTTTGGAAATCCTTTGATGATTGTCCTTCCCAGCCTGCTTTTACTTTTTCCATCGCTTCGGAAAGCTTTGTGTTTTTTTCCATACCGTCTGCTATGGCTCGAAGCTCCCGGACATGTGTCATTGCCTTGTTATAATCAAATTTAAGCATTTTTCTGTTTCCTCTCTATCAATCTGAACCGAATACGCCGGAGGGTAAAGCTGCACTTGCTGCGGCTGCTTCTCTGTCCGTTTTTATGATGTTATTGGCTATCGCGTTCAAGTCCAGAACATACTCTTGGATAACACTCACCAGACCCGGTGAGTTTTCTTCTATTTTTGCTATTGCTGCCTGATATGCAGTGGCGCTTTCACCTTCCCATATCGACTTGAGAGATTTTGCATCACTCAGGATGTTACGTAAGCAGTTCTCTATTATTGAACGCTGAGCATCTACGGATTGTGCTGCATTTAGCATGATCACGGGATCTATTGTTACTGCACCTTGTGACATGACTTTCTCCTTCCTACCTGATTTTTAATTGCTTAACAAGATTTTGTACTCTGTTGTCTGCGGTGTCGTAAATCGCCGCTGCTTCTCTTAACTGGTTATTAAGTGTGTGCAGCACTTGCAGATACGAGTCAAAGATTTCTGCATCTGAACTAAACTGCGCGTAAAATTGCGTGCTGGCGGGTCCTGTCCATGTTGCCTTTAATGAGCTTCCGCCGCCTTCGGAAAGTGTCTGCCGCATCGATTTGATTGCGTTCTCGACCTGCCTAATGTCTTCGTTGATATTGTTTGCTATTGTTCTCAGCCTGCCCGGATCTACTTTTGTCTGTACAAAATTCGGCATACTATAACCTCCTGTTTATCCTTCTGATGTATGTAACACTGACTGTTGATTGCATAATAACTTATAAATATTTGATTTTGATCCTGCTCTGACGAATGGCATGTATTTTGGAGTCAATGACATTTTTAGTTTGTTATCAACGCCCATATTTATAATAAATATAAGACCTGACCGCCTTTAACGCCTGCTTTGCGAAGGTTTTTATTGTCCGGCAGATTTGAACGGGTCACCGGAGAGAAAATTGCCGTATTGTCATCAAATCTAATATTGCCGTTTTCGAATGCGGTGATCTGCTCAATGATTTTTTCTTTTGCTGCTCCGACCGTCAGCTTATCATCGAGCATCATTTCGTATTTCTTTCCGTTGCCGGGTGTTGCGACATCGATGATGATCCTCATTTTTCTTCAGCCTCCTTGTTTTTGACCGGCGTTATCTTGCGATGTTTGTCATTATACCGGTAATCCTCGCATAAAAGGTTCACCCAGGGGGATCCAATAAACCAGGCTTCACCTTGCTTTTTAACTTCCGTTGCTTTGGATATGGCTCCGGTAACCAAACGAAGTACAGATTCAAGCTCAATTTCATCTTCAATTATCCTTGCCAGATTCTTCTCCGTCAAACCCGTTAAATCACAGATTTCTGCTCCGCTTAACGCTTCATCAATAAAACGCTGTCCGGCTTCCGTCTTCTCCGGAGCAAGATATAGTAATGTATACAGTTCATCATCAGATAGAATAAAAGACACATCCATAATACAAACTCCTATTTTTCAGTCCCTTTTACTGCCTGCCTGACTACATCCCTGCAGGAACGGGAGAAAGGAACTCTCTCCCCGCCGGTCAAAGTCAACTCCATCTCAGCTCCGCGCAGCTCTTTTATTTTCTTTATGTTTACAATATAGCTTCTGTGGCAGCGTACAAAGTACGGCGGTAATGATTTGGCAAGGTTTTCTATCGAATCATAGTAGCTGATCTCCTGCCCTTTTGTGTGGATCATAACTTTTTTACTGCTTGCTTCGAAAAAGAGTATGTCATTAAACGGTACGCGTTTTGTCGCACCATCTGCTTTAAAGACAAATATATCCTCGTTTTCGCTGCCGGCGAGACGATCAAGCTCTGCGGCTATCTCACTCAGCATTTCTCTGATCTGTGTGTTTTGCAAGGGGCGGTACAGCACTCCGCCGGGGCGTATTTTTGGTCTGAACATAGGAGTCAAGTCTCTTGTTCTGTCGCTGACAAGCAAAATGAATGTCAACTCCCCTGTTTGCCTTACGGTTCTTGCCACCTGCATGACCGGTTCTTCACATTCGTCAAACGAAAGAAAGACAGCATCATGCGCTCTGATCGGAGCTTTTGGTACCGGAGGTATCAAGGTCGCTCCGGCGTCACCGGCAAACATATCGAGACGATCCTTTAATGCTGAAGCACGGCGTTCATTTATATCCCATAGCGCAAGGTCTATGTTCTCCACTTTAAACCTCCGGTGTTTGTATCGTTACAGTTCTGTCGCCGATCATTGTGTGCCCGTAACCTGCCGATTGCTTTTTTGAACGCTCGGACATCGACATATCAAAATCGAATATACGTTGATTATCAACGTTACCGCCGAAGTGAATGCCATCCTTCCACGAAGTAAACCCGATATATGCAGGTCTGCCGCTGTGAGATGATGAGTCTTCACGTGTTATGCACGCAAATTGTGTTATTTTATGCTTATCACCGCGCTTGACCATATTCTCGTAGAATGAGTACATATTTCTTGCATCGCTGTATATCGTTGTAAGAAAAGAACCGAAATCATTTATATATATAGTTATATGCTTTTCGTCCGCCAAAGCAGTTCTGCTGAAGCTGCGACCTCCTGCTTCCTCGATTTTTTTGTTGCGCCGGACAAACTCCGGTATGGTTTCAGACAGCCAGTCATAGAGTTGATCGGCATCTTCAATATATGTCATATTATTTTCTTTCGCCCAGGATGACAGCTGGCTTGCACCGATATCAATGATCACAACATCGTGACCGCACATCGCTGACGCCATTGCCAGAAAACGAATCATATTGGTTTTACCTGTTCGTGACCCGCCGGATATAGCGTAGCAGAACACTTCATCCGGATCCATGTGCACAAGTGTAGCTTCCTTGATGTCGTATCCGACCGGCAGCAATCCTTTTCCTAAAGCATGAACAACTTCAGGATATTGCTTGAAGGCTTCGAATGCCATGTCCTCGGGTACCTGCGGAATGCGGGTTGCCGAAACACCGCTCCATTCACTTGCGATCTTTTTGAACTTTTCTTTTAACACATCATTTAGTATCGTTGTTTCATCTACTTTAAGGCACATAGCGGTTTGGAACTCAAGAGAACGCGGCTCTTTTTTATCGTCACTTTCAACCTTGATCATTCCGCGTCCTGGGCATCCTTCTTCAGCAGTGATCTCACCTCTGTTACCGAGTACATCATCGTAATCATACTTATCTGCAAGCTGTATGCCAACTCCGAAGCGTATGTTCTGCCTTATTTTTGAGTACACATCTGAGTAATTAGTGCAAGTCACGATCATGTAGATCCCGTAACTGGCTGCTTCGCGTGCCAGCTGTAATATATTTTCATCTTGTTTGTCATTCATTTCCATAAATGACGGGAGATTGTCGATCGCAAATACTATAGCCGGAACATCATCATGCAAGCGCATATAATCCTTGTAAGAGCCTATACCGCGAGATGAAAACAACCGCTTTCTTTCGTTAAGTTCTTTTATGAGCAGAGCTATCAGTTTATCCGTGCGGTCCTGATCATCGTCGAATACGACGCCACCCACATGCGGCAGAGCTGCGAAGACATCCAAAGTACGGGAACCGTAGTCGGCTATGTATATATTCACCTGTTTTGGAGTTCTCGTTGTAACAAGCCCGTAGAGTACCGTTTGAAGGAATGTTGTCTTTCCGCCGGATACGGACGATACAACTATTATATGATTGTTTTGTGTAAAGTTGACTGCAACCGGCCGCTGCTCTTGATTTACCGGATCATCGAGCTTGCCTACGGGTACCGATAGTTCTCTGATATCAGTTGAAGTGCTCTTTAAGTCTTCAAAATACAGTTCCTTCGGCAACGGTGGCAGCCAAACATTTGAAATAGCTGCTATACCGTGCTTATCTGCTATTTGCCTTATATATGCTGTCAACGCATCAAGCTGTATCACTTTCTTTTCTGATGTTTCTTTTTTCTTCTTTCCTGCACTTAAAACACTGGGACGGCCCCATAGATTTATCATTTTTACTTCGCCGCTTTTTTCATCTGTATAAGGATTCTCGGGCTCATACTTTGCTCCCGACCAGCCTGACTGGAATTCTTCAAATATTTCGTCATTACCAACCTGGAAATATCCGCGTCCGGGTTGAGTTATATATGCTGCTTCAGGATGCTTGAGCATACCCATACTGTCAGACTTTTCCGCTACGCGAAGGCATACGCGGAATCTTGTGTTTGACCAGATCTGCTCGTCAACGACACCGTCCGGTTTCTGTGTTGCCAGGATCAGATGTACGCCAAGTGTTCGCCCTATACGCGAAGCACTGACCAGCTCGCGCACAAATTCGGGTTGTTCTTTTTTAAGCTCCGCAAACTCATCAGCAATGATCAGTAAATGCGGCATCGGACCATCTGCCTGCCCTGTACGGTAAAGTTCAATATAGTCGTCGATATGCTTTATTTTATAGTCGTTGAACACTGTCTGACGGCGCTGCATTTCACTTCTGATAGATGCAAGCGCTCTGTTTGTTTGATTTCCTCCGAGATTTGTTATTATACCAGCCACATGAGTCAGTGCTTTAAAACTTTCCGCCATGCCGCCGCCTTTGTAGTCGATAAGGATGAAGGAGACTTCATGCGGATGATAGTTTACTGCCAGTGATAGTATATATGTCTGCAGCATTTCGCTTTTTCCGGAGCCGGTCGTACCTGCTACAAGTCCGTGCGGACCATGGTATTTTTCATGGATGTCCAAATATACGGGGGTGCCGCCGCCACGTGCTCCGATCAGTGCTTTCATGCTTTCATATGTGCGGTTTTCGAGCCAGTTCCTGTAAACATCGATCGTCCTGACATCTCCGGTTTTATACATATCCAGAAATGTCAGCATTTGCGGGATGGCTCCTGCTCCCTCCGCTTCCTTGACCTTTACATCGGAAAGCAACCGTGAGACCTCATCCAGTTTTGCCGGTTTTACAAAATCGAACACAACATCGGCAAGATTGTCAAATTTATTATCGAGGCTGTAATAACCGGAAAATTCATTATCGCGCTGTACAATGACCGTACAGTTGTTTGGCAATCTATCAAGCCTGTCGTAAAACATCAACGTCGAAAAACCATAATCCTGGTCGGGATCGGTGATGGATTTTATGACTGCTTCATGCTCTATGAGACCCGGATCTGCAATAAACATTATATAATGCGGCAGATTATTGTTGTTTTGCCTGTCTTCGTCAGATCTTGCTCTTATGACACCTGACAGATAGTACAATACTTCACCGATACTGTTAGATTCATTTGCTATAAAGCGTATCGAGTTATCTTCCGACCAGACATGCGGCAGCCATTTAGCATAACCCCAGTCTTCATCGGGCGGGACTATGAACACCATTTTCACGTCTGTATATGAATGCAGCATAGCAAGCTCAGTTGCAAAAACACGTGCTGTTTCCAGTACCGTTCTCCTGTGATTGCCAATGACCCCGATGAGCTTGTTTTCCAGCAGAGACATTAGAATAGGTACATCAGGGAGTGTCTGGTACTTTTTCTGTATTTCAAACGGACGTTCGGCAAGATTATCATCGATAAGGGAAAAACGTTCCTTCGGCACAACGATCGGGTTAAGGGTAGGTATCTTTCCCATCCCGAGCCTTACTGTCAGAAAGTCCGGATGGTTTACATTCCGCTCCCACAGATGCCTGTCACGGTTTACGATCCAGCTCATACAGTCGTTTGTATGAGGATAACCTGTACTCAGAGCCACACGGTTCTCCTGCTGCTTTTCTGCAACGATCCTCTCCATACGGTCGAGGTACTCACTATATCGAGTCTGTCTGTTCTTCTCATCTTCCGCTTCCTGCTTTTTTTGATAACGCACACTCATTAGTGCCCAAAAGACACCAACAACAGCTGCTGTTGCAGAGGTGAATATGCCCATAAACATAAACGGACTTGTAGTTCCGCCCATATCTCTTGCAGCCAGCATTGTAAACAGGATACCGATACCCATAGGAAGAACCATAGTAAGTGACGGTCCGATCGTCATCCATAAAGGCTGCCTGCGGCGACCGCCGGGTCCGGGAGGAGCGTCCAGCTCCACTTGCTCTGTATCCATCTTTGGCATACGCCGGGGGCTGCGTGAGTAAAACTCGTCCTCTGCTGATGCCTCAGGCTTAATTTGCCCTTTATCTTTTAGCTCGACCGGTCTGAGACCTTTTACTATACAGCCGTTTTGCGGCTGGTTTACGGCAAGTATGTTGTTGAGCCATGTCAGCTTTAAGCCGAACACATAAATGGCATCACCATAATTTAGCGGTTGCTTTTTTACTACTCTTCTTCCATTGATAAAAACACCGTTCATGCTTGTTTCACCGTTTATGATTCCGTCATGCAAGACAGCGCCTTCAGGGGTTGCGTCAATGGTGAAATGATGTTTTCCCGGTGTTTGCCCCGACACAAGATTCTTCATGCGATAGCAGATGTTGCTCTGCTCTCCCGCTCCCATGGTTATCCTTGAGTTTGGTTCTATATAATACTTCATAAATAATGTACGTTTGATATCGATCTCATCGTTGATATCATGCTTGTTTACAAAAATAACTATCTTTTCATCTTTTGTGCATTTGATTTTTGCATCGATATGCAAACCGTCGGTTAAGATATGAGGTGCAGAAAAATGTATTTGCTCATTTGGATGGATCGTCCAGACATCGTCAAACATGTCAAGAGTCAGGGCGATCTCCGTGTCTAAACCGGTCAGCTCACGGTTGAGCTCAATAGATACCGCACGGTTTTGCACACTGGGGAGATAAATCTCCTGGACCCAATACGTATGCTGTACTGTCAGAACAAAATTCGTGTTTGACTTATTAAACTGAACCGGCGGTTTTTGTGACGGCATCGAAGTCCGGGGATTTTTAACCGGCGGTTGCTTCTGTTCAACTTGTTTTTCCTCAACAGCTTGCCCACCACAAAGGCTGCATACTGCCTCCGTCTCTGAAATTTCCTCTCCGCAGTTTTTACACATTTTTTTCATAATGAAAGCAAATCCTTTCACATTATATTACTTGCCTTGTTGTTTTTCTCACAATTTATCCAGCTTCTCAATGTGTACGACCTTTACTCAGCTCAAAACCTCAAAATGAAATACCGGTAAAGTAATATCATCATCGTCGACAGCTTTTGATGATACTACTTTCATACTCTTTCCAACCCACGAGAAGAATTCAATAAAGTTTGCTACTTTTGCATCTAATATATTAGACGGATTATTAGTTAACATCTCGATCTGAGACTTTTTATAGCCATCTACTCCAAGAGCAAAGAATCGCAGTCTTCCTTTCTGTTCTTTTTGCTTCATGGTATTACCGATTTTACTTAGTTCAGCTATATCATCGTGAAACTCTCCATCTGTTATCAACACAAGCCACGGTTTATAAGAACCACTGGCTCTATCATATACTTTGCAGCGTTTATCCAAGAGGTTTACTGCACTCTCTAACGCACTTACTACATATGAATTTACATCTGTCGCTTTTAAATCTACAGGTTCACAATCTTGAATTGCTCTAAATCCCTGGTAAATAGGTTCACGCCCATGTGTACCGAAAATAAAAATCGCGAGATCGATAATGCCTTTTAAACGGTGATCCGCTTTCATTTGATCGATCATTCCGTTAACAGCAGCATTTAGAGTATCTATCGATTTTCCATCCATAGAACCGGAAACATCAAGAACCAATGTCAACGCAACATGAGGCTCACCCGGGTTTATGAACGTATCGTCCGTGCGTTTCGGACGATCCACTATCTTTCCACTCATTATCCACAATACCTTTCACACTTCACTGAAATATCATTGCTTTTTCGCTTTGCAAATATCGAACATAAAAACGCTTTTTATAGAGGATATCGTGTACGGTAATGAAGTTAAACTGTAAATAAAAATAACATAGCGGTTGGTAAAACGCAAGGTTTTAATTGATGCTCCCCGACCTTCAGCGTAGCTTTATTTTTCTCGGTAATATGAGCTTGATGAGTGCAAATTGCCCATCATCAAATATTTTGCCAACGTAAATGATGGGTGGTATAATGATATCATTAGAGTATTTTTATGAGCTAGGTGATGTTTTTGGAGAAAGTGAACAGAAATAACAACGGTGAGGAACGCATGCAAACAATGGATGTTATGGCAAAGCTTATTTCATCAAAAAACCTGCAGAATTTTATAGATGAAAACGATGATGTTCTGCAGCTTCCTGACCTTCCGCAATATCTGGCAGAGCTGTGTCAGCGTAAAGATATGCCGCAAAATAAATTGTTCTTTGAAGCTGATATTGAGAAAAGCCTCGGTTATCAGATTTTTAAAGGCCGGCGGCGTCTTTCGCGTGATAACGCACTTAAAATTGCTTTGGTATTAAAACTGGATGTACAAGAAACCCAACGATTATTAACAGTCTCTATGAACAGTCAACTATATCCGTTTGTTCCACGTGACGCAGCGATCCTCTATTGCCTTCATCATGGAGCTGATTACATGGAAACACAGGAAAGTCTGTATGACCTGGGAATGACAGTTTTGGGGGACGATGCAAAATGAGTGCTACGTGTTTTGAATGTGGTCATGACTTGTTTAAAAATACAAGTAATACATGTGATTATTGTGGTGCTTTTCTGTTGCTCCAAATCCCCGGATTTTCAGAACAATACGAAGCTATGGAATATATATACAGTGGTGAGCAATCGGATGTTTTTGTAGTAAGAGACCGAATCAGCAGCGAATATTTTTTAGCGAAGTTCTATCAGCAAATCGCAGACTATAACAGTGACGAGGAAGATATCCTTGCACAGCTTGATCATCCTGCTATTCCAAAGCTTGTAACCAGCTTCAAAACCAAAGACACCATCTGCATCGTTCGGGAGTATGCCGGTGGAACATCTCTGGACAAGCTTTCTATTTCATTGAATGAAAAGCATGTGCTGGAGTTATGCTTACAACTCTGTGATATATTGACTTATTTACACAACCTTGCACCGCCTGTGATCCACAGAGATATAAAACCTCAAAATATAATTCTTGACGATGACGGGAAAGTGTACCTGATAGATTTTGGTATATCCCGCAACTTTTCCGACGATGCATTAAAAGATACCATAAATATCGGCACAGACGGATTCATGCCACCTGAGCAGTACGGTTTTAAGCAAACTGATTGCAGATCTGATATTTACTCTCTTGGTATTTTATTATGCTGGCTTCTTAGCGGCAAAAAAAATCCCGAAGCGTTAACTTCACTGATAAGCAGTAATCTAATGGGAGTTATAAACAAGTGTACTGCATTCTCACCGGAGCACCGTTATCATACTGCAGACGCAGTAAAAGAAGCTTTGCTGCAGGTGTAAGTGTTTTATTGATATAGTTAAAACTCCACATTTCTTATAGTTATTCTTGTTATTGTACCTTCGTTCTCTCCTTCAATATCTACGAAAAAGGTTATCCCGTCATATGCATCAACATTATCGATATGACCCTGGTATGCATATGGCCGGAACTGATACTGCGATCTCGTCATATAGTCCTCTAGAAGATATTCAGTTTTTTGATCGTATAGTACTGTTTTAAAATAATCAGAGAGAACACTTTCTTGTGTACCGATGCTGATATTACCGGGTAGTTTTACAACCGAACTCAATGATTCGTTATCGATATTAACATCCAGATATACTATAAAACATCTCTCTAATGCGAGAAGTTTATCGCTGAAATTAAATACCTCAACAAATAAACTTAAATCATCTCTAACCAAATAAATTCTAAACTTTCTGACTGCGGGAATACCCTCAGGGGGGTCATCCCATGAAAGCCAGCTTTCAAACTCCCAGCCGTTATTCAAAAATGCGGATACCGGTGCCGGGAGCCGGTATAAATCACCGTCGATTTGAATGTTAAAGCTTGCCAGATCGTTCCCCAGTTCAACCGGTGTTGCATAATTTTCTTCTTTGTTTGTTATATCATTATATATAGTTGCTCCTTTACTGATCAGGTCAGTGTCGATTTGGACTCTGTTATTTACCCATATGTAACTTACTTGATCCTCTTCATCACTAACATGTATAGTTATGCTTCCGGAATAATCATCGGTATGATATCTAAGAGAATGATATGGGTTATAACGTCGTTCGATTGCACTAATATTATTAGGTTCACCAAAAGCTGCCAGAACTTCATCCATTGATGAAGATTTCAACTTTATTCCTTGCGGCAGTTCGATCTCTACATTTGAAAGGTACGATGAAAAGCCTGTAATAGTGCTGTCTGAGAGATACCTGAACTCATCGCTCATATTCTCTAGTTCCACCGTAATGTATTTATCGTTTCTAAAAAAATCATATCCGCTGCTAAACATGGTATCAAATCTTGTCTCTTTCTTTGGCGGAAGAGTTCCGTCCAAGTCCTTTACCGGTTCCCATCCATATGCCATAAAAACATCCACCTGCATAGGTAACTTGAAAACATCACCATCGATAATAAATGTGAAGTCAAATAAATCTTCTGACATCTCGTATATGACAAGTGGTTGAGCCGCAGGCAGCGGAGCAGGTGTATCCTCAGGTTGAACAGGTACAGGATGAACAACATCCGAAACCGGTTCTTTTTCATTTGCTTCTATATCATCAGATGGTGTCCTGCTGCACGCTGACAGTGTTATAGTTATAGCTAATATAAAGACCGTGATCAACAATAATTTTCTCATAATGTGCTCCTTGTTTAATCTGGTTAATCAAAACTGATCGGTATCATATTTGATGAATAAGTGTTACCCTGGATATCTGATATGCTGTAAATGATATAATAATCTTTGTCACGGTCTATATCATCGAGAACAAACCGGAAAGTTTCTATTGATTCATTAACAAGCTTAAACTCCCGCCATGTGACATATGACGGTCGATCCCATTCTTCAAAAGGTCTTAAGTTGCCATCTCTGCCATATGTGAGTAATCTATACGCCAGCACAAATGATATTTTTGAGTAATCATAAATATCAATAGGGGGAAGCGGAATACTTATACCTTCTACATCTCTTATTTCCGGGATCATTGACATTACACGAAGGTTGGTGCCGTCTAAATCCGTCCTCAACTGCAGCCAGCCTGCAGTAAATTTTTGCTGGGGAAATCTGTTTAAATCCCAATCCTCCAAACCGACACGCACATGATATGTTATATATTTATCTGTACGTTCCACCTGATTCATCCAGCAATGGGACGTAAATCCGCTTTCAGGGCACACCAGTGTGTGGGTTTTTCCTGCAAAATTCGCATATAGCTTTCCATCATCCTTTAGCTCAACATCTGCACTACTGAATACGTGCATGTATTCTTCTCCAAAAGTCTCCTCTTTCATTAAAATATAATATGTCGCACTTGCATAGTTTTGCACCTGCTCCGGCGTTAGCTGCACAAAGAAACGAGTGTCACTTTCCTGCATAGATACAGACCTTGACAGATCCCATGATGTCAGTTCGTCACCTTGCAGCAAGGTTACAAATTTTTCAATGAACTCAGTATAATCATCAGCAAAGCCCAGAAATTTATACATAAAAGTCATTATCTCCATATATTCTCTGTTTGAGTAAGGATAGAATAGTGATACCCCGTTGGCATTATCTGTGTTAGATCTATTATATACAATAAAATTATCCAGAGCTTCAGACAGTGCTTGTGCTTCCGGGCGGTCATCATTTAATGCCAAATCACACAAATGCTGTAAATCCACCAGATCATACAAGAATGGAGTAGTCGAACGTCCGAACTCCTTAGTTCTGCTCCTGGCGCGTGCAATATTTGTAAAACTTGAGATTTCAAGGTTATCTCCCATACCTGCATAGAGTGCATTCAGAGTCCTTTCCACATCGGGAACATATACCAGATCCAAACATGAAAGGGTGGTATCTGTCAGTAGGTCAGGACGCAATGTAAAGACAAACTCATAATAATCAAAAAATGAATCAATGATCTCTACAGCTATTTCCCCGGCTGACATCTCCGGGGTGAGATTCCCCAGGAACGTATAATCCCAGCCCGGACCAAGGATTATCTCTTGTGATGCAATCAAATAATCTGCATACTCATAAAATACGTATGCTAACTCGATCGAGCTCATCAGGCACGCATCAAAACCGACGATCTCCAGTTTATTGTTACGGTTGAACGGGCTGTTGTACATTGCTTCGGACATATCTGCAAGAGTCAATATATCGTTATATATCTCATCAGGACCAAATCCTCCTAAAGGTCCGCTGCCGTGATTCCAGAAGATAAGACTATAGGCATCAGTGTCATAACTATTGTAGCAAAAAGCCAGAAAATCGGTAAGCGTCTGTGGATCAGCCATATTTTTTACTGATAGTTCCCCTACCGTCGTCACCCCCTCGTTCCCGGTCACCTCGTAAATCATGACTTTATCATTTGGAATGAAATCGAGAGACCATTTTCTGGCACCGCCTGTACAAACTACTACATTGATCCAACCCTGGTCAAAATCAGATGCTACCATTTCAATAATATCACCTGTAGCAAGACCGCCTTCTGTTTCCAGATCGGATCCAATCATGTATATCATTATTGTCCGTGATGTGACTATATCCGATAAACTGCTTTCAGTATGTACCCCTCGACTTATAACTATTGATACTGTGCTGCCGTTTTCTCGAATACTGCCTCCTGACGGCGATTGTGATATCACTTCACCTGCGGGTGCAACGTCACTGTACTCCTCACGGACTGTAACATCAAAACCTTTAAGACGCAGATGATTTTCTGCATCCTCAAGAGACATTCCAATAGAATCCGGTACCTCTACTACTGACGGTGATATAACTTCCTGCTGCGTTGGTGGTGAACCATGTTTAAAGCCGTCTGTGCTAAAATACGATATTCCGAACGCAGCCGCAGCAAGTACTAAAGCAATTATCGCAACTATTTTGCCGGATACACGTTTTGGCGATCCGGTACGATATGGCTGTGTACTTTGCTGATACTGCGGGATCGGCTGCTGTTGATAATATTGATGGGTCGATTGATAGGTGTTTGGCGGCGGCTGATAATACTGCTGTGCCGGTGGAGGGGTATTTGGCGGTGGCTGATAATATTGCTGTGCCGGTGGAGGAGCGCTTGGCGGTGGCTGATAATACTGCTGCACCGGTGGAGGAGCGCTTGGCGGTGGCTGATAATACTGCTGTGCCGGTTGTACACCGCACATGCTGCATACTCTCGCATCATCCGGTAGTTCTTGTCCGCATTCAGTACAATATTTATTCATAAGCTTAATCCTCTTGTTCGTTAAATTCTCATCCCATAATACCACAATCACCCCAGGAAAGCATGGCGACGGGTTTTGTTCTTATCTTGTTAAAAGAGTAAATGCCCGTAAATGACTAAGAATAAAATTATAGAAAGAGTCGCTGCAACGATCATAATCTTGATTTTGTTATTCAATTTTTTCTTATATGCCCTTAAGTCGATATCTATAAACTTTGGATCTATTTCACGCAGATCGATATTATCATTAAGGACAACGAGTTCTTTTCTGCAGAACAAAATCTCGATACTGAATTCAATAAATGCCGCCAAAATGAATACAAATTCGTATCCGCTCCAGTCAGCAGGATTTAGAGTAATACTCCGGTTGCCTTCAATATAATTCCAAATGTAGTATATCGTGACAGCACTTATCCATAAAACCAGCGAAACAATTATATGCAGTTTTCTTGTTTGCCGCTTGCTCTTTTTTATAAGTACCGGCGGCGAACTATCTCGCACATCCTCCGGCTTATCGCGATATGTTCTGCTGATGATCCCGTTTTGCACTTTAAAGTGCTTTTCATCAGCAATACAATACGGGCATTCGTATAGGGATCTATAGAACTGGTGTTTATCATTTTCCGGACATTTCTTAAGGCTTTTTGTTAAGAACTTGTTTAACGCATTGTACCAGACCGTTTCACTTGGCCGTTTCGTTGGGTCTTCTCTGCCATCAATAAAAGCCTTATTAAACAGCGACAATATCTCAGGCGGTAATGAATCTGCCGGTGGACAAAACACAGCAGATGGTTTATTTCCTTTTCCAAACACATAAGCATTGCGTTCTACGGCTTCATTACCTACGAACGGGGACGCAGTTGAACCTGTTGCTTCGGATTTTATGCCTCTAAACGGGTCTACTCCATTCATCAACAGCTTAAAAAGATGAAGCGCAAGACAAAAACGGTCGCTATATTTAGTAAATGTCGGCAACGCAACTTTATCTAAATTATACGGATTGCCTTTTGAACGTTCTTTGTTGCATCGCTGTATGATTTCCGGAGCCAGATAGCCTGCCATAATAACGTTTGTTCTGAAAGTCCTGTTCTGTTCGTCTACTATATGAAACGAGTCACAATCCATGAAGTAGATCTGTCCGGTCTTGTAATTAACACCTATGTTCTCGTGATTGAAGTCGCCGATGACATATTTTTTTCTGTGCAGTTCATTCATAGCAGAGCATAAATTCATCCCTATTTTGATTCTGGATTCCACTGAGGGAAATCGTCTATATTCAGCTTTATCTATTTCAGGATGCCTGTAACTGTATGTGCGTAAAATATGTTCATCCAGATCCAGTTTCGGCATGACAAAACCGAGGAGCTTATTATTTTCATCTTTTATAAGCTCGATCGGCCATGCAACGATTTTTCTGGATACAAGACCTTCAGGTGGATTGTCTTTCATATATTCCAATTTACTTTGCAACTCCGGTGTGACGACCGGAGCACCTGACATATCTTTTTCCTTGTAAATTTTTAACAGAAGATCCGGGCGTTCCCTGGTCTCATAAATGTAACCTTCACCGCCGTCCCTCAATAAACGACCTTTTGAATACGGCATATCGTATATCCCCTTGTAATTTGATTATTGCTTATCTTATCCTTGATCATTCTTTGTCATTGGATCTCTATGGATCTAAACCTCGTCCTGTGTGCCCTGCAGTAGGTGATGTCGGTTGTATTCCCTCTGTAGTCATATCTATCCTTACTTCCAATGCTTCACTTTTCCCGGATGCCTCAGTATCTGCAGTTTCTGCGATCCGTTGATAAAATAAATACTCGTTCCCGATCTCTAAATCCTCAAATACGTTTGAATCCTGCCACTTTATACCATTCATTGAAAACTCGAATAATTCATTTTCTTTGAGAGTCACACTGTTATGCAACACTTTATGAACTTCAGGAGGTGGCGGGGCTTTCGGAGGTTCTTTCTTAATAACAGCTGCTGTTTTACTGCTAAAAGTGATACCTTTTTCTATAATCGTGATTTCAAGCGTTATCCTCTCGCCTAAATCGGATGATTGAACTTTGTATAATTTTCCTACTCCTACTTCCTTATCGTTAACTTTCCAAACATAAGACAGCTTCCCATTATAATTATCAGTTTTGAGAGAACCATAAATCAAATCACCTATTCGAGGTTCCTTAATACCTATTATTACTTCTCCTGATGGTGGCGCTTCATTAAGGCCGGGGTAAATAAATATGAATATAAACGCAGCTACTCCAATAAGTAACACGGATGCGGACAAAATTGCAACCATACGTAGTTTTCGTGTTGGCTCAGGCGGAGGTGGCGGTGGCGGTGGTGGCCTTTGTGGTCTGCGTTTGTTCAACAGTTCAGACCAAAAATCACTGCTTGGAAATGTATAGTATACATTTTGTTGGAATTTCAGCTTAACGCTATCACAAGATACTATCAATAATGTCTTATCGTCATAATTTACTTCCTGTGGTAATATGTCTGAAACTTCCTTACGAATCCAGTTTCCAAGGTTTGGATTTTTACATATGTTATCATAAAGATAGTATAAATATGCGTGATCCAATTTAAACTGCTGATCTTCCAAAAGAGGAGGGACGGCTTTGTTCAGAACACCATCGGTCATAAGAAACAATGCTTTTGCTCGATGTTCATACTTTCCAAATACCCAGCGCGACTCCGCTGCCAACGGGTATACCGGACGTTCTTTACCAATACCGGCTCCAAGTTGTGGTACTGTTACTTCTTCAAATATGCCATCGCTGCGTAATGCTATTATTCCGCTGTCCCCGGCATGCCCATAATAAACATCTCCGCTTATAAAAACCGCGAGAGAAAGAGTAGTATCATAATCGTCTAAATCATTACCGGCTCTTTGTTTTATCTCAAAATTTGCATTGTCAAATGCTTTTTTAATAACATGCAGGACGTCTCTTTCCGGCATTCCTTTTTTAATATTACCGGCACAATGCTTCACAGTACTTTTTACTGCCATACTACTGGCTATGTCGGAATGTTTTGAAGACCCTAAACCATCAGCAACAGCAGCAACACAAAAATCGGCATGCACAAAAACATCAAAACTATCCTGGCATTTTGTTCCGCTGTTCTCATGTGATTTTCCTATTTGCGAGTCGCCGCAATAACGATAATTCCCCATATTGACCTCACTTTCAATGGGTTTGACCGGATAGCAGCGCGATGATGATGATTAGAACAACTATTGAGATTCCGATTATTATCCATGTTTTTTTAGAAAACTTTTTTGCTGTCGCTTTTATACCGGATACTACTGCTTGTGAACCGGTGTTTGTAAATACACTTTTTTGGTTTCTCTGTGATGTTACCCGCGGTTGTAAATTTCGCGATGTTTGCACAGGTTCTATATTCGGTATCTGCTGTTGATTCGACGGTTCTGTATTATAGTTCATAATTGGCGTTATCGGAGGGTATGATTGAGATGTTTGCTCAGCCTCTGTATTCGGTATCTGCTGCTGATACGATGGTTCTGTATTATAGTTCATAACAGGTGCTATCGGAGGGTATGATTGAGACAGGTCTTGTGTTGAATCAAACGAAATCGGCGGTTCTGACAGATGTTCACCACAGAGGCTGCATACTATAGCGTTTTCTGATAATTCTTCTCCACAATGATTACATATTATTGCCATTATTGATTACACCTCTCACATTTCTCGGAATCGAAAAAACTAAACTGTAAACTGAAGTGGCGGCAATGCTACACTATCTCCGACTTCTTTGCTTGATACAGCTTTTAAGCTTCTTCCGACCCATGAGAAAAACTCACCGAAGTTTGCGGCTTTAGCATCTATTACATGAGCCGGATTATTTGTAAATTTTTCCAGTTGTGTCCTGTTGTACCCGTCTACACCCAGAGCAAAGAATTGCAATTTTCCTTGTTGTTCTCTTTGTTTCATTTTCTCACCAATGCTGTTGATCGCAGTTGCATCATCATGAAGCTCACCATCAGTCATAAGCACGATCCACGGCTTGTATGAGCCACCTGCTTTGTCATATGCTCCGCAGCGGTTTCTTGATATATCAACAGCGCGCTCAAGAGCATCGACTACATATGTATTCACGTCTGTAGCTTCCAAACTGACTGTATCGCAATCGGCTATTGCTCTAAAACCCTGATGAATGTTCTGGCGACCTTTTGTGCCGAAAACGAATATTGCCAGATCTACTATGTTCTTCAGGCGGGAATCTTCTTTCATTTGCATGATCATTCCATTAACTGCAGCGTTAAGCGAATTAATTTTAGCTCCATCCATAGACCCTGATACGTCCAGTATTAATGATAAAGCCACATGCGCCTCGCTGGCTTCCCTGATCGGGCGGTCTACAATTCTGTTATCCATTTTAATATCACCTTTCAATAAATCATTCATTGTCTTAAGCTTAGTTTTCACGTGTACAGTGAAGATATTCAACAGTTCGTCCCAGTGCAGTGGTATTTGAAGCCGTTAAAATCACTCCATTATATCTACATGCGAATATTTCATACGTAGCTGTTGCAAACTCATGTTCAAAGTTGACTATACGGAATTCCGCTCCCATGTAAGTTCCCAGCATATTCCCTGCCGGAGTCATTTCAAAAGCTCCTGCGTTTTGGATGTCATGAGTGCTTCTTAGTCTGTAGTCCCCATTAAATGAATATTCGCCTTCAAGGATTTCTCCGTCAAATGAATTGATCCTCAGCTCAAAATCGATAAAGGAATCCCCTGAAAACTCCGACGAATAGACCCAGTAACCGTTTACATCCCAATTTTCTTCAACTGATAATATCCGGTAACCATCTTGATATCTTTCCCATTGCTCTGTTCCATAATTAAATTCAAATGTTAATGTTCCTGTCGTTATCGAACTCATGAATGGAAAATCACTTTTCCCTCTATATGTGATCGTATCAAGTCCATCTTTGTGATCTGTATCGCGTCCAATGATTTCATATGAATCAAGGCTTAAAGTGATCATTCTGGCTCTCATTGCTTCATCGATCATCTCTTGCGGTGTCGGTTTAGGATTGTTGAAGAATGTAAACCACACAACTATTGCTGCAACTGCAACAAAGACGATCAGTGCGATCGCAATCACTATTTTCCGGGTCACTGTCCAATTACGTGATCTTGGTGCTTTCTTATGCGGAGCGTTATTTATCGGTTGCAACGGAGCATTATTTATCGGTTGCCGGGGAGTATTATTTATCTGTTGCTGCGGTATTGATCCTCCGCCAACAGGTTTGCCGCATAGAGTACATGTCAATGCAGTCGCCGGTAAATCTTCTCCACAATTATTGCAAAATATCCTCATCTTTAATCCCAACCTTACTATAATATTTTGTTCTTATGTTGAGACTTTAAGACGTCTCAATCTAACATAAAACTATTTCTTACACAAGATAATTTGCGCGTTTATTGATTCTCTTGCTTGCTCTGAATTATTCGCTTTTTTGTTAACCTGCTGCTTTATCATGTCTGAATCTGGCTTAATTATAATCCCTCAAAAATGTAAAAGGTGGGCAATTTGCCCACTTTTAAAAAATTTATATCAAGCTTATTTTGGTTTAATTTGGCACATCCAATAGTATTTAATATTTCCATTTCTTTGATAACTTTGTTATAATGCTACGGTGATAAAACATCGAAGGAGAAGGAAAGTATGAGAACTTGTACCAGCTGCGGGCATTTATGTGATGATAATGCTAAGTTTTGCCCGAAGTGTGCATATGGTTTTTCAAGTGAATTATTATCGACACAAAATCAGCTAGTAAATAATGTAAAGCAAGATGAGTTAAAGGCAACTGAGTCTGATACAACGGAGGTGGTGACACCTGATGTAATAACTCATGAATCAGTAGTGCAAGCTGCTCATGATGAGATAGTACCGGATGTATCTAATGATATAGCAGACGATATAGAACTCGTTGTAAATATCCCCGAGGAAACGCCGCAAAATGAAAAAGGTCTTCTCGATGTTATGAAAGAGAAGAACAAACTCGATCTTGTGTATAACGTTTCTATGCTGGCTGATAGTGTAAGTATGCCAAAGTTCTGCAACTGTTGTATGACGCCAACATCCGGTTATGAGATGATAAAAACATCTATAAGTAAATCAACAGGTTATAACACAACAACAACACGAACTACATCTTTACCTTTTCCTTTATGTCCTGAATGTGTTGCACACAGAAAAGTTATTTCCAATAAAAAGTGGATGATGAATTGCATTTCCGTCGCAGCAGGTCTTATCCTTGTTATAATCTTTGCTGCACTGAATCTGATGCATTTAGCGTGGTTCTTCTCGATCATTGCATCATTGGCAACTTTCTTTACATTAGGATTTTTACTAATGTTAGAGCCCCTCGATGACAGTCATTCTGCTCGTGAAAAAAGTGTGAGCATGAAATTGACTTCATTTGACACGACTCACGTAAGCTATTCATTTTCAAACTGGGCATTTGCACATCTGTTTGCGGCAGCTAACAATGCTCAAATTGCAGAAGAAAGTAAAAAGAATCACGTAAAAGAAGAAAAGCTGTTTCCGGCACTGAGCAAACCTCTTGCCAGTATTGCCTTTGTGTTATGCATAACGCTTCTGGTTTTGATTTTTGCCGGCATGATATCTGCAGGTCTAACAAGCAGCAGCTCGGCAGGACGCCCGGCACCACCACCGCCAGCTCCGCTCCCTGTCACAAATACTGAAACCCCACCGGGTGACATCATAGCAATTCCGAGTGCAGGTGGAATAGTTCATGTCAATAGAGAAACATACTTCTCTTTTATGCCGGATCGATCCGGTTTCTGGCAGTTTTCAACGTCAGATAATGGCGGAGATGATCCATTTTTGACAGTCCTGAATTCAAACGGTGATATCATCGGTGCTGACGATGACAGCGGAGAAAATTTTAACGCAGTGCTTTTACTTTACCTCGATGAAGGTCATGAGTATCTGATACACGCAGGATTCTTTGGCGATGTTGATCATGGTTATATATTGACTGCAGCAAAGTATGATCTGCCGGAACTTCCGGGCAACGGTGGTTATACTCAAATTACCGGCACTTCAGTATTCTTGTTTACCCCGGGCAGCTCCGGCATATGGGAGTTTGAAACATCTGATAACGATGGTCATGATCCAATGCTGGCAATACATAATGTCCACGGCATCTTAATAAAGGAAGATGACGATAGCGGCGATGGATTCAACGCTCATTTAAGCGTTGAACTGGAAGCCGGAACAGGATATGTAGTTATTGTAAGGTTCTACATGACAGATGTCGGCACCTGTCTGCTGACCGTGACTAATGGATGATGTCATTCACGTCTGAATTCATGTTATTCATCAGGCACAAGAGGATGATTCTGTTATTTCGGTTAATATGCAGTAAGAGATGTTATTAGACCGTATCATACATTGATATTAGATGAGTTGGCTTAAATCAGTAGACGAGGATGATAAATAAATGAAAAAGATTATAGCGTTTTTGCTCTGTGCAATATTTCTATTAGGTGCAACCGGTTGTGCCGGAACACACACTCAAGATCCGGTATCTACGCCAACTCCTGCATCGCCACATGATCCGATTGAAGCATCACCTCCGGCGGAAGTGACATCAGAGGAAATTGTTGATGAATTACCTCTTCCTATGTTCGAGATCAGTGTATTATTTGATCTTGATCTGGACTCTAATATTGAAAGAATTTTCGAGTTTCATGAGGGTATGGCAGCGATATATCACTTTGATGAAAACAACCCTTATGGACGTGTTTGGTATTCTGTCGGTTATATCGACACAGGCGGTAACCTGGCGATCCCGATGGAGTTCCCATACAGCAACCATGAAATTTACGGAGGTGAAATACCTCGGTTTTCAGAAGGCCTGGTTCGTGTGGTGAAGTTTTTTGATTTTCCGATGGGCTATTTTACAGGTTATAGCGACAAGACGGGTAATATCGTTATCCCGTTCCAGTTCGAGTATGCCTATGATTTTAATGGCGGTCTTTCCCCTGTCTCGATACTAGACGAAGAAACATGGGAAGAAACATGGAGTATTATAAACAAAACCGGTGAAGTCGTACTGGAAACGGATTATTACTTTATCAATGAGTTCTCTGAAGGTTTTGCAGCGTTCATGTGCAGTGATGAGGATTTGTTTGGTTTTATGGACACTAATTTCAATGTGGTAATACCGCCGACATACTCCGGTGCTCAAAAATTTTCAGAAGGTTTGGCTGCAGTTGCAACAGGAGGATGGCGTGATAGAACCTGGGGATTTATAGATAAAAGCGGTGAGTTGGTCATACCGTTTAAATACGATTATGTTAGTGAGTTTACTGAAGGGTTCGCAGCAGCAACTACGGGCAATGGTTTATTCGGGTATATTGACAAAGAAGGTAATGAAATCATACCCTTTGAATTTGATATAGAGTTGAACGAGGTGCATTTTGGCGCAGACTTTACACCTCCGGTCTTTTCGAATGGTTTAGTTGTCCTTTTAACCGGCGGCTGGGAAAATCCAAAAGTAAATATATTCAATACCTCCGGAAATCTTGTCCGCTCATTTGACGAATATGATGTCGGCAAATGCTTTTCCGAAGGAGTTGCAGCAGTCAGATGCAGGGAAACAGAACTATGGGGTTACATTGATATGGCAGGCAACCTCATTACACCTCTTAAATACACATATGCAGGAAATTTCTCCGAAGGATTAGCAGCAGTCGCCACCGGCGACTGGGAATCATTATCATGGAGTATTTTGACAATATCTGCGAAAACGACACGTTAAACACAATATTCTTTTCATAGTACAAAAATGCCGTGATATTGCAAGAGGTTGTTTGCTGTCTCTTCACAAAATGACACCTTTTTTTCGCCTCAATCGCACGTAATGACACCTTATTTTCGCCTCAATCGCACGTAATGACACTATTATTTGGCTCATGTCGCACATAATGACACATTTTGCAGTTTTCTACTAAATCATAGAAAGATGAAATAAACATATGAACAAGGATCAAAAAGCAAAACAAAAAAAGCCCATCGTGCTCAAAGAAAACGGGTTTTTATGGAGATTGGCAGAAAGTTCGATTTTTAACAGTTCTTCTTGGGCAGCTATGTTTCTTCCTATATTTATTATAGTTTTTGTTATTACGGTTAATTTCATACATAATTTTATTGCTCTCTCTATTATCTCAATTATTGCAACAATTATTATACAAGCAATATTTAAGCAAATACTTATTAAGCTTGTAGAAAAGAGCAAATATGTAAATAAGACACCGGCAACACCAAACATGGCGACTGCTCCGCCTGTTAAACCTCTCGCAACAGCTACTCCCCCACCTGTTAAACCTCTTGCCAATACACCATCTTTTGAAGAAGCGCTAAATTCTTATCAGTTCTATTTTTCTCTTTTACCTGCTATATGGGATGCACCTGAACGCAGAAAAATGATGATAACGCTTTTTGATACAAAAGGTGGAAAGGATTGCATGGGATTGATTCTCAATGCGTTAAATGCAACGTTTTTTCCGGATCAACAAAATAATCCATTGATGAAAGTCATTGGATTAAAACTGATCGGTGACTTTAACGATGAAAATTACTCAAAGATGTTTGTTATCAATCGGGTAAGCTTGAAACCCGGGTATCATATTTTAGAAGTGGATTTCTTAATGTATGAGAACCAGAAAATTATGGCAAAAGTAGAGAAAGTATATCTCGTTTGTACGCTTGACTACTTACAAGGAAAAGTCATTACTTTAGAATCGAGCTCTACTTCAGAACACCGGTTTTTATGTGCAACAAGCCCTGATGGGAAGCGTGTTAACTATGGCGCGATCGAGAATAATGATGTGAATACAAGATTGATAGAGATAATTTGATCTTAAAAAAAAGAAGGAAAATATATGAACGGACAATACAAACCCGGTGATATTGTACTTGGCAGCTGGACACTCGTGCGGCTTATCGGCGAGGGTAGTTTTGGTCGTGTTTATGAGGCTGAGCGCGAGGATTTCGGAGCGATCTACAAGGCAGCTGTAAAAATCATCACGATCCCGAAAGGTGATGCAGAGGTTAGAGCCATTCGCTCTGAAGGTATGGACGAAGAAAGTTTAACAGCGTATTTTCGCAGTTTTGTTGAAGAGATCGTGCGCGAGTTTGCTCTGATGTCTGAGCTCAAGGGCACTGCCAATGTAGTCAGCTACGAGGATCATACGGTTATTCCACACACAGAAAATATCGGATGGGACATTCTCATCCGTATGGAGTTACTCACACCACTGCTTGAATATTCTAATATGCATACATTCACCCATCAAACAGTGATCAAACTTGGAACAGATATTTGCCGTGCGTTGGAATTATGTCAAAAATTCAACATCGTTCACAGAGATATAAAGCCGGAGAATATTTTTGTTTCAAAGCTGGGTGATTTTAAGCTCGGTGACTTTGGAATTGCGCGTACGGTTGAGAAGACAACAAGCGGCTTGTCAAAAAAGGGTACCTATACATATATGGCACCGGAAGTTTATCGTGATGAAGCTTACGGTTCAAGTGTTGATATGTACTCACTCGGTATAGTACTGTACCGGTTTCTGAATGATAATCGTACTCCTTTTATGCCGGCATATCCAACGCCGATCACATACAACGATCAGGAAGCAGCCCGTGCAAAACGCCTTGGCGGTGCAAAAATACCAGTGCCAAAAAATACAGAAGGACAGCTTGCAGAAATAGTACTCAAAGCCTGTGCATATGATCCTAAAGACAGGTTTTCAAGCCCATTGCAAATGCGTAATGAGCTTGAAGCGATCATGTACAAGTGTGAAGAAACACCAATCATCTACCCACCGGGGGATGAGGTGCCGGCCAAATCAGTTGAGTATGTTGATGAAAGCCTTCCACAAAGCGAGAAGTCCGATCCGGATTCCACAATGTTTTTATTCCGTGGACAAACACCTGTTAATGAAAACGATGAGCAGGAAACAAATGACGAGAAAACAGATATCGACAGTCAGGTCAGCACTTTACCCGATGAAGAAGACGAAAGTCCAATAGATAATGAGAAAAGACCCTTTGCGAAGAAAATCTATGCAGTTATTGGTATAGCATGTGTTTGCATTGCAGCTCTCGTTTTCTCTATATTTTTCTTCACAAATAGAAACAATACAACCCCGGAGCAACCGGTGCAACCATTTACTACTTTACCGTTGTCTGATGAACCGGATGATATGATAAGTGAAAGCGAGATAGCTGAATTATTGGTGCCTGATGCTGACAATAAACTCGTCCTTGCTGATGTACTTTACAAAACACTGTCTACGGCATTAACGATGTTAGACGCACAAGGCATGATTGTAATAGTTGTCGAAGAAGAAAGCGACAATATAGCTGCCGGGATAGTATCATTTCAGGACCCCGCTGCCGGAACACCGGTCGAACCCGGCACTAATGTAACGGTTATTGTAAGCTTAGGCAGCAGTGACGTTATTGCATTAAGTCCGGGACAACATACCGACCCGTCCGGTAACACACAAGCACCTCCACAAACTGTAATACATACACCGACACCGACACAGCCTCCATCAGTAACACTAACTCCTGAACCACCTCCGGCACATAATCCCCCTCCCACACAAACTCCAATTCCAACACCGACTCCGGTTCCTCATGTCCAAGTGCCCAATGTGGTAGGACGATTAAGAAGTAATGCAGTTGATACATTACGCGGTCAGAATCTTAACGTCAGTACGATCGAAGAGTTTAGTGACTCTGTAGCAAACGGAAATGTCATTTCACAAAATCCATCAGCCGGGAGCTCGGTCACACAGGGCAGTACAGTCACGATCGTTGTCAGTAAAGGTCGCGAACCGGTCCAGGTAGCAAACGTGATAGGCAGAAGCCAGAGCGATGCAAGGACTACATTACAAAATCAAGGGTTCACAGTTTCTGTAAGTGAGGCATTCAGCGATACAGTAGCCAGCGGCAATGTCATTTCACAAAACCCGTCCGCAGGCACCACACATGCCCACGGCGGTTCTGTAGCGATCGTAGTAAGTAAGGGACGCGAGCTTAGACCTCCCGGGGCTCCTCAGGGATTAAGTGCAACCATTACGGTTCTTCATACGCATGATCTCAATAGTGGTCAGGCATTCACTGTTCCTCAATTTGTAATTTCATGGAATGCTGTATCTGGTGCAAATTACTATGAACATCAAAGATTTGATAGCGGTTCATGGAGTAGGTCAACGCGTAGAGCAGGAACAAGCGATTCTGAAGTTTTATTTGCCTCTCCGGGACACTTTACACCGACCTACTTACCCACAGCAGTTAGAGTACGCGCTGTTAATGACGACGGCGAATCAGCGTGGGTAGAGGCACAAATAAGAGTTATCCTACCTTAAGGCACCAATGTCTCTGTAATTGAATATTGACAATTCTATCTACCGCTCTTAATTCAACGTAAATAAATCACGAAAGGAAGAAAAGTATGGCTATCATAAAAATATCAAGCGAGGAACTTGAGGGGATGGCAAATAACCTAAAATCATTGCAGTCGGATTATTGTCACATTTCGAACTCAATTAATATGTTAATACAAAGAATGGATAGTCTTTTAAGTGGATCAGAGGTATTTAATGCTCATGTGAGTGAGTTCAATAAAACGACTCACCACTCTAAACTATTACTTGATGGCATGATTACGGAAATAGAAAATATTAAAATGCTATACATGGAATGTGTTTATGCTTCGCCTAGACATTTTCCCGGTGATGACCCGTTCCGGACATAATATATGGAAACTCAGAACTCTTTCGATATAAAATACAATCTTATGCAACGGCTTTCCGGGTTTGTCGATGAGTTGTATGAAAAGCCGAGGTTGCGTAATTTGTTTTGGGAAGCAACAACACAGTGTAATCTGTCTTGTAAACATTGCGGGAGCAATTGTGATGCGAGGTTGCCCGAAGACAGCCTGACAGGGAAAGAGATGCGTGACTTTTTCGACCGGTTTTCGAAGGATTTTTCACCGGAAGAAGTAATGCTCCTTATTACCGGCGGTGAACCATTATTGCGTCCGGATTTGTTCGATGTTATGGAACATGCTGCAAAGTATGGTTTTGCATGGGGAATGACAACAAATGGGATTTTACTGACAGATGCTTTAATCGAAAGAATGATCCAAACAAATTGTAAAACGCTTTCCATCAGTTTGGACGGATTGGAGCAATCACATAACTATTTGCGTAACAATGAGTGCTTTACGACGGTTATTGAAAATATAGAAAAACTTGTAGCAACAAATAGTTTCGCAGAGATTCAAGTTACATCTGTTATTCATAAAAAAAACATACATGAGCTATCAAGTATGTATTCATTATTAAAGTCTTTAAAAGTTGATTCATGGAAGCTGACAAATATTGAACCTATCGGGCGTGCTAACCAAATGGCTGATGATCACTTATCTGCGGAAGATTTTAAACTGTTATTCGATTTTATACGCACACACAGACAAGGATCAACTGAACTAAGGGTATCTTATGGATGTAATCATTATGCAACTCCGGCTTATGAAAGAGATATCAGAGATCATTACTTTTTTTGTGGAACAGGTATCATAACGGCAAGTATATTATATAATGGTGACATCTATGTTTGTCCGGATGTTGAGCGAAGAGATGATTTGATCCAAGGAAATATCAGAAACGACGACTTTTCTGAAGTCTGGTTTGACCGGTTTAAGCAATTCCGGATGCGGAGAGATAAAAACAGCTCAGTTTGTGTTGACTGTGATGACGCATTTTTCTGCCGCGGTGATTCCGTACATACATGGGATTTTGATAATAATACGCCAAGATGCTGTTTAAAGTCATTGTTCAATTTGGCTTGATTGTACTATATCCTAACAATCCGGATGTACGTCAAAAACACCACCACTCGCTAATAGTGGGTTGTAATGTCTTGGAGATGGATTTTCACTGAAATAAATTTTATCGTTTGCAGTGTTTATAAAGTAATTAAAATATTCCAAAACATTTAAACCTAGAATGTTTTGCTTTAAATCTGTACTATGTGGAATTAGTACCGGAACATTAAATATAAATGGATCCAGTATCTTCAGACCGGGAATACGCACGAAATCAGCAGAAGCCTCACCTGAATATCCTTTGATTTTCCCGGGTACTTTTGGCAACTTGTTGTATCCAAACCTGTTTGCAATATCTCTGGAAATAACTGTAATAAAGGCACCAGTGTCTAATATAAAACTAATCTCTGTGCCATCAATATCATTATTGGCATAGAGCGCACAAATTGTGATATATAAATGACCGCCTATGCGTTGAATATCCAGTGAGTTATTATCATCAAATAGTACTGTCATTGTAAAAACTCCATTGCAAATACTGAAGGTATAAAAGGCTCGTAAGTACATAAATCGTATGCATATCTCGCAATATAGTCTTTTACATCATACTGTTCATAAATGCCGTCGCTATTTCCCTCAAATGGAAAATCAGCAACAATAACAGGCATACCATCAATAAGGCTTTTACTATTAGTAAATCTTGCTTTTACAATATACACCCATTTACCATTAAATATTTTATCAATTTCACTCTTACTAAGTATCTCTGGATTTTCTATAATCTGATACATATCGAGCCCACCTTTCTAATTGGATATTAACATATTTTAACTGTGATTTCAATAAACATATGATGATATAAAGGGCAAAGAAAGAAGTACTAATATATGAACAGACAATATAATATAGGTGATAAAGTATTCCATAATTGGACGTTGACCAGAATGATCGGCGAAGGTGTTTTTAGTTACGTTTTTGAGGCGGAGCGCGAGGATTTCGGGCGGGTTTATAAGGCTGCGGTCAAGATCATCTCCTTGCCGAAAAGTCAGAGTGAAATTGAAGGTTTAATGGATACCGGTATAGATAAGGATAGTATCGCAAAACTATTTAAAGATAATATTGAAGAGTTTACTAAATCACTGTCACTGATGTCGAGTTTCAAAGGCTTTTCAAATATAGTGAGTTATGAAGATCATATTATTAAGCAGCAAGAAAATTCAATTGGCTGGGATATGATCATACGCATGGAATTGCTATCTTCAGCTGATGAATTTTTCAAAAACAAAAAGCCAAATATCAATGACGTTAAGAAGCTTGGTGTTGACATATGTCATGCACTGGAGCTTTTCCAAAGAAGAAATATTTTGCATAATGGCGTTAAGCTTAAAAATATTTATATTAATGAGTTTAACAGCTATAAGCTGGGTGGATTTGATACAATTTGTGCATTTAAGGATAAAGATGACAGTATGCCGATGGTTGGTGTTAAGGTAAAAGCCGCTCCCGAAGTATTGCGCGGTGACTCATATAGCTTTAGTGCCGATCTCTATTCACTGGGTATGATCATGTATAAACTTCTCAATAATGACCGTATGCCTTTTTTACCGGCTAGTCCCAAACCTTTTACGCATATTGATAAAAAAGCTTCGTATTTTAGAATTTTAAGCGGAGAAGAACTTCCCGCGCCTGAAAATGCTACAAAAGAACTGGCAGCAATCATTTTAAAAGCATGTGCATTTGACCCTAAAGACAGATACGCAGATCCCATGCAAATGGCTCTGGAATTGAAGCTATGCGGTTTAGAGGAATTCGATGTAGTGATATATGCATCACCCAAACATGACAGCGATGTCGTACTGCCGGTAGAACCTTTTAAGAAAACTCCTTTTGACGATCTTGATGATTATGAAAGAACAGTATATTTTTCTCCGATGTTTGATATAGAGACAAGGAAGTAGTTACATGGAGTATAAGCTGAATCAATGTGTTTGGGAGTTGACAACTGCCTGTAATCTGCGATGTAAGCATTGCGGCTCAAACGCCGGTGCAGCGCGCGAAGATGAATTGTCATTAAATGAATGTCTCCGTGTTGCCGATGATTTGGCTGAGCTTGGATGTAAGAGCGTCACCCTGATCGGAGGTGAAGTGCTTTTATGCGGTCACTGGAATGTTCTTGCAAAAAGATTGGTAGAACTCGGAATACGAACAGCAATTATAACAAACGGGTTTAACGTTGGAATAAATGAACACCGGACCATCAAAGAATCAGGTGTAAAGTATATCAGTGTATCAGTAGATGGCATGGAAAGCGCTCATAATATGATTCGCGGCAAAAACTCCTTTTCTTCTTGTATAGAACTGATTCTAAAGCTAAAGAAAGACGGGTATGCGGTATCTGTTATAACTACAGTTTTAAATAATAATATCGAGGATATCGAGCCTTTGTCCGGTGTCTTGTCTGATTGCAAAATCGACGCATGGCAGATCCAAATGTGTGCACCTTTCGGCAGAGCTGATGATAAATCGTTTTCACTTCCTTCAGAAAAGCAATTACTGCACCTTTTAGATTTTGTAGTGAGGAAACGTAAGGAAGATAAGATGTTCATCGTAGTCGGGGATAATTTAGGGTATTTTACACGTCATGAAGAGGATATAAGGTCGCCATTGGAAAAGAAAGGACGTTTCGGAAGGTGCAGTGCCGGTCTAAAAACAGTTGGTATTGACAGCGCAGGTAATGTACGTGGTTGCGAGGCTTTGTACGATGAGCGTTTTATCGAGGGGAATATAAGAAATACTCCTCTGAAGGACATTTGGCATGATAAAAATGCGTTTTCATATAACCGCAGCTTTGACACCGCTTTACTAAGCGGAAAGTGCGCTGCATGTGATGTGAAGCACCTTTGTTCAGGCGGCTGCAGGTCAATGAATTACTTTAGCAGTGGAAAATTATACGAGTCATCTATTTGCGTCAGGTAATGAATGAATATACCATCCTCTATGTATAGCAATGTACAGGAAAAACTAATTTAAAGGCAGGTTAACAAAATGAATGATTTTAACTCAAAAGAAACAGGACCGGTGATCCCGCAACAGCGAAGGGGTAAAGCAAAACGCAACTTATTTTTAACATTGACTATAATCTTCGGCTTATTTGTTTTCATTTTAGTTGTTGCAATATTTGAAGACAGCGAAGCAGTATATGGTCTTTTATTGCTTCTCCCGCTCTTTATATTATTCCTGTGGCTTTTTATCCGTGAAGAGAAGAAAATCCATGTAAAAAATGCCACATCATCACCGCTTGCAACACCATCTGCAGCACCATATCAAACACCGCCTCAAAAGTCAGGCTCAACTGCGGCATCTAACATGACAAGTCCATCGGATCCGCAAAAAATGAAAACAGTTCTACTGGTTGATGATACTGACTTTATGCGGAAATCTCAACGGGATATACTGTCAAAGCATGGATATACGGTCGTTGGTGAAGCTAAAAACGGCATTGAAGCGGTAGGGATGTACAAGGAGCTAAAACCCGAACTGGTCATTATGGATATTGATATGCCGGAAATGGACGGACTGCAGGCAACAAAGGAAATCACAGATTATGATGTAACAGCTAAAGTTGTTATTTGCTCGTCAATAGATCACGGTAATATAGAAGAAATAGTAGAAAATTCAATGCATGCCGGCGCAATAAACTTTATTGCAAAGCCCTTCACTGCTGAAATATTCCTGCAAAGCGTCAAGTTTGCAATGACTCAGATTTTTACCGGACAAAAACCATCAGCTAAAGCAGCAAAAGCATTGATGCAAATGTATCAGAATTCTACGACACAAGATGAACGTACCGAGATTTTATTCCCGTTGTTTTTTAACCTTTGCCATATCCCCCTGACATTTCTTGTGTTATACGAGGCTATTGAAAAACCGATCGATGAGATCCGTAACACGCCTTTGTATGACCTGATGAAACCACAGGAAGGCGCAAAGACAGTCCCAATGGTCAGAAGATTCATCAAGCCGCTGGAAATGGATGGCGGACAGAAGATCATTCCTGTTTTTACCGATATGGACGCTTACCGGCAAAGTCCTTTCCCTGATTTGCAAAACAAGATATTTATGGAGGCATACTCATGCTTACCCGATTCCTATCTGCATATGCTTAAGGATTTACAATATGACGGTGTTATTATCAACCCTGATACGCAGAATCACTTTTTCCCGAAGGAACTTTTTGAGATGTTTATGGCAAAGGGTACAAATGTTGCGCCTGATGATCCGGTAACTCCTGATGACCCGGTAACTCTTGATGTTCCTGTTGATCCTGATGTTCCTGTTGATCCTGGTGTTCCTGTAGCTCCGGAAATCTCAAATAACAATGCCCCTGAAAAGATCACATATGGAAACGAATGCTGTCTTTACTCAACCTTTTACATAAATCATGATTTTACTGAAACAGGTTTGCCTTTTGAAGTGGTTGAATTCTTAGGTGGCGACGGAGAGGGATACTCCTGGAGTGATGGTCGCCGGGAGCTGTGCCGGTGTAAAAACTGCGGTTCCTGGTTCCTGCATTACAATATGGTCTTTCTCGCAATGACATATGATCAAGACGAGGTTCGTTATAACTACTATCTTCCTTTCGCTAGTCGCGAGGATGTTTTGGAGTATAACAAAAAGAGTATTAGCAGTAGCGGATTGCCGGGTTGGAATGATTTTAGGAAGATATCGTTCAAAGGTATGAGGCTTTGCCGCAATGAAGTAACAAAAAATACTGACTATGACATCATATACGATAAAGAACTGCTTAATCAGAAATTAGGAGACCTTCCTGAGCCTAAAGAAAATAAAAACGATATTGGAGCAATGTGTTATATTCCTCGAATATTTCATTCTTGAACCTTCTGTAACTACAGGAACGTATGCTGACGATACAGTTGTGTTGACAATGCTGCATGAATAATGATATCGTGCTTTATCAAATGAAAACAGTGTCAACCGTGATTAGGTTTGAAATAGTTAGGAGCAACGAGCACAAGGGAAGCGCTATCCTGTGTTCACCGTGTAAAGGAGCAGCTTATGATATGTCAACAATGCGGAGGTCAATTACCTGTGAATGGTGCGTTCTGTACCAATTGTGGAGCTTCTGTGCAGCAGCAAGCACCTCCGCCGGTGCAATATACACCACCCCCTGTACAGCAACAAGCACCTCCGCAACAGTTCGCTCCGCCTCCGGTGCAGTATGCACCACCGCCTGAGGTGCATCGGCTGCCTCCGCAGCAGTTCGCGCCGCCACCGGTGCAGCAACAAGCTCCGCCGCAGCAGTTTGCGCCGCCGCCGGTGCAGCAGACTTTCTCTCCTTCGCCTTATGGAGTACCTCCACCTGTATATCAACCGGTCGTTAAGAAAAGCAAAACTCCGATTTTTGTTGCATTAGGGATTGCGGTGACCGGTATTGTGATCGCGATCATCATTGTTGCAAGCGGTATACTCGGGTCAAATAGAAATCCGGAGCCGATCAACAGAGATGGTGTGGTCATTGTAACTCCGGAACCGGCGTCTGCGGTTCTTACTCCCGCTCAGGTATATGAGAACAATCATGCCAGTGTTTTTCAGGTCTTTTACCATATCGATGAATATTATGTCGGTTGGGGAAGCGGGTTTTTTATTAGTGAAAGTGGTGTTGCTGTAACAAATCACCATGTAATGGATGGTGCCGACAGTGCAATCGTAATTTTAGAAGACGGCAGTGAGTACGATATTATAGGGTATTATTCTTATGATATTGGAAATGATCTGGCGATCATACAGATCGACGGTGGAGGCAGACGCTTCCAGCCGGTAACAATAGGTGTCCCTGAGGCACTAAGTGTCGGGGACAGGGTCTATGCTATCGGCGGTCCCGGCGGCGATCCGTTAACGCTCACCGAGGGGATCATATCCAGATTTGCTTATGAGCCCATAAACTATAGTTTTTATACAATAGCAGGCATGCTCCAAAGTACAGCCTTTATATATGGAGGCAACAGCGGTGGTCCTCTATTTAATGACAGAGGACATGTTGTTGGTGTTAATTCCGCCGGGCGGAGTGACAGGGAGAGCACACAATGGGCTGTTCCTATCGATCGCATTGAAATACCTGTCGCGGGGGCGATGATCCATTCGCTGCCGGTCGGTACTTTTACACCGACCCATGCACCCGGACAGATTTTTGGCTTTGAACGATTTCGGGACATACCGGATTTCTTGTCTGTCAGCGAGAATGCTTCTCTCCTTCTCAGCGGTACAGCTGCAGATCTGGGTTTTGATTTGGTTCTTGATTTAGATGAAGAGGGCAAATACAGTTTTGATTATGCATATCTGTTTTCGTTACCGGAAGATGATTTTATTCCGGATACTGATTTGTATGATGATGTTTTAGGAGATAACGGGTTTATTTTTCAAGATGTGATTGTAACATCAACAGATGATGAACTCGATGAGACTTATGTATTCCTTTTTAATTCCCGGTTGAATTTAAGTCTTGTATACTTGTATTTCTGGGAAAACGAAGCACTCCTGATCCTCATTGGTCAGGGCAATACATATGAAATAATAGTTGGCACAGAATCAGGTCAGGGACCGGATCATGGATCGGGTTCCGTTATCACCGAAACTGATCTTCATGGTGTATGGACATTCTACGGTGGTGATCTGACATATTTCTTCTGGTTCTCCGACTTCGTTTTCTTTGGTGAACACATCGTATATATCATAAGCGATATCAATGACGATGATGACGACGGCACACACGGCACATGGTCTATCAGCGGCAATAGATTGACTGTAACAGATGAGAACGGTGTTATATATGAGTTCACTATTGATATATCAGGCAACATCCTATCGATAACCGACAGTGATAACGATACCGGTCTCTTTGAGAGGGTTTCATAATTGAACTATCCCTGTATTCCAGCTGTTTTTGAGGAGCATTAGATATGACTGATGATTTTATTGGTACTGATGATAATTTCACTGATAATAATAACATCGATAAAACAACAGGTTTGTTTTTCGGAGATCATCCGTCGGCTCCCGAAGGACCTGTAAATAATGCCGGATCTGATGGTGACCCGATAGATAAACTAAGCAGCATTTGGTCCGGATGGAAAGTTGCCGAGCAAATCGGTGAAGGTTCGTATGGCAAGGTTTATAGAATATATCGCGAAGAGCATGGATTTACCGATCAAGCGGCGGTAAAGGTCATATCGATCCCGAAAAGCAATGCTGAACTGAATTCTGTAAAAGCACAGGGTCACGATGATAGATCTACATTTTCATATTTTGAAGGTATCGTTAAGGACTTTGTAAATGAAATCAAGATCATGGCAGCTTTAAAGGGTACAACAAATATCGTCAGCATTGAGGATTACAGAGTAGTAAAGAGAAGCGGTGAGATCGGATGGGATATTTTTATACGCATGGAGCTTCTGACGAGCTTTATTTCATATGCTGCAGGAAGAAAAATAAGCGAACCTGAGGCAATAAAGATCGGTCAGGATATTTGCTCCGCTTTAGAGCTATGTGCAAGAAACGGTATCATTCACCGCGATATCAAGCCTGAGAACATTTTCGTATCTGCACACGGGGACTATAAAATCGGCGACTTCGGCATTGCCCGTAAAATGGATAGTACAGTAGGATTCATGTCAACAAAAGGCACTCCCAGCTATATTGCACCCGAGGTCGAGTTAGCGAGAAGTTATGATGCAACTGTTGATATATATTCCCTTGGGATCGTTTTATATAAACTGCTCAATAATAACCGGCTGCCGTTTATTGATCAAAATAAACAACAAGTCATGTATCATGATTATGAGGAAGCCAAAGGCAGACGTCTGCGGGGTGAGCCGTTTCTTGATCCCGTAGAAGCAAGTCGTCCGATGGCAAGTGTGATCCTAAAAGCATGCCAGTTCAATCCGGGGAAACGTTTCAGGACAGCTGCCGAGTTCAGTGCTGCGCTTGAAGCAGTTAAAAAAGGAGATTATAAAGCCCGGAAGTTTAACAGCGTACCTCTGATCATTATAGGTGGTGTTGTTGCTTTAACATTAGGATTGGTTTTTATCTTTGGCAGAGACTTTAATGATACAACCCCACTGCCACCACCCGTTTCGCAACGAACAGAACCTCCCAATCAAACAGAACCACCACCATCACCACCACCACCACCATCACAGCCACGAGCACTTCATATTGTTGATGAATACGGCGTATATGCAGAGACGATATCACTTATGGAAGGTGAATCAAAGACATATCGCGCAGTTATAGAACCTGATAATGTACAAGCAAGTATTACTGCTGCAAGTGAAGATCCATTGGTATTGGATGTTGTTCTTTATGCAACTGATGAAATCAAGGTTACCGGAATTACAGATGGCACTACTATACTAACAGTTAAAATAACAGGTACAGAAATCGTACGGACCTACAGAATAAATGTTAATCCGGACTGGGATGATGACCCGCCCCTGCCGCCACTTCATAGTGATGACTATATTTTCTCGTTTTCATCAGTAAGATTGATCACAGACGATGAACTAAGCAGTTTGAACCGGACAGAACTCCGCCTTGCACGAAATGAAATTTTCGCACGATTGGGAAGAATGTTCAACGATCAGGAGCTTCAGGATTATTTCAATTCAAAATCCTGGTATATACCTGTATACAGTCCGGAAGTATTCGATGCATTTGGTAACAGTGCACTTAATGCTATTGAAATCGAGAATCTTCATAGGATAAGAGCACGTGAAGCGCAGCTCAACTGACACCGGCAAAATATCAAGGTATCAATTACCATCAGGAGATCGAGAATGAAGCGAAATCAAACTGTAAAAAAACGTTTTACAGGAAAACGCATTATTATAATGATTCTTACAATAATCGCATTGTCAATACCGCTGTCTATTGTTATTTTGAGTAAGATCGATAACGATTTTCTGCCAAACCGGGGAAATCATGATCCGGGAGAACTAGCTGCAGCACATACACCACCACCACCACCGGAGACTCCTTCTCCGTCACCCGCATCTGATCCGACAGATGAAGATGATCTGACCGGATTTCAGCTGATTGAGAACACGTCTCCCCCGCGCTCTGAGTTATCAAGCGATAGGAGAAAAATCATAGCTATTGATCCCGGGCACCAAAGACATGGCAATTCCACGCAGGAACCTATCGGACCCGGATCATCAGCAACAAAAGCAATGGTTTCATCCGGTATCACCGGAGTTGCAACCGGAGTACCGGAGTATGAGCTTAACTTGACCGTATCTTTGCTTTTACGTAATGAGCTGATTGCGCGAGGGTATGAGGTCTTTATGATCCGCGAGACACATGATGTCGATATAAGCAACCGCACACGGGCTGAAATGGCAACGGAAGCCGGAGCGCATATCTTCGTCCGGATCCATGCAAACGGGAGTACTGTTGCTGCAGATAGCGGTATAATGACTATATCCCCGGCAAGGAATACCCCATTTATCCCCTTTTTATACTCTCGCAGCCTTGCTCTGTCACAGAGCATTCTGGACGGGATGGTTATTGCAACAGGTGCTAAAAATATGGGTGTTTGGGAGACCGATACCATGACCGGTATAAATTGGTCAACCATGCCGGTAACGATCATAGAAATGGGCTTTATGTCAAATCCCGATGAAGACCGTCTGTTGCAAACACAGGAGTATCAAGCAAAATTAGTAGAAGGGATCGCCGATGGCATTGATCTTTTCTTTACTATCGAGTTTGATGACTAGTGCTCTGCCGGCGATTGGATCACCCGGGTGGAAGATCACGTTTCTTTAAAAAGTAATCGCTGAGATCGGAGATGATCGCATTGAAATCAAATATTCGTTTATTGAATGAAACGCTTAAAATCATTGATACCGGATCCTATTCATTACCTGCAGATGAAAGCACTGCGGGAAACCCGGTAACAGTGTCTCTTAAGCTTAGTAAAGAGCAAATGTGCGAAGCTATTGTCCTTACCGATAGCAGGGTCAAAGAGCTGGTTGAAAACCCGCCCTACAAAGGTCCGTTTGTAATGGGCGGCAGATGCAGTTTTTCTGTTACTGATAATGACAGCTTAGCTGCTGCAGCTGAAATATCAAAAAGTTTCCTTTTCAAAACCGATAATTATAAGCTTCTTGTCCTGAATTTTGCCAATCCCGTTGAACCCGGTGGTGGCGTGCGGCGCGGTGCAAGAGCGCAGGAAGAAGATCTATGCAGGAAAAGCACGCTGCTTGCTTCTTTGGAGAGTAATACAGCAAGAGCCATGTATAAGTATAATATGGAGCAGTCATATATATTATCATCCGATTATATGATCCTCTCTCCGAACGTTGAAGTGTTCAGAGATCATAATAATGACCTGCTTGAGGAATCGTTTGTTGTGTCCGTGCTTACTGCTGCAGCGCCTTACGTCACAGAAGGAACAGACGGGATCCCTCCGGAAGCAGTTGAAGAAGCTTTTTATCAACGTATAATGGGTGTTTTGCAGGTTGCAACCACATATGAGTATAAATATCTGGTGCTTGGTGCGTGGGGTTGCGGTGCTTTTGGTAATGATGCAAAAAAAGTCGCACAGCTGTTTTACAAGGCATTTAAAGAAATAAAATGCGCAAAACATCTCAATGTAAGCTCTCTGTTCAGGTGTGTTGAGTTTGCTATACTGAGCAGATCGCAACCAAATTATAATTATGATTGCTTCCACAAATACTTTTCTCACTTCTACCGTGATGAAGATGAAGAGCAGCGACAGAGTGCATTGGAAAGAATGAAAAAGAATGAAGTTTGGCTTGATTCGATCCGCGGTTGTCTGATCGGCGGTGCAGCAGGAGACGCTCTCGGGTATCCGGTCGAGTTTATCTCACTCGATGAGATCTATAAGCGTTATTCGGATACAGGCATCACCGGGTACACCCTTGACAAGAAATCCGGAAAAGCGATCATCACTGACGATACACAGATGACACTGTTTACCGCTACCGGAATCCTTTACGGCGCAACACGAGCTGCTTTACGCGGCATCTCCGGACCGCTGGAGAGTTATATCTATGCATCATATCTCGACTGGTACGAAACACAGACAGGCGAGCCTTCCGGGAGATGTGTAAGCTGGCTCTATAATGTTGAAGAGCTCAACGCCAGGCGAGCACCGGGAAACACATGTCTGAACGCTCTCCGTAACGGTTTTATAGGGGAAATCGATATGCCGGTCAATGACAGCAAGGGTTGCGGCGGTGTCATGCGTGTTGCACCGATCGCTTTGTACTTTAAAAAGTGGTACTCTGAGAGAACAGGCTTAACACCTTTTATGGAGGGAGCAAAAGCTGCAGCGATCACCCACGGACACCCGTTAGGGTATATAACGGCTGCTGCGCTCGTCCATATTATTTACCGTATCGTTTACGGCGGATGTCCAACCGGAGATTCGTTGTATGATATTGTAGATGAATGCTGTTCTATGATAGACGTTTTCCGGGATAAAGGATATACTCAGGAACTGATCGACCTTATCGAACTTGCCAAGAATCTGTCATGGAATGAAGATGACGATACTGTCAATATAAAGAAACTGGGCGAAGGATGGGTCGCAGAGGAAGCTCTGGCAATTTCGATTTATTGCAGCTTAAAATATTACGACGATTTCAGCGCAGCAATAATCGCAGCGGTAAACCACAGCGGAGACAGCGACTCAACCGGTTCAATAACCGGCAACATCGTTGGCGCACATATCGGGTATGAAAATATTCCGCAGAAATGGAAAACAGATTTGGAATTGCACGACATTATATTAGAAGTTGCAGATGACTTATGCCATGAATGTCAAATGAGTGAATACAGCACCTATACCGACGGAAAATGGTCGGCAAAATACGGTATGCCAAACTCTTACATGATCAACAGGAGCCTGAGAGGATTTGATTGAGGTGAACATGAAAAAAGATCTTACGTTAATAGCTACTTTACCTAATTTGAATAATCGGGAGCGGGTACATGAGGTACTTGCCTGTCCTGAGATAGCCGAGGCGCGTTTCAACACAGGTGTTTCTACTCTTATGGATGCGGACGAGGTTGTTGAGTTGTTAAAAACATTGTCGGTGCAGTATTCAAAGCGGATTTGGCTGGATCTGAAAGGCAGGCAGCTTCGTATCACACGCTGGGCGGATCCTCAGTATGAGGCAATCGAGTTAAATCATCGGATCAGCGTGGTTTACCCGGCAAAAATCTACTTCCGAAACGGTGGTTACAGAAATATCGTCAGGGTCTCAGGCAATAAGATCCTTGTGGATAAACCTCCGAGGGAGGCTGTCGGTGCAGGACAATCAGTTAATATTATTGCTAAGAGCCTTGAGATCGAAGGATATTTGACAAGTCGGGACAAAGAGTATCTTACTGCCGCCGCTAAGTGTGGCATGACAGGTGTTTTTGCATCATTTGTTGAAGAGCTCAGCGATTTGGGAGAGATCGCCGAAATCCTTCCGGATGCAGAGATCGTTTCGAAAATCGAGTCCATAAAGGGCGTTGAGCTTATCAAAAAGAATAAGATCGGGTCTCTAATGGCGGCAAGAGATGATCTATATCTTCAGTCCGAGCAGAAGTATGATATGATGCATCATTTAAAAGCGATCATTAGAAGTGATAAAAATGCGATCTGTGCATCCGGGATTTTCTTGTCATTAGAGAACAAAGAAAAGGTGGATTTTGCGGATTATTCGGATTTGGATTGTATGTATAATTTGGGTTACAGACGTTTTATGCTGTGTGATAACATATGTAACTATCGCTTCGAACAGGCAATATCGGCATGGAAAGATTATTGTAATGGGTAAGATCTTTATATTAGCGGGAATGATGTTTGGAGACGAGGGCAAAGGATCCTTTGTAGACTATATCGCTCACGAGCACAACATCAGGCAAATAATAAGATATAACGGCGGTTCACAAGCCTCTCATACTGTAAGAACACCGGACGGTCTCACTCACAAGTTCAGCCAACTGGGTTCGGGTATGTTTGCAGCTGATTGCAAAACCTGCCTTACAGGAAATATGGTGATCAATCCGTTTAATATTATTGAAGAGATCAAAGAGTTTTCTTCAAAGACCGGAATAAGCGGGGATGAGATCCTGGAGAGGATCTATATCGAAGCAGATTGTTACATTGTTACCCCCTACCATAAGCTGATGAACAGACTTCGGGAGTTAAGTAAAGGAACTGACCGTATTGGCAGTGTCGGCACCGGAGTAAGCGAGGTTAGATTATTGCTGAGACCTCCGGATCCTTTGGGTGTGCAAATCAAGGATCTTTACTGTAACGATCTGTTATATAAAAAACTCACTGATCTGTTTGATCACGTTAGTTCTTATTATGATCAAAATCAAGGTAAGATTTCCCAAAATATACCTCCGGAACTACGTGACAGCATTGATGAGCAAATACGATTTTTAACTCAAAAATCAAGTGTTGATATCGTCTGTGGCGATTATTATCAGTTAGTAAAGGACTACCGCTTCAAGATATGTGATGATTTGAATATGATCATAGACCTCGAAGATGGAGTTATATTCGAGCCCGCTCAAGGACTTCTGCTTGACGCAGTTTATGGAATAAAACCGAATACCACACAACTTGATACTACTATTTTTAATGCCTTAAGAATAGTTGATGAGATCGATCATAAGGAGTATGATGTGATCAAAGCCGGTGTTGCAAAGGCATACTCAAGCCGTCATGGTATTGGCGTGTTTCCGACGGAAGATATTGAGCTTGACAGTTTTATATCCGACGACAATCAGGAAGAATCCTTTTGGAACGGTAAGATCAGGATCGGGTGGTTTGATGCGGTTTTAACAAGATATGCACAGTCGATCAATAATGTAAACGAGTTGTATATCTCATCAATAGACAAACTGGATAAGCTTCACACGATAAAGATTTGCAACGGATACAGCTACAACGGTGTGATCGATGATGAATTCCGGACGATGTTTGAGTTTGAAGAATCCGATACGGGTGTGTTGATCCGGGATATAAAGAACACCGGTTTACGAATTTCCGGGTATTTGGCAAAGTGCGATCCTGTGTACATCGACTTAAACGGATGGCACGAAGATACATCAAAGATCAGGTATAAAAACGATTTGCCTCATGATTGTCAAAAGTATATAGAAAAAGTCGAAGTGCTGACCGGCATCCCCGTTTCTCTCATCTCAGTCGGTGCTGCAAGAAATGAAAAGGTATTGATGTAGTGGATTTAGAAAATATCTATGATATTATTAAGCAAAGGATCAAACAGTCCGGAACGCTTAATGTAATGATCGCAGGTGCAACTTGTTCGGGTAAATCAACACTGGCAAATCAGCTGGTCAGCGATTTTAGCAAAGATGTCGCTGTAGTGCTCATCAGGCAGGATGACTATTTCAAGGATTTGTCTGACATCCCGAAGGTTGCGCAAGGTTATCTGATGGACTCTGTCAATGCATTTCACACTCACGAATTCAAGCAGGATATTGAACAGTTACTTACAACCGGCAGGGTTTTGATACCGAGATATAATGTGTCGAAAAATCGAAGAATAGCCAAGGATGCTCAAATCGACTCCGGGGTCTTAAATATTTTTGAAGGTTTGCATACGATCTCCCTTCTAAGGAATATTGAAAACAGTATTTCTGTATTTCTTAACACACCCTTGGAACTATGCCTTGAAAGGCGTATAAAAAGAGACATGGATTTGTATAATGTCCCGGAAAGCCGGATCAGAGAAAACTTCAACGAATGTATACTGCCCATGTATCGCTCGTATATCGCACCACAATTAAACATTGCTGATATTACAATCAAAGGGATGGAGTGAGTTTATGACAATAAAAGAGGTTTACACAGAGCTTGTTAAAGCAAGACGCCCGATCGATTTCTTTGGTGATATCGAAGAGCGCGAACTGAAGGCTATCTACCACAGGTATACAAAAATCATTCATCCGGACATTGCCGGTGACAGTGATAAATATATTGCGCAGCAAGCAATGGCCGGTTTGAACAAGATGTACGAAGATGCGCAGGCAGAATACAGTGCAGGTATTTATCATATCGTGAACACGATCGACTTGTATGATAAAAGCACACCTTTATTCGAGTTTGATATAAACGGGACCCTGCATAAATTTTATGAAAATTACTTCCGCGGTGAAGTTGCAGATATTTATAAAGGTACAAACGGAAAAAACATTATATTTCTAAAAGTTGCAACCGACCCGGATGATAACGATCTGCTGAAAAATGAATTTATGACATTGCTCCGTCTGACACATCATTCATTACCGGTCGTTGATTATCAGATCAAAGTAAATGACTCGGCCGCATTCACTATGTATGAAGTAGAAGGTACATCACTCCCGCGGTTGATGGAAGAATATCCGAGAGGTGTTTCTGCAGAACACTTGATGTGGATACTCGAGAGACTTTTCAGTGTTGTAGGTTATTTACACTTTAACAGAGTAGTGCATGGAAATATCAAACCGGAGCATGTTATCATAACAAAAAGCATACATAATGTATCATTGCTCGGTTTCTCATTATGCATCACAGATGCGGATCAACCAACGGCAAGATATAAAATCACTAATGATATTTACTCACCGCCTGAGATCGACAGCAACACAACCGTTTTACCAAGCACTGATATTTATGCTGTTGGAAAGCTTGCGATACTGCTTCTGGGAGGTGATGTCGAATCAAACGGGATGCCGTTACATGTTGATGCGAGGATCAGGGATTTTATCAGGAAACTGGTTAGCGATGACCCGGCAGCCAGACCGATGGATGCATGGATGCTATGGGATGAGGTAATCAAACTCCGCGCAGATATTTTTGGTAAAAAGGGATTTATAGAATTGAAGTAACCGGAGCTTTTTGGAATCAAAGAATATTAGAATCAAATAAATGGAGGTATATATCAATGGGTGGTGCAAGTTATGATCGCGACGTATACAGCAGTTCCTCAAGTGCCGGAGGATGGGGAACAAGTACAACATCAACAGTTAAGCTAAAACAGCATACTATGGATCCGTCAATGGATCCGACAGGAAGGATCCTTCGCAGTACTACAAAAAACCCGATAATCGTCATGCTGGATGTGACCGGATCGAATATCAATTTTGCCAGACTGGTATATGATAAGCTGCCTATGTTTTACGGGCAGATAGAACAGAAAGGATATCTGGAAGATTTTGATATATCTTTTTGTGCTGTCGGGGATGCATACTCTGATAAATATCCGCTGC
>Ga0123356_10000376_pt1 | contig 50874 bp, 46 predicted proteins | sample TergutEmb28metaG_2_FD_92546 | JGI IMG/M metagenome (GOLD analysis project Ga0123356, IMG submission 92546) | Embiratermes neotenicus P3 segment gut microbial communities from Petit-Saut dam, French Guiana - Emb289 P3 | ecosystem: Host-associated > Arthropoda: Insects > Digestive system > Gut ...
CCAATTCGGCGACCGCCCGCTACTCCGCGCTTTTCACTTTTTCGAGGAGAACAACCGTGTTGATAAGCTGATTCACGCGCTTGAACACAGCGATTTCGAGAGCTTTTTGAAGTACATAAACGAATCGGGCGGCAGCTCGTTCAAGTTTTTGCAAAACATTTACACCTCGGGCGAGGTCAAGCACCAATCGCTCGCTGTCGCGCTCAACGCCGCGGAATACGCGCTCGGCGGAAAAGGTGCCTGCCGCGTTCACGGCGGGGGCTTCGCAGGGACGGTTCAGGCGTTCGTCCCGCACGAAATGCTGAAGGTTTTCAAGTTTAACCTTGAAAGAATCTTCGGAGTGGGCTCATGCTATGTGCTGAGCGTGAGAGAGCACGGGTGCACGGAGGTTACGTTAGATTGATGAAAAAGCTTGTTTTAATCGCTTTTACGCTGATATTATTTGCTTCGTGCGCGGCAGAGCCGCTGAGCGAAACTCTTGAAATCAACTATAGAGCTGTACAGCCTCGTGATTTTGAACTGCCGAGCAGAACCGCAGAAGAACTTGAGAGTATATCAGACGAAGAAATGATTGCGATTGCTCTTGAGCTTCACAGCGATTTTGTTCTTCCTGAGCATCATACGTTCGACGATTTCGGCGTGCCTTTAAAAGAAGGCAGAGGTTGGCCTTATGGTGAACAGGAAGAGTGGGGAATAATGCATTATTCTGCCGCTTCGCGGGAGGAAGTCGAACAAAGTATAATCGACCAACTCGTCAGACATGATGACGAAAACGTCAGCATTGAATACAGCTTTGAATATATCGGCGAGAACGATTATTACTACGCTTTTCGCTCGGAATCTATACAAGAAGTCACCGAGGAATATTCCGAGTTATTAGGCTGGAACGGCATAACGCGGTCAATTGATTTACAACGCATAATAGTGTTTAAATCAGACGTAGTGCGGCGCGGCGGGTTTAGAAGTATACAGTGTCCTGTGGGAGATTGTATTTGCGATTATTGCGAGCCGTATTATTCATATTTTCCGCAGGAATCGCTTAATTTTGAAACAGTTTTGCATATTTTAGACTTGGAAACATTCACCCCCGGTAGTTACGGAACGGTTATACACAGGGAGTTCGCAGAAACTGACAGCAAATTTGTTTATACTTATTATCGGGTCGCTGTAGTTTGGCACCCGGGCGTAGGTCCGGAGTATGCTTACATGGAGGTAGTTAATATTTATGTAGATAAAAACACCGGAAACTTCGGGCATTATACGGATAATTATGCTTACAGGCAGGTAAAAGGTGTCGGGATTCCGCCTTTTAATTAATTTTGAAATATTTTCAAAAAACACTTGCATTTTAGAAAAATTTGTGATAAAATATTAAGGTGCGCCTATGACTATTCACTGTGTGAATAGTCGGGAGCGCAATGTAGACGGTCCTCTGCCAAGCGCTAATCTTGTTTCTTTTTCTGAAAAGAAACAAGGCATGAACGTCTTTAAAACGAAAGGAATTACTAAAAATGGACGCATTAAAATTAATAGCGCAGGACAGCATTAAAGAGAGCCCGTCTGCTTTCAACATAGGCGACACGGTTCGGGTGCACGTCCGCATACAGGACGGAAACAAGTCCAGAATCCAAATGTTTGAGGGAATCTGCATCGCCAAGAAGCACGGCGGCGTAAGCGAGACCTTTACGGTTCGCAGAGTCGCGCACGGCGTAGGCGTAGAAAGAGTTTTCCCGGTTCACTCGCCGTCAGTAGACAAGGTTGAGGTTGTGCGCGCGGGTAAAGTCCGCAGAGCCAAGCTGTACTATCTGCGCGGAAAAGTCGGTAAAGCCGCTAAGGTTAAATCGAAATTTAATTAAAAGCCTTTGTAGGGCGGATTGCACACTTGTGCGAATTCGCCCGCTTTTAAATCAGGAGAGCATTATGAAGAAAAAAGTGCTGAATGAGTTTTATGAATGGACGGAAAGCATACTTTTCGCCCTTATTATGGTGATTGTTATTTTAACCTTCATCATAAGAGGGACGCGGGTTGACGGGGATTCCATGCTGCCAACGCTTGAGGACTCGCAGTTTCTGACGATTTCGCACCTTTACACCGAGCTTCGGCACGGTGATATTGTGGTGGTTTTCGCAAAAGATATAGACGGCACTAATTCAAACGGCAGAAACGTCATAAAACGCGTTATCGGCTTACCCGGAGACACGGTCAGAATCGACACTGCGGCAGGCTTGGTTTACCGCAACGGCGAAGCACTGCCTGTTGAGTTCCGAGACGGCTTGGTATATGAAAATAATTACACAATCAGCGACACGACAAGGACGCGCTTCGATATACCGGAGGGCGTGGATTGGCTTGTCCCCGAGAATCATGTGTTCGTAATGGGCGACAACCGCAATTATTCAAAGGACAGCCGAAGCGGCGATGTCGGCATGATTGACATGAATTACGTAATCGGCAGGGTTATTTTCAGAGTAACGCCGTTCAGCGAGCTCGGACGGGTGGTTTAAGCTGATGAATATTCAATGGTATCCCGGGCACATGACCAAAACCCGCCGAATGATAGAAGCGGACATAAAGCTCGTGGACGCGGTCGCGGAAATAGTAGACGCGCGCTGTCCCGAAGCGAGCAGGAATCCTATTCTTGACGAGCTGATTCGGGACAAGCCGCGGGTAATTATACTTAATAAAAGCGATTACGCCGATGAAAATGCAACAAAGGACTGGAAAAGCTTCTACGAAGGCAAGGGCGCGGCAGTATTAATCTGCGATTGCCGAAGCGGCAAGGGCGTAAATTATTTCGTGCCGCTGCTCAAAAAGAAGCTTTCGCATATAATCGAAAAACGCCGCGCACGCGGCATGACAGGCTTATCTCTGCGGGTTATGGTGGTGGGAATCCCGAACGTCGGGAAGTCTTCCTTCATTAATCGTATGGCGAATTCCCGCAAGGTCAAGGTCGCCGACAAGCCGGGCGTTACCCGCGGAAAGCAGTGGGTTACGATTGATAAGGAAATTGAGCTTTTGGACACGCCGGGGATTCTTTGGCATAAGTTCGACGACCCCGATGTAGCGAAGAAATTAGCCTTCACTGGCGCAGTTAAAGACGAAGTCATGGACAGCGTTGAGCTTGCGCTTGAGTTCATTTCATTGCACCCCGACGCACTAAAAGAAAGATTTAACGCGAAAACCTTGGAAGAGATTGCAATTAACAGAAAAATGCTCGCTTCGGGCGGCGTACCCGATATTGAAAGAGCGGCGATTGCTTTGATTGACGAGTTCCGCGCAGGAAAATTAGGGAGAATTACACTTGAACAGCCTTTATGATTTTGACAATGAAAAACGCGTTCAGCACGGGATTATCTGCGGTGTTGACGAAGCGGGACGAGGTCCCTTGGCGGGCGCAGTCTTCGCGGCGGCGGTGATTCTGCCTGCGGATATAATTATAGAAGGCTTAGACGATTCCAAGAAGCTGACCGAGAAAAAGCGCGAGAAATTATACAGCGAAATCATCGAAAAAGCTACTGCCTACGCGATTGCACAGGCAAGCGTGCAGGAAATAGAAGAGTTAAATATTTTACAAGCCGCAATGCTCGCGATGAAGCGTGCGGTGGAAGCTTTACATACCAAGCCCGACTACGCGCTGATTGACGGCGATAAAACGCCGCAAATCGCAGTTCCCTGCGAGGCGGTAATTAAAGGTGACGCGACCTCTGCGAGTATCGCGGCGGCTTCAATTTTAGCGAAGGTCTCCCGTGACCGCGAAATGCTAAAGCTTGCGGAATTATACCCGCAGTACAGCTTTGAGAAGCACAAGGGCTACGGCACAAAGTTGCACTATGAGGCGTTACAGGAACACGGAATTTCTGAAATCCACAGAAAGAGCTTTTTGAAGAAAATATTATGACAGAAAAAAGAATCAGAGGCGATTTCGGCGAGGAAAAAGCCTGTTTATACCTCGAAAATAAAGGCTATAATATAATCGCGCGGAATTTCAGCACGAAAACAGGCGAGATTGATATTATCGCTGAGAACAGCGAGCGGCTGACGTTCGTTGAGGTTAAAACCCGCAAGCTTCTCGGCATGGGGCGTCCGAGCGACGCGGTGAATAAAGCAAAGCAGAGCAGAATTATTAAAACCGCGCAGATTTATCTGCTTCGCAATCCCTGCGAAAAATTCATCGGCTTTGATATAATTGAGGTGACTGTCACGGACAGCATAAACCCCGATACAGTCGAAATCAATCACTTTGAAGACGCGTTTGACGCGAGCGGCGGGAGAGTTTTATTTGTTTGATAGTATTTATATAATGTGAACCTTCAAGGGGGAGAATAATTGAAAGCTATAGAGTATATTGAAATTAATAATACAAAACTCTGCGTATCTATCCGCACGAATAAACTTAAAAGCCCGATACTTTTATACTTGCACGGCGGACCCGGAGATGCCGCTTTGCCATTAGTTGCAAAATATAATAAAGACTTAGAAAATATTTTTACAGTTGTAACATTGGAACAACGTGGTGCGGGAAAGTCATATTATCCTTTTACCGAAAATGAAAATGTAGAGATTGACACTTTTGTAGAGGATGTATATGTTTTATCAACAGAATTATTAAAGCGTTATAATCAAGAAAAGTTGTATTTAATCGGTCATTCTTGGGGGAGCGTGCTGGGAATTAAGTTCATAAAACGCTATCCTAACATAGTTCATGCTTATGTTGGGTGCGGTCAAGTTGTGAACATGAAAAAATCATCACAGATAGCTTATGATTTTGTATTGCAAAAGAACACAGAAAGTAAAAACAATAAGATTATTGCAAAACTAAAAACTATTGATTGTTCATATAAACAAGAATCGTGGTTAAATGATTTACTGTTTGTGACGGGTCAGGTTGTTAAATATAAAGCCTCATTATATGGAAAAACTAATTATAATAGATTCATAATTGATTTTTTATTTTCTTCTGATTATAACTTGAAAGACTTGATTAACAGGCAAAAAGGGTCATTGCAATCAATAAAATACATATGGCAAGAATTAATGAATGTTAATTTTGAAAATATTACAGAGTTTGAAGTACCTGTAATTTTTGTTCAAGGCAGGGGTGATTATCACGTTTCGTCTGTTCTTGTTAATGATTATTTTCAAAATATAGAAAGCGAGAAACATTTTTATTGGTTTGAAAAATCTTGTCATTTCCCACAATGGAGCGAGCCAAAGCGATTTTATGAAGTCATGGAATCAATACTCACATTATAAGCAAATTATGAGGTAGCTATGAATTACAACAGCACGCGGAATTCCGCTATAAAAGTACGCTCTGCCGAGGCAATTATCAAGGGCTTATCGGACGAGGGCGGCTTGTTCGTGCCGGAAAGTATCCCAAAATTCTCGGCGAGCGACATGAAATATATCGGCAAAATGAACTACGCAGAGCGGGCGCAGTTAGTGCTTAAAAAGTTCTTGACAGACTTCACGGACGATGAGCTTAAAAGCGCGGCGCAAGCGGCTTATTCTGATAATTTCGCTGTCGAAAATGCCACGCAGTTGTCGCAGTTGTACCCCGATTGCTACGTGCTTGAGCTGTTCCACGGGCCTACCTGCGCGTTTAAAGACATGGCGTTGCAGTTATTGCCGCACTTAATGACGATTTCTGCGAAGAAAACCGAGCTTGCGGCAGGCAAGCAAATCGCGATTCTTACAGCAACCTCGGGCGATACGGGCAAAGCCGCGCTTGAGGGCTTTAAAGACATTGAAAACACAAGCGTGACGGTGTTTTATCCCGAGGACGGCGTAAGCGAAATGCAAAAACGGCAGATGACTACGCAGGAGGGTGCAAACGTGCGTGTTTGTGCGGTTCGCGGCAACTTCGACGACTGCCAAACGGGTGTGAAGGAAATTTTCACAGACGTGGAATTAATCGCGCAATTGTCTGCAAAAAACATGATTTTTTCGAGCGCGAATTCAATCAACTGGGGGCGGCTTGTCCCGCAGATTATCTATTACGTTTCTGCGTATGCCGACCTGCTTGAAGCGGGCGAAATCGAGCAGGGTGAAAGCGTGAATATCTGCGTGCCGACGGGTAATTTCGGGAATATTCTTGCGGCGTATTACGCGCGCGAAATGGGGCTTCCGATAGGCAGATTAATCTGCGCGTCGAACGCCAACAACGTCCTCACCGACTGCATAAACACGGGCGTTTACGATAGGAACAGAGAGCTTATTCTGACGGCTTCGCCGTCGATGGATATACTCATTTCAAGCAATTTCGAGCGACTGCTTTATCATCTTTCTGACCGCGACGACAGCGTTATAAACGCGCTGTTCACCGACTTAAAAGAGAAGGGCAAGTATACACTTCCGAGCGGAATTAAAGAAAAACTCAGCGAATTATTTTACGGTGGCTGGTGCGATGAAGCCGAGACCGAGCGTACTATAAAAAAAGTTTTCGACGAGTTCGGCTACCTCACAGACCCGCACACGGCGGTCGCTTACAAGATTTACGACGATTATAAAAATGCAACCGGCGATACTTCAAAGACGATTATAACCGCAACTGCGAGCCCTTATAAATTTTGCGCGGCTGTTCACAAGGCACTTGGCGGAACGCCAGAAACTGACGAATTCGCAACCGCACGAAAGCTTGAAGAACTGACAAAAACAGAAATGCCCGCGCCTTTATCGCGAACAGAAAGCCTGCCTGTCAGATTCACGGACTCGGTTGAAAAAAGCGAGATGAAGCGCGCAGTTTCCGACGTTGCAAGTTCGCTGTGAGCCTGTTCGCAATCGCAGATTTGCACCTGTCGCTTGGCGGCTCAAAGCCCATGAACATCTTCAAGGGCTGGGAAAATCATACTGAACGGCTTCGTGAAAACTGGAACAAGGCTGTCGGCGCGGAAGACACCGTCGTAATCGCGGGGGATATTTCGTGGGGGAAAAACCTTGAAAACGCGCTTCCCGACCTCGAATTCATAAACAGCGAGCTCAGTGGCAAAAAAATAATCCTCAAAGGCAACCATGATTACTGGTGGACGTCGCTGTCGAAGCTGAACGCCTTGAAGCTTGAAAACATCAGCTTTTTGCACAGAAATGCGTTTCTTGTTGATAACATCGCTGTCTGCGGGACTCGCGGGTGGTTTAACGAGGAAGATGAAAAACACTGCGAAAAATTGCAAAAGCGTGAAGAGCTGCGGCTTGAAGCCTCTGTGAAGCACGCGGCTGAAACAGGCGTAGAACCCGTTGCTTTCCTGCATTATCCACCGATTTACGGCGGGTTCGAGAATTATAATTTCATAGACGTGCTTCAAAGATACGGCGTAAAACGCTGTTACTACGGGCATTTGCACGGCTCTGCACATAAAAACGCGGCTTCGGGAATACGCTACGGCATAGATTTTACCTTAATTTCAGCGGATTTTGTCGGATTTACACCTGTTCGCATATAAAATTAATAAAAAACACTGGAAATTTTTGTTTCTTTGTGCTATAATTAAAAAAGATATTAAAAGAGAGGGTTTAAAGCAATGGAAATTACAAAAAACAACAAAACAAATAACGCAGTTGAGGTGGAATTCAAGGTCAGCCCTGACGAATTCGAGCAGGCGCTTGAAAAAACTTATCAAAAACAGAAAAACAGCATAAGTATTCCCGGCTTCAGAAAAGGGAAAGCCACTCGCAAAATGGTTGAAAAGCAGTACGGCGAGAATGTTTTTTATGAAGAAGCGATTAACAATCTGTACAAAAAAGTAATCACAGAGGTTATCGACGAGCTTGACTTAGACGTGGTTGACGTGCCTGAAACCGAGGTCGTTTCGGTTGAAAGAGACGCAGGCATTGAGTTTAAGGTTGTTTTCACCGTGAAACCCGCGGTTTCAATCAAGGACTACTTAGGCGTTGAGGTTGATTATAAGGTCGCGGAGGTTAGCGACGACGATATTGCAGGAAAACTCAAAGAAATGCAGCTTCGCGGTGCGCGGATTATCGACGTTGAAGACCGCAGTGCGGAAATGGGCGACACTGTTACGTTTGATTTCAAGGGCTTCTGCAACGGCGAAGCGTTCAAAGGCGGCGAAGCCGAGAACTTCAACCTTGAGCTCGGAAGCGGAAGATTCATTCCCGGGTTTGAAGAACAGATTTGCGGCAAGAATATAGGTGAAGACTTCGACGTGAATGTAACCTTCCCCGAAGAATATCAGGCGGCGGAGCTCGCAGGCAAGGACGCAATATTCAAGTGCAAAATTAACGGCATTAAAGGCAGAGAAACTGTTGAATTAGACGACGAATTCGCAAAGGACGTAAGCGAATTTGATACGCTTGACGAGCTTAAAGCAGACGTGAAAAGCAAGCTTGCGGAAGAAAACGTAAAAGCCGCTGACTTGGATTTTGAGAGCGCGCTTTCAGAAAAGCTGATTGAGCTTGTTGAAGCGGATATTCCGCCGGCAATGTACGAAAACCGCATTGACGACATGGTTCGCGACTGGGAATTCAAGAACCAGCAGCAGGGCATGAACGTGCAGATGTACCTGCAGTACTCAAACCAGAGCATGGAGCAGTTCAGAGATATGTTCCGTGAAATGGCAGAAAAGCAGGTTAAAATGCGGCTTGCGCTTGAAACGATTTCTGACCTCGAAAAGATTGAGGTTGAAGACGAGAGAGTCGAAGAGGAATTCCAAAAGCTTTCCGAGTTCTATAGAATGCCGATGGATAAGGTCAAGGAGCTGATTGAAACCAAGTCGCTGACCCGTGACCTCAAGGCTGAAAAAGCAATGGAACTCGTCAAAGAGAAAGCAAAGAAAATAACGTAATACAAAAACAAGGAGACGTAAAAATGAATTTTAATCCTATGATGAGCTTAGTTCCCACCGTAATCGAGCAAACCGGCAGAGGTGAGCGCGCGTATGACATCTATTCTCGCCTGTTAAACGACAGAATCGTAATGCTTCACGAGGACGTAAACCCAGTAACCGCGAGCCTTATCGTGGCACAGCTGCTGTTCCTTGAGGGGCAGGACCCCGAGAAGGACATCTTCCTTTATATCAACAGCCCGGGCGGCTCTGTCACCGACGGTATGTCGATTTTCGATACTATGCAGTATATAAAGTGCGATGTATCCACGATTTGTTTAGGTATGGCGGCATCAATGGGTGCGTTTCTGCTTGCCGCAGGCGCAAAAGGAAAGCGTTACGCACTTCCGAACAGCGAAATCATGATTCATCAGCCGTCCTCGGGAACAAGAGGACAGGTCACGGACATCGAAATTCACACTAAACGTCTGCTTTTCATGAAAGACAGATTGAACAAGATTTTATCGGACAGAACAGGTCAGCCGATTGATGTTGTGCGCCAGGACACCGAGCGCGACAACTTCATGACAGCAGAAGAAGCTTTAAAGTACGGCATTATCGACAAAATCATGGAACCTAAAAAATAACACGTAAAAACACGTAGGGAACGGATTTATCCGTTCCGTTGCGGTACGCATAAATGCGTACCCTACAAAAAGCGAAAGGTAAAAATATGTTAAGATGCAGTTTTTGCGGCAAAACAGAAAATCAAGTTATGCGTATGCTGTTCGGGGCGAGCGGCTGTATTTGTGACGATTGCGTAATCACATCGTATCAAATGCTGCTCGACGAGGGCGATATTGACTTAGAGCCGCAGGATTATCAGCCGCCTCACCAAAAAGCGAGAAGACAGCCGGGCTTTGACGATGATTCGTTTTCGCTGCTCGTTCCGACTGAAATCAAGAAGATTCTTGACCAGTATATAATCGGACAGGACAGCGCGAAAAAGACGCTCTGTGTCTCGGTTTATAACCATTATAAGCGTACTGTCGGAATGGCAGGCATGGCGGGCGGACTTAAAAAAGGCGGCGATGACGCAGGCGTTGAGCTTCAAAAGAGCAATGTGCTTCTCATGGGGCCTACGGGTGTCGGAAAAACAATGCTCGCGCAGAACTTAGCGCGGATTTTGCGCGTGCCCTTTGCAATTGCGGACGCAACCACGCTGACGCAGGCGGGTTATGTAGGCGAGGACGTTGAAAACGTGCTCCTGCGCTTGATTCAAGCCGCTGATTATGACATAGAAGCCGCCGAGCAGGGGATAATATACATCGACGAGATTGATAAGATTTCGCGGCGTTCTGAAAACACGTCTATCACCCGCGATGTAAGCGGTGAAGGCGTTCAGCAGGCGTTGCTCAAAATAATCGAAGGTACGGTTTCAAACGTGCCGCCGCAGGGCGGACGCAAGCACCCGCACCAGGAATTTATTCAAATCGACACGAAGAATATTTTGTTCATCTGCGGCGGCGCGTTCGACGGAATCGGAAAGACGATTGCCAAGCGGATTCACTCGTCCTCGCTCGGATTCGGTGCAGAAGTAAAATCGCAGAAGGAAAAAGAAAGCGCGGACATAATGCACAACGTCGTTCCCGAAGACTTGGTGAAATACGGGCTGATTCCCGAGCTTGTAGGCAGACTGCCGGTGATTGCTACGCTTGACGAGCTTGACGCAGATGCGCTGATGAAAATACTCACCGAGCCGAAAAACGCGCTGTTGAAGCAGTATAAGCACCTCTTCGAGCTTGATGGCATTGAGCTTGTCGTTGAGGAAGCGGCACTCAGTAAAATCGTTGACAAGACAATCGAACGCAAAACAGGCGCGCGCGGACTGCGCTCGGTTATGGAGCGTATTCTTTCGGAGGTGATGTTTACCTCGCCGAGCGACGAAACGGTGAACAAGGTCGTCGTTACCGAAGCAAGCGCGGACGGCGCGGAGCAGCCGCGCACAGAGCACGGCGCGCCGCGGACGCGGCTGATTCCGAAAAAGAAGCAAAAAAGAAAAATAGGTTGACAAGCTTTTGCTTTTGTGCTATAATAGTAAAGTTATGTTAAATACCCGATTCTTGGCTTTGTGGTTTGAGTATCCCTTTGCTATGAATTGAGGAAAAATTAAGGAGAAAAACTATGTTACTCAAAGACGAAAAAACCGCGGTAATCCAACAAAACCGCACCCACGAAAACGACACAGGCTCGCCCGAGGTTCAAATCGCGATTCTTACTAAGAGAATCAGTGAGCTGACCGAGCACCTCAAAGAGCACAAAAAAGACCACCACTCAAGACGCGGACTGCTCAAAATGGTAGGTCACAGACGTAACCTGCTTAACTACCTCATGAAAAAGGATATTGAGCGTTACAGAGCGATTATCGCGAAGCTCGGCATACGTAAGTAAAACGTTAATTAAAAAGGACGGTTCTACCGTCCTTTTCGTAGTTAAAAATTAAAAGAGGAAAAAAGAGGAACTAAAAAAATGACACAAAAAACTTTCACAACAAACTTCTGCGGGCGTGAGTTGAGCATTGAAACAGGCAAAACCTGCGAGCTTTCTAACGGCTCGTGCTGGGTTCGCTACGGCGAAACAGTAGTAATGGTAAACGTCGCGGCAAGCGAAAAACCCCGCGATGGTATTGACTTTTTCCCGCTGTCGGTGGACTTTGAGGAGCGTTTATACTCCGTTGGTAAAATCCCCGGCGGCTTCTTAAAACGCGAAGGCAGACCGAGCGAGAAGTCGGTTTTGACTTCCCGCGTGGTTGACAGACCTATTCGTCCGCTGTTCCCTAAGGACATGAGAAACGACGTAATCGTAGTCATGACTGTGCTCGCGGTTGACCCCGACTGCTCGCCCGAAATCGCGGGAATGATTGGCGCGTCAATTGCGCTGTCTATTTCCGATATTCCGTGGGCAGGGCCGCTCGGCGGAATTTCCGTAGGACTCGTTGACGGTGAAATCGTGCTTATGCCTACAGCAGAGCAAAAAGCGAAAACCGACTTGACTTTAACGCTCGCTTCAAGCGCGAAAAAGGTAGTCATGATTGAAGCGGCGGCGAATCAAGTTCCCGACGATATTATGCTTAAAGCAATCGACATGGGACACAAGGAAATCGTAAATACTCTCATACCTTTTATTAACGATATAACCGCGCAAATCGGCAAAAAGAAATTCGAGTTTCCTTCAATGGACGTGGACAAGCAGTTATTTGCAAACATTTGCGCTTTCGCTGAAGAAAAAGTTAAGCACGCGCTCGACACTGACGACAAAAATATCCGCGAAGAACGCTTGAATCCTATTAAAAACGAGATTCATGAAAAATTCGACGTTGTGACCGACGACACGAATAACAAATCAATGGTTGACGAGTGCATTTATAAGCTGCAAAAGAAAATCGTCCGCAACTGGCTGCTCGAAGGCAAGCGCGTAGACGGCAGAAAGCTTGACGAAATCCGCAAGCTTACATCAGAAGTCGGCGTGCTTCCGCGCGTTCACGGCTCGGGCTTGTTCTCAAGAGGACAGACGCAGGTACTGACAGTGACCACGCTCGGCCCTATGAGCGATGCACAGCGCATTGACGGGCTCGACGACGAAGCTACTAAGCGTTATATGCACCATTATAATTTCCCCGGCTATTCAGTGGGCGAAGCGAAAACCAGCAGAGGCGCAGGACGGCGCGAAATCGGACACGGCGCACTCGCTGAAAAGGCGTTAGAGCCTGTGATTCCGTCTGTTGAGGACTTCCCTTATGCGATTCGCCTTGTTTCCGAAATTCTTTCGTCGAACGGCTCGACCTCACAAGGCTCAATCTGCGGCTCTACGCTGTCGCTCATGGACGCGGGCGTGCCGATAAAAGCACCTGTAGCGGGCATTTCCTGCGGGCTTATTACCGAAGGCGACAAGTGGATGACCATGATTGACATTCAAGGTGTTGAAGACTTCTTCGGCGATATGGACTTTAAGGTCGCGGGAACCCATAACGGCATTACCGCGATTCAAATGGACTTAAAAATAGACGGGCTTACTCCCGAAATTATCACGGAAGCTATTGAAACCACGCACAAGGCGCGCCTTTATATCCTTGACGAGGTTATGCTCAAGGCGATTCCGACACACCGCCCGACAGTCGGCAAGTACGCTCCTAAGATGCTCAGCACGAAGGTTCCTGTTGATAAAATCCGCGAAGTCATCGGCACAGGCGGCAAGGTTATTCAGAAGCTCTGCGCTGACTTTGAGGTTAAAATTGACGTTGACGAGGACGGAAACGTATTCGTTTGCGGCGTGGATATGGAAAAATCGCAGGCGTGCGTTGATATGATTGATGCAATCGTCGCAGAGCCGGAAATCGGCGCGATTTACAAAGGCAAGGTCGTCCGCGTGACAGGCTTCGGTGCGTTCGTTGAATTCGCGCCCGGTAAGGAAGGCATGGTGCATATTTCCGAGCTTGAAAACCGCAGGGTTGAAAAAGTTGAGGACGTTTGCAACATGGGCGATATGATTATCGTGAAAATTATCAAAATCGATGGACAAGGCAAAATTGGGCTTTCACGCAAAGAAGCTCTTGCTGACATCGAAAAGAAAAAAGCAGAAAAAGAACAAGGCGCGACGCTTTAAATCAAAATAAAACTTAAACTCCCGCTCGTTTAACGAGCGGGAGTTATTGTTATAATGCTTTAATTTTTCTTGCAAATAATCTGTTAGCGGCGTGTTTGTGCGGGATTCCTGATGAATTGCAATCAAAGACATATTCTGAGCATTGCTCAATGTACCAGTCGTGGAAGTGAGTAAATAGTTCGCCCGACTGCCAAAAATGTTCGATTGGTTGTTTCTCCGGTGGGCGCGCGATGAACGGCTTTTTCACGAACGCTTGAAATGCAACGATTCCGTTTAAAGAAACATGACTTTTATAATTCTCCATGATTTCACTTCGTAATTGCGGCTTGATATAAGCTAAAACTCCGCTTGAATACAAAATATCAAAGCTTTCTTCCAATCGGTAGTCAAACAAGTTTGCCTTGAAAGCGTTAACATGAACTCTTGCACTGTCGGCAAGACGTTTTGTTTTTTCGATTCCTGCATCAGATATGTCGAACGCACTTACGTCATACCCGCAGCGAGCGAAAAAGACAGCGTCTTTTCCCTCACCGCACCCGATGTCTAACAGCTTTAGCGGCTTTCCGTCTGTCGGAAGCAACTCCATAACCTTCAAACACATATCAGAAGGTCTGACACCCCAAAAATATGATTCTTCCTTGTAGACCTCTTCATATCCGGAAACGTCGGCATTAAATGCCGTATATCCGAACAGCTTATCGATTCCGATATTAAGTATCTTCGCGAGTTCAGGGAGCAATGCAGTTTCGGGAACAGTTTGACCGGTTTCCCACTTGCTCACCGCTTGGAATGTTATTCCGAGCTTCTCTGCTAACTGCTCCTGTGTTAATTTACTTTCTTTTCTGTATCGAGCGATATTTCCCGATAAAATATTTTTCACAATCATCACCTCAATTACAATTATACTGCTTGTAGACAGGAAAATCAATAACCTGCTGTTTGAGGTTTGGTAAAAATCAAGCGTCAGTTGAATCGTCTGCTACCCCGCAACTTCAATCGACTGCGCCGTATAAAGCCTGTAATAGTCGCCCTTTTTCGCCATAAGCTCGTCGTGCGAGCCACTTTCTGTTATGCCCTGCTCCGACACATACATGATTCTGTCGCAGTTGCGTATAGTCGAGAGCCTGTGCGCGATTATGAATGAAGTTCTGCCGCCTTTCAAGAGGAAATTAATCCCCGCTTGCAGGTCGCGCTCGGTTTTCGCGTCAATCGAAGATGTCGCCTCGTCAAGCACTAAGATTTTCGGGTTTGCGAGTATCGTCCGTGCAAAGGAAATAAGCTGCTTCTGCCCACCCGAAAGCCCTTGTCCGCGCTCGGCGACCTCGGTGTCGTAGCCCTGTTTCAAGCTCATAATATAGTCGTGAATCCCGACGATTTTGCAAGCCTCGTGGACTTCTGCGTCCGTCGCGTCGAGCCGCCCGTATTTGAGGTTGAACATCAGCGTTCCGCTGAAAATAAAGCTGTCCTGAAGCATAATTCCCATCTGAGAGCGCAGAGAATGAAGCGTAGCCTTTGAAATATCCTTGCCGTCGATTAGGATTTCGCCGGAGTTGAGGTTATAGAAGCGTGAGATTAAATTTACGATTGTGGTTTTCCCCGCGCCTGTCGGACCTACGAGCGCGATACTTTCGCCGGCTTTTACAGAAAATGAAAGCTTGTCAAGGACATTGACGTTGTTCTCGTAAGCAAAGGTCACATTCTTGAATTCGACTGTGCCTTTGATTTCCGGCATTTCCTCGGCGTTCGGAGCATCGCTGATTCCGACGGGTTCGTCAAGCAGCTCGAAAATCCGCTCAAGATAAGCTACCGCGCTGATGAAAGCGTTCATCAAGCCCGAAAGGTTGATAATCGGCTGCCAGAAACGGAACGCGTAACCGCTCATCGCGATTAAAGTCCCGAGCGAAACGAATTCGGGGAAAACAATCAGCCCGAAGCCAATCACGCAGACGCTCGCGATTACCTCAATAAAGTTTGAAACGGGCCAGAGAAGATGAACGTATTTAATTGCATACATCCAGTCTTTTCGGTAGCCGCGCGATAATTTGTCGAAGACCTCGGAGTTGACATTTTCGCGGGTGAAAAGCTGCGTGATTTGCACACCGCGGATACTTTCGTGCAGGTAAGCGTTAAGGTTCGAGGTTTTGTTGGACACTGCCTGCCAGCCCTTGCGCTGTTTGTTTTTAATCAGAAAAATAAAAAGTGCAAAAAGAGGCAGTCCCGCAATTACCACTAATGCAAGCCTCCATGAAAGAATAAACATGAAAACTGAAATGAAAATAAGGTTGAAAATTTCAAGTATAAAGTTGATTAAGCCGTTGGTCATGAGGTCTGAAACGCTGTTAATATAATTAATTACGCGCACTAAAATCTTCCCGTGCGGGCGGTTGTCGTAGTACTCAAACGGCAGCTTCTGCAAGTGCTCAAATACATCGCGGCGAATCTCGTAAATCACGCTCTGACCGACCTTTGTCATGATGATTGTCCGCATACGAGCAAGCAGAACGCTGGTGACTATAGCCGTGAAGAGTCCGACCGCGAGCATAACAAGCAGTCTGTAATCGCTGTTCGGAATGGCCGCGTCAACAGCGTGTTTAATTATAATCGGTTCAAGAAGCGCAATCACGATTGAACACGCGCTGAAAATAAGCGCGGCGGCGATTTTGCTTTTATATTTTCCTGTGTAGACTAAAGCCCGTTTTAAATGCTTCGTATTAAACGGGGTTTCGAGCGTTTCGTCTATGTCGAATCTGTTTCGTGCCATGAGTTTCTCCTATATTTATTAATCGCGGATATTAATAATACGTACATCAATTTTGCATTTCATTTCTTGTAAAAGCTCATATTCCATTATCATTTTGCACTTATCAACACACAATAGCTCCAGTTCTTTTAATTCTCTTAAAGCTTCTATATCATTTAAAAGATTATTACTTGTTAAATGTAAATACCTTAACGGAAGGTTTTGAATTCCTTCTAATGATTGCATTTTTGAATGGTAGACGTGCAGTATTTCTAAATGTTTTAACTCGGATAAGTTCACGAGATTTACTTCGGGAAACCTTCGTAGAACCATGCTTTTTAAAGAATATGCTTTTTCAAAGGAAAGCTTTTTCCAGTAAGCTCCGCCGAAATGGCTGAGTCTATCAAATTTTGAAAGGTCTAATGCAAATTTCTGTTTTTCTGTGTGTATACGTTCAAGGTTTTTCAATGAATAAATTGATTCGGGATTAATTACATTTGCCAACGTATCTTGAATGAAAATGATTCGTAAATAAGGTGATAATAACTCTAATTTCTTAAAATCAACAGGCAGGTTTTTATCAACACCATTATTTATAATGTCATAAGTATATGTGTTTCCTAAATGAATACTTGGGATTTTATTTTGAAGAGCGAATTCAATTCCCTCGTCAAAATTAACGACGCGAATTTCAATATATTTCCCGTGTTGATTTTCTCGTATTGTTTTATCAAATTGCATATTCTTCACCTTTAAATTTGCTCAAAACCTCCGCTAAATTCGCCCATTCTCTTTTATGGTGTGCGTTTAAAGCTTCAAAAAACGATTTGTTATAAACGATTTTGATGAAAGGGTCAAGAATCTTACCGAAGCCGTTAAAGCCTATACGAAGCGTTTCCGTGAGCAGAAGACCGTCAGAGGTATCATTAAAATCCAATTCTAAATATCCGGGAATATTCAAGCCGAGCTTGCGCATTTGAAAGACAACGCGATTGGGTTTATTTGCAATTTTCGTAACTGCATAAAACTTTAACCTATGCTTCGGGCTGATATGCTGGTCAAAGTAAATCAAGTCGCCTACAGGAGTAGTCTTGCTGTGCTTTACAACATGAAATTCATGGTGCTCGTCGGGAAGCCAGTGTGCATAAACCTCCGGCGGCGGATTTATCATAAACCCGTAAAGCTGCTCGGCGTTTACGCCGGATAAATTGCTTTTCATGATACAAGTAATCATTATTATCACCTACATTTGCAAATCATATATTTCCCTGTAATAGCCGTTGTTTTTCACGAGCTCCTCGTGTGTTCCCGATTCTGCGATTCTGCCGTCCTTCAAAACTATGATATTATCCGCGTCCTTGACGGACGAAATCCTCTGCGCGATAATAATTTTTGTGCAGTTGAAGTCGAGCTTCGCTAAGCTTTCCTGTATATGCCGCTCGGTTTCGAGGTCAACGGCTGAGGTAGTATCATCTAAAATCAGAATCGACGGCTTGATTGCGAGTGCGCGCGCTAAAGCTACGCGCTGTTTTTGTCCGCCGGAAATTCCAACGCCGCGTTCGCCGATTATAGTATCGTAGCCTTCCTGCATTGCGCTTATGAAATTATGCGCATCGGCTTTTTCCGCGCAAGCGACAACATCGTCGAACGGCATTTCGGTGTTCCCGAAGGCGATACAGCCCTCGACTGCGTCCGAGTAAAGAAGCACCTCCTGCGTTGCCATACCGATTCCGCCGCGAAGCTCCTCAAGCTTCAGCATACGAATGTTTGTGCCGTCAACTTGAATTTCGCCCGCGCTGACATCGTGAATACGCGGAATTAAATTCACGAGCGTGGTTTTACCCGAGCCTGTTTCACCCATGACGGCAACTGTTTGCCCTGCTTCGATTTTGAAGCTGATGTCGGAAAGTGCATATTCTTTCCCGTATTTGAAGCTGACGTTTTTGAACTCAATTGCACCTTTTATTCTGCCGTTAATCGAAACCGCGTCAGTGCGGGTCGCGATTTTCGGGCGGTTGTAATAAACCTCGATGATTTTGTTCGCAGAAGCCGTGAAGCGTTGCAGGTCATTGATTAACATTCCGAGCTGTTGAATCGGGAACGACATCGCCCAAATGAGCGAGAGGAAAACCGACAGCTCGCCGAGCGTTAATCTGCCGCTAATCGTAAACGCGCCGCCGACTAAAATCTGCACCACCATTAGCACGCCGTATGAGGATTCAAGGAAAGGGAAGAACCTCATCCACATGAGTGCTGCGTTCTGGTTGGCTTCCTTGTACTCCGCGTTCTTTTCGCCGAAGCGTTTGATTTCATAATCCTCACGCGCAAAAGCTTTAATCACGCGGTTCCCCGAGATGTTTTCCTCTGCCGCCGTGTTAAGCTGAGAAAGCCGTTCGCGCAGGTTTATGTACATCGGCTTGATTTTCTTGCTGAACAGCAGGGAAATCCCGAAAATAACAGGCGTAAGCGCGAGCAGGCAGAGAGCCATGAGCGGGTCAAGAATTAAAAAGTAAATCGTCACGCTCGTGAAGATAATCGAGTTTTCAATCAGCCGCTTAATCACCCACGCGACAGAGTGGCGCACCATTTCTAAGTCCCCCGAAAGCCGCGTCATAATATCGCCGGTGCGGTAAAGATTATAAAAAGACGAGTCTTCGTTTTGCATATTGTCGTAAAGGTGCTTCCTCACGCGGTATAAAAGCCCCTGCGACGAGTGCTCGAACATCAGAGTTGAAACGTAAAATAAAGCAACGCGCACCAAAGAAAAGCCTAAAATGGCTACAAGAAGCCATAAAAGCAGGTCGCGTTGCTCTATAATGTTTTGCGCCGCGTTATCGTTGTCGATGAAGGTGTCGATAATCCGCTGTCTTAAAAAAGGATTTATAACGAACATGGACTGGTTGAGTAGTGCTAAAAAAATCGTCACGATGTACATTGCGCGGTAGCCTTCAAGGTTTTTCCATAACCATCTTATTAAAAACATAAGTTCTCCGGATTAGCGGGCAACCACACAGGGTCGCCCCTACTTTTTTATTGTGCAGGCACACAAGGCTCGTAGCGAATCCTGATGTCCGGCAGCTTTGTTATTGTTGTGTAGCTGTTGATGTGCCAATCTGCGCCGTCAGCGGGATTATTCTCGCCGTTTGCGGGTGGTGCGAATATTTTAAGTGTCAGCTCAGTTTTGCCGCTGAGTCTGTTGTTGTAAAACGCCGACATTAAATCTATAGTCTTAGCTTTCGGTGCTTTGTAGAACCATCTGCCGTTTATTTCGAGCATGAGATTCAATTCCTCTTCAAAAGTAACCTCGCAGAAGACAGGGTCGCTTTCAAAAGTGAGCGGAATTTCCAAGCCCTCGGCGTCCTCAAAGCCGCCCCAGCGCAGTTTAATCGGCAAATTCACTTCGCCTTTATTTTCAAAGGCGGGATAGAAATAATCCTCGGCGATGATTTCTTTGTAGGTTTGCATTACAGGCTGTGCGATTCCGATGTTAGAATCGGACGGGTCTTCGATTTCGAGACCTAATCTTCCGCGGTCACGGAACTGATAGAAAGTAAAGCCGGAAAACCAGTCCGCGCCACGACCGCCGTCGGGGCGAGGTTCACACCTTAACATATCAAGAAATTCACGAACCATGTCTGCTTGCTCATACGCGCCTGTAACGTCGCCGTCAGCGTTGAATTCGCTCATTACCATAGGCTTCGCGACTCCGCCGTTGATTTCGCGGTAGCGTTCAAAGCTGCGCTTTGTAAGGTTGTAAATATCTGCGACATTTCTGCGGTTGTGCGAGTTTCCGCCCGCCTCTGCAACGTCGTAGGGCCAACCCCAGTGCAGAGCCATGTATTTGTCAACTGACCAAATATCGGCAACGCGGACAGCTTCGGAAAATTCGGCTTCCTTTTCCATTTCTACAGCTTCAAGGTCTTCAATGCCGCCGATACAGAGAATCGTTTGAATATGCGGCGCGATTTGCTTTATAATTTTGTGGAAGCGCACGAAGAAGTCGGCGACCTCCTGATATGTACAGCGTTTGTTAAAGGAAAACCAGTTTCCTGTCGCTTCGTGGTTGATTCTAAGCATTAACCGCCCGAACGTGGATAATTCTGTCGCGATTTTAATTAAATGCTCGTCGGAAACATTCGGGTCGATGGTCAGCGTGAGAATTACGTCCTGCCCGTATTTTCTGATTTCACGCATACAGTCGAAGGTTTCGCTGCCTTCGGCAGAGCTTCCGCCGATTCCGCCTGTGTAAGGGAAATAATCGTCATAAGGATAATCCCACGCGAACTTTACGTCGGGGTGCGCGTGAACCACGCTCGCTCTCCCGGGCCAGCCGTCGTCGAGCGGATAGTAGCAGTACATAAGGTTAATGCCTCGGTGCGGTCTGCCGAGCGTGTTAAGAATATACCCCTGGCTTACATATTCGCCGCGCTCCGAGCCGTCGCCGAGGTCAACCGCGCACTTCGCGGGGAGCATATTAATTTTATTAATTTTGTACATAATTATTCTCCTCATACGTTTTAAATACATTGTATCATAAGGCGGGTGAATAAAGCAATTGACAAAAATTACAAAATACTTTATAATTAAAGCGTTAAGTAAGCGAATTAAACGAAAGGCAGAAGAAGCGCTATGAAATTTTGGTTTATAACAGGCTCGCAGTTTTTATATGGGGAGGAGACTCTCGCAAAGGTTGAACGCAACAGCCGCGAAATCGCAGAGCATTTGAACGAGAAGCTTCCGTTCGCGGTCGAATATACAGACACTGTCAAGACAGAGAGCGGCGCGTTTGAGCTTATAAAACAGGCGAACTTCGACAGCGACTGCGCGGGAATAATAATATACTGCCATACGTTTTCGCCGTCGAAGATGTGGATTGCCGCACTTAAAAGCCTGCAAAAGCCATACTTACATTTACATACACAATACAACCGCGCAATCGACAACAACGCGATTGACATGGATTACATGAACCTGCACCAGTCTGCACACGGCGACAGGGAGCACGGCTTCATCGCGGCGCGGCTGAACATTTCGCGGGAAATTATTTCAGGGCATTTTAAAGATGCTGAAGTTTTAACGCAGATTGAAAACTGGCAGAGAGCAAGCGTTGGCGCGGCGTTTTCGAAAGTCTTGAAAATTGCACGCTTCGGCGATAATATGCGCGAGGTTGCAGTTACCGAGGGCGATAAGGTCGAAGCACAGTTAAAATTAGGCTGGCAAGTGAATACCTATGGTGTCGGCGGCTTGGTTGAGGAAATCAGCGCGGTTACAAGCGCGGAGGTTGACAAGAAAATCGCTGAGTACCGCGAGAAATACGAATTTAATACCGATGATTCAGAAGCTGTCCGTGAACAGGCGCGCATGGAAATTGCTATGAAAAAAATTCTCGAGCGCGAAAATTGCCGCGCTTTCACGAATACCTTCGAGGATTTATACGGCATGAAGCAGCTTCCCGGGCTTGCAACACAGAATTTAATGGCGCAGGGCTACGGCTACGGCGGCGAGGGCGACTGGAAAACCTCCGCGCTCGTTGCGGTTGCGAAGGCTATGATGAAAGACACGGATAAACCGTCAAGCTTCATGGAGGATTATACTTATGATTACGAAGCGGGCTTGATTCTCGGCGCGCATATGCTGGAGGTCTGCCCGACTATTGCAGATAATGCGGATAATAAACCGAAAATCGAGGTTCACGCCTTGGGAATTGGCGGCAAGAACCCGCCCGCACGCCTTGTTTTTGAGGGGCTTGCAGGAGCGGCGACTGTTGCTTCTTTGGTAGACATGGGGGGGCGATTTAGATTAATCGTGCAGGACGTTGAGTGCGTGAAGCCGATTAACACTTATCCGAACCTGCCTGTTGCGCGGGTCATGTGGAAGCCTGCGCCGAATCTTGAAGCAGGCGCGGAAGCGTGGATTCGTGCAGGGGGCGCGCACCATACCGTGCTGTCTTACGGCGTAAGCGCAGAAATGTGGCGCGTTTGGGCGCGGATTATGGAAGTTGAATTCGTGCATTTGAGTGCAGAAACTAATCTGCATACTTTAGAGCGCGACTTGGAACTCGGAGGTTTACTGTGGAAATTAAAGCATTAACAGCATTAAAAGAACGCGTCTTAGCGGCGAATCTTGCACTTGTGAAGCATAATCTTGTAATTTTTACCTGGGGCAACGCTTCCGAAATTGACCGCGAGGCAGGGTTTGTAGCGATTAAACCGGGCGGCGTTGAATACGCCGAAATGACTGCTGAAGACATTGTAATCGTGGATTTAAACGGTAAGGTAATCGACGGAAAACTGAAGCCGTCCTCGGATACGCCGACACATTTGGAATTATACCGCCGTTTTCCCGACATTGGCGGTGTCGCGCATACGCATAGCCGCTTCGCAACTGTGTTCGCGCAGGAAAAGAAATCTCTGCCGACTTACGGAACCACGCACGCGGATTATTTCCACGGTGCAATTCCCTGCACGCGGGCTTTGACCGACGATGAAATTAACGGCGATTATGAGCTTAACACAGGGCGAGTTATCGCCGAATGTCACCCCGACCCCGTCGGAATCCCTGCGGTTTTCGTCGCAGGACACGCGCCTTTCACGTGGGGGAAAAGCGCGCAGGAAGCAGTGCATAATTCTGCAGTGCTTGAAGAAATTGCACTAATGGCACTTTTAATGCAACAAAAAGAGCCCGTATCACAGGCTCTTTCAGATAAGCATTATTTCCGTAAGCACGGCGCGAACGCCTATTATGGGCAAAAATAACTGTCAATTATCCACTGTCAACTGTTCGACACCCAACCGCGTAATTTAACCGCGTTTGCCACACGCTCAATCGCAATCATGTACGCCGCGTCGCGCATATAAACGCCTTTTTCCTGCGCCAAGTCATAAACCGCGCGGAATGCCGAGGTCATTTTATATTCGAGTTTTTCAAGGACTTCTTTTTTGTCCCAGAAATAGTTCATGTTGCACTGAACCTGCTCAAAATAACTGCAAGTCACGCCGCCCGCGTTGCAGAGAAAGTCGGGCAGTAAGATTATTCCGCGCTCTTTTATAAGCGGGTCGCAGTCGGGGGTTGTAGGGCCGTTTGCACCCTCGCAGATAATTTTCACGCTCTTAGAAATATTCCCGAAAACTGCGGGTGTAATCTGATTTTCAAGCGCGCAGGGAATCAAAATATCAACGTCCTGTTTAAGCCATTCGTCGCCTGCGAGCACCTCGTAGCCGAGCGCGAGGGCTTTTTCTTTGTCGATGCTTCCGAATTTGTCTTTGATTGAAACTAATTCGTCGATATTGCACCCGCTTGCTTTTTTGAAGGTATAAGCGACTTTATCAGCGTTGTTCCAGCAGGAAACAGCGATGATTTTACCGCCGAGCCCTGTGTACATCTGCGCCGCGTATTCTGCGACGTTGCCGAAGCCCTGAATACTCGCGGTGGTATCGGCAGGGGAGATGTTCATGCAACGAAGTAAATCCTTGAGCGTGTAAATTACGCCGTAGCCTGTAGCTTCCGTGCGTCCGAGCGAGCCGCCCATGCCCACGGGCTTGCCTGTAATCATGCCGGGGAAACGCCCGCCTGCGATTGTTTCATATTCGTCAAGCATCCAAAGCATATGCTGATTGTTGGTCATTACGTCGGGCGCGGGGACATCAACAAAAGGTCCTACGTTCTCGCCGAGCGCGCGGATATAGCCTCTGCAAAGCCGCTCCTGCTCACCTGCCGACATGGTGCGCGGGTCACAAATTATGCCACCCTTGCCGCCGCCGAGCGGAATGTCAGCAACTGCACATTTCCAGGTCATCCACATGGAAAGCGCGCGGACTGTGTCAGCGGTTTCCTCGGGGTGAAAGCGGATTCCGCCTTTGCCGGGGCCGCGTGCATCATTGTGAAGCATACGGAAGCCTTTGAATGTTCTTGTAGTTCCGTCGTCCATTTTCACGGGAATCGAAACGTGATATTCCCTCATAGGCTGTCTCAAAAATTCCTTCATCGAAGTGTCTAAGCCGATAGTGTCGGCGACACCGTCGAACTGCGCCTGCGCGTTCTCAAACGGGTTGTAGCCTGTGTTTGCCATTCTTTTGTTCCTCCTGTTTATGTTTTGTACTTTAAGAGTATAGCATAATTTTGGTAAAATGTCAATCGCGATAATTATAAATCGGATTACTTTTTTTCTCGCGCTCAATGCTTGTGCTCATGCCGTGTCCCGGGTAGACTTCAGTTTCGGGCGGCAGTGCAAAAAGCTTGTTTATAATTGAATCCGCGAGCTCTTTTTGGCTTCCGCCGGGGAAGTCGGTACGCCCGAAGCTGTCCGCAAAAAGCACATCGCCGCTAAATAAAACATTTTCGCTTTCAAAGTAGTAGCAAATCCCGCCCGCTGTATGTCCGGGGGTAGAAATTGCCTTGATTTTAAAGCCCGCAAGCTCTAATATTTCGCCGTCGTCGAGTAAAATATCGGCAGTCACGGAGAGCGGCGTGCGCCCCATTTTCGCCGAGCCGTTGTAGTTCGGGTCGGTCAGAAAATATTCCTCGGCTTTTCCTGCGTAGACAGGCAGTTTTAAGGCTTCCTTCAAGCCGTTAACCGCACCGATATGGTCGAAATGCCCATGCGTGAGAAGAATCGCAACGGGTTTAATTTGCAGTTCTTCGCATTTTTCGGCTAAGTTATACGGGACGCCGGGGGCGTCGTCCCCTACTTCGGGGTCGATGATTAAGGCTTCATCGCCGTTTGCGACGATGTAAGTATTTGTGCTGACCATGCCGAGAATTTCTGTGATGATTTTCATGTTTTGTTCCTTTCCGCGCGGAGCTGTCCGCAGGCGGCTTTCAGCTCACCGCCGAATTCCTTACGGACTACTGCTCTTATGCCGCTTTGAATTAAAATAGAGTAGAAGCTTTTTATTCTTTCCGCGCTTGAACGCGCGAAGCTCAGGCTCGTTTCGTTGTACGGAATTAAATTCACATAGCAGTTAATTCCGCGGACTAAATCTGCGAGCTCATGCGCGCAATCGTCGCTGTCGTTTACGCCGCTGAGCATGATATATTCGAGCGTTGTTTTCTTCTTTCGGGTTCTTGAAAAAGCTATTATTTTTTCGATACTATACGCGCTGTTCACGGGCATAATTCTGCTTCGGATTTCGTCGTTCGGCGCGTGCAGACTTATCGCAAGATTGCATGAAATTTCACTTAATTCATCGAGCTTCGGAAGTCCGCAGGTCGAAATTGTAATATGCCTCGGAGCGATGTCTAAGCCGTGCGGGTGCCCGATAATATTGATAAAATCCATGACGTTTTCAAGATTGTCAAGCGGCTCGCCGATACCCATAAGAGTTACGCGGCTGATTTTTTCGCCGAGGTTTTTTTCTGCTTCGAGCAACTGCAAAACCATTTCATATGCAAACAAATCCCGAATTTTATTTCCCGCGCCGCGCGCGGTTTTGGGTGCAGCGTCACGCTGCCCGGATTGGCAAAAAGCGCAGCTCATATTGCAGCCAACCTGCGTAGAAATGCAGAGCGCGTTGCCGTAGTCGTGCCGCATAAGTACAGCTTCAATTGCATTGTTATCATGAAGACCAAAAAGCAGTTTCACCGCGTTCGGGCAACTGCTTTTTTCTATGATTTTAATACTTTCAAAAGTAAAATCGTGCTGAAGCATTTCAGTAACTCTCGGACTCAATTCAAAGTCAGAGGTGCGTTTTTTATACAGCGCGTTGTAGATGATTTTCGCCTTGGCTTTATTCTCGCCGCGCTCGGAAAAATACGCTTCCAGAGCGGGAAAGGTCATGTTGTAAATGTTCATTATTCCTTATATATTTCCGCGACTTCTTCCGCGGAAATATCAGCGTTGTACATTCTTACGCAGTAGAGCTCGGGCGTGGTTGAAATGATTGTGCCGTCTTCAAGCTCCATCATGGGGTATTTCAGATTACGTTCGTTAACCATCGCGACCTTTGCTACAGAGCCGTCGGAAAGCACCATGAACTTGCCTTTCAGTTCGCCAATCATGCAGTCGATGAACAGCTTTACAAGCTTTATATCAAGCATGGAGTAGCCTTCCTCCGCGAAGTTTTCAAGAATCGTGAAGGGTGACTGCGCGTCCTTGTAAGCGCGCTTGGCTATCATGGCGTCGTAAATGTCCGAAATCGAGGTTATACGGGCGAAATCGGTTATGTCCTTCGCGGTGAGCCCGTGAGGATAGCCCGAGCCGTTGAGCTTTTCGTGGTGCTGAACTATGCCGAGGAGCAGAGCTTTTTCCCTTATGCCGGAATTCACTAACATTTCAAAGGATAAAACCGAGTGCTTTTTGATTGTTTCAAATTCTTCCTTGGTGAGTCTTGCGGGCTTGTTGAGAATACTGTCGGGTATGAGCAGCTTTCCAATATCATGCAGAAGCCCTGTTTTAACGAGCTCGTCATGACGTTTTTTGTCGTATCTGAGCCACTTCGCCATGAGTCCGTTAAGGAACGCCACGTTAAGGCTGTGCGTATGCAAATACTCATCAACACTGCGTATGTTGTTTATGCTGTCGATGATTAAAGAAATGTCGTTAGTTTCAAGCTTTTCGCCTATTTCCAAAACGAAATCATCAGTGCTGCCGCTGTCTACTTTTCCGCTTTCGGCGATTTTGGCAAACATACTCTCGGCTTTTACTTTAGTTTCGATATATTGCCGCTTGACTTCCTCAAATTCGGGCGAGGGCGGCGGCGGCTTAACCGACTTTTTCGGTTTCGGCGGCGGTGCTTCCGCAACCGGCTCCGGCTCCTTTTCGGGCTCGGGAACCCAACCCAAATCAACCCCGCGTTTTAAGAACGCTTCTAAGTAGTTAGAAGCTATGTAAACCACGGGATTGTCGGGGTTATCGGGGTCGTCTGCGGCTTTGCGGAAACGCTCTAAAAGCGCGTCCGTAATCGTTACGTTCTCGCAAAGATACGCAAATTCTTCGCCTTTTTTAACATAAGCCTTGCAGTCGAGCTCAAGCCCGACGGGTATGTTGTCAATACTTACTGCAATGTATTCAACTGCCATAAAAATTGTCCGCCTTTTTATATTTATTATTTTTTGTTCAAATGCTAATTACTCGAAAAAACTAACTCGCGGGTTAACGCAAGCCATTCTCTGACCGCATAAGTCGGGAGAACGTAGGGTTGTGTTTTCGCAGGAACAGAATTTACTTCGTCAAAAAATCTTTCTGCTATGATTTTTCCGCGCCACAGATGAAAACCGTCTGAAACTATTACAACATCACGCGGCAGATTAAACTCATCGATTATTTCGCTTGCGAACGCGATATTTTCGGCAGTTGAGGTTGAACGCTCCTCCAAGAAAATCCGCTCCTCCGAAATGCCGTTATTAATCAGCCAATCGCGCATAACACAAGCTTCACTACGGGCTTGACCTTGTCCGATTCCGCCTGTTACAACGCAGACAGAATTCTCGTCTGCAAGCAGGTAATTCCGCGCCGCGGCGAGCCTTCTCGCGAGCATGAACGAAGGATTATCGCCTCGGATTTGACAGCCAAGAACTATTAAAGTACGCTCTTTTTCGGGGGGAATTTCAGGCTCGTCGCGCGCCGCGATGAACATATTCATCGACAGAAAGCCTACATATAATAGTCCGACAGAAGCAAGAATTACAAGAATTTTGAAAGCAGTAAAAAGGATTTTTCTGCGCCTTATAAGCGGGAAAAACGCCCAAATCAGCATAACAGCTACGCAGAAAGCAACTCCCGATACGTTCCCAAAGTTGACGATTCCGACGGTCATGGGGAAGATGAAAACAGCGCATAAAAGCCCCGATAACGGCAGAATTAACAGCCCCGAAATCAATCTTCTTATGTTAATTTTTAAATTCATGTATAGCTCTCATTATTTCCCACAAAATGCCTTACGCGGAGCGGAATGTTCATGCTTTCGGCGAGCTCGCGGCACTTTTTAATTTGCTTTTCACCGATTACGTCAACTACCGTGAAGCAAACCTCCGCGAATTGCTTTGCTTCCTGTGCAAAGTCGAGCATTGCTGTGAAAGACACTGCACCGAATTTCGGCTTGGTTACCCGCAGGTATTCCGCTTCGTCAGCGGCGTTTAAGCTAACCGAAACCGAGTCAAAGCTTTTAAGCGCGCTTACTTCAAAATCGGGGTTAATCAGCTTCACGAGCCCGTTTGTGTTCAGGCGCACGGGTAGGTAGCACCGCGACTTGACATATTCGCAGACAGAAACCGCCAAAGCCGCTCGTTCTGTGGGTTCGCCGTAGCCGCAGAAGACAATTTCAGTCATGCCGTCAAGGCTCATCGCGTCGAATTCAGCCTTGATTTCTTCCAAATACGGCTCGCGGGGAAGCCAGAGCGATTCCGCACTGCCTACGCCCTTTCCGCTGTCGCGAAGGCAGAAAACGCAGGCACAGGGACAGCGGTTAGTGATGTTTACGTAGAGCTTATCCCCTAAAGTATAGAAAACAGTCATAAATATTATTATACAGCTTTTTGAATCGATTGTCAAGTTTTATGTAAATTCTTGCAATTTTTTATGTACTGTGCTATGATTAGATTAAAAACGGAGGAAAAAACTATGCTCTTATACATAATTCGTCACGGCGAGCCCAATTACGCGACCGACAGCTTGACCCCGAACGGAAAAAAGCAGGCGGACGCCCTTGCAGAAAGATTATGCGTTCACGGCTTTGATGAAATTTACTGCTCACCTTTAGGCAGGGCAATTCAAACGGCAGAGCCGACCTGCGAGCGGCTCGGTATTCCTTATAAAATCGAGCAGTGGATGAGCGAGGACGCGGCGTGGGACGATTTTTCCGCTATCGGCGGCGACGGGAACAGAAACTGGGCGTTCGGCTGTCAGAACACTAAATTAACAGACGGCGACTACAAAAACTGGCACGAGAATCCTGTCTTCGCGGGGTGCAAAGCCGCGCAAAGCGGTTACAAGCGGATTGCGGACTGCTCTGACGAATTTCTCGCGCGGCTCGGCTATGAGCGCGGAGAAAGGCATTATAAAATTAAAACAGCAAGCGAAAAACGCATCGCGGCGTTCTGCCACCACGGGCTCGGAACAGCGTGGCTGTCGCATTTGCTGTCGATTCCGCCGAATGTTTTCTGGGCAAGCTTCAATATCGCACATTCGAGCGTGACAATCGTTGAGCTTGCGAATAACGCTGACGGCATAACCGCCCCGCAATGCGTCTGCCTGTCAGACATTTCGCATATTTACAAAGCAGAACTGCCGCTGAGCTCGGTGCTTGGGGTTTATGGGGGTGGGGTGTGAAGAAAATCTTAATTATTTTAATAGTAATTTCCTTTTTCTCAGCAACCGAAATTAAGGCAACAGGAAGCGCAGTTATTCCATGGGCTGAATTTTCATCTTTGGAAGATTTTCTCAAAGCATATTTAACAACACAAGAGAATGGGGATATTCCAAATTATATAGAAGGTGGGTGGGATTTACAATACATAGACTTAACAGAACTCGATACAATTCATTTGCCAGTGAGTTTACCGAAAGATTTTATAATCCGTGATGTGACAGTTAATGAAGAATATATATCACTTATATATTTTCCTAAAGACGTTGAAGTTACAGCAGATACTTTTTGGGAAGCATTAACAGGCAATCCCAGTGTAAGTTTAATTATTTGGTTAAATCTTGAAAATAGAATAAATGATGTTTTGCAAAGACGCGGTCAAACTGTTGACGATTTAATTGACGGAAAATATTTGGCTCAGCATGATACACGAAATTCATATATTACATTTAATTGGCAACACGGAAAAATGTATATTGGTTTAGAAATTTATTTACACCAACAACACACCGAAGAATTTAAAGCCCTCTTTGGCGACGGCGACGTTTTAGATTTAGTCCGCTTCGCCGAAACGCGGACTGTCGATTTGACTGACGAAGAAGAGGTTAGAAATTTAATTAAGTTCGGCGAGCGGTTTCAAAGAGGCGATATAAGCGGAAGCGGGAAAGTAACGACTTCCGACGCGCTGGAGATATTGAGGTTTACTGCGGGTTTGCAGAATGTGATTGCGGGCGATGAGCGGGCTGAGGCGGCTGCTGATGTTAATGGCGACGGGAGGATAGATACTGCCGACGCGGTGATGGTGCTGAGGAGAGTTGCGGGGTTGTGACGGCTTTTTAAAATAATTGAAAAAACACTTGACAACAGGTGAACGGCGTGTTATACTTAATGTGAACGAATATTCACCCGAATTGCAAAGGAGGCAGCATGGCATTTTCTGTTAGATTAAAAGAACTTCGTCAGCGAGAAAACATGACGCAAGCTGAGCTTGCGTCTGCTTTGGGCGTAACGAGCCGCGCTATTATTTACTACGAAACAGGTCAGCGGATTCCTAAAGACATGGATTTTTATAAGAAAGCTTCGCAGATGTTTAAAGTGCCTCTGGAGTCGCTTTTAAGTGAACGCGAGGAGTTCGTTGTGAACGCTTACGCCGAGGGCGGCATAACCGAAAAACGCAAGGCTGAGGCGCTTGTAGCCGAGGCGGGCGCGCTTTTCGCGGGCGGCGCGCTTACTGACGAGGACAAGGACGCGGTGTTTTACGCGCTTCAGGAGGCTTATTGGTTCGCAAAAAAGGAAAACAAGAAAAAATATTCCAAGCGCGGTAAATCATAATGTCTACAGAATATATCCACGAAGCGGCGAAAAAGCTAATCGCCCGCTGTGATACCCGCGAGCCGTTTAAAATCGCGCGGGCTATCGGTATAAACGTCTGGTGGCGCAACGATTTCGTGAAGCTTAAGGGTATGTATAAGGTCATTGACAAAAACCGCTTCATCTTCGTCAATTCCAACCTTGACGAGTATGAGCGGCGCGTGATTATCGCGCACGAGCTCGGGCACGACGCGCTTCACCGCGAGCTCGCAGAAGCAGGCGCACTGCCGGAGTTCACGCTCTATGACATGAAAACCCGCCCCGAGTACGAAGCTAACGTATTCGCGGCGGAGATTTTGCTTGACGATGAAGAGGTTTTCGAGCTTGTGAAGGGCGGCTATGAGGAGCAGCAGATTGCGTTGTGGCTGGGAGTTAACATCAATCTGCTGTTAATTAAACTGCACGAAATGAATAAGCGCGGGTTTGAATTTAAGCTTTCAGGGACAGCGAGAGGTGACTTTTTGAGGGGGTAGCTTCGGCGTAATTATGAGGCTGCGCCTACACATTCTTCTTGTTTTTCGCCGCGAAATAAATCTCAGTCACGCAGTTGAAAAGTGCCTGCTTATCCTCCTCCGACAGCTTCTCTCCTGCGAAAAGCTCCCGCGACTTATCAAGATAAAACATCGCGTCTAAAATCCCGCGCCCTTCCGAGGTCGCGCCGAAATAAAACCGCTCCTCGCTCGTAAGAACGAGGCTTTTTGCGTCGTCCGTGAGGAAAACTATATCGGTGTCTAAGGCTTCCGCGATTTTGAGAAGCACCGACTTTTTAGGCTCGCGCGTGCCCGAAATATAATTGGCGAGCGCACGGTAGGTTATACCGATTTTGTCGGCGAACTCGGTTTTCTTCATGCCGCCCCGCCTAATCATGACCTCTAATTTTTCACTAAGCTTCATAATCGCAAACCTCCTTGTTCATAATACTATTATAACCATGAACAAACAAAAAGTCAAGATTCATAAAAAATATTTTTATTATGCAATTAATATACAATAATAACTGTATAAAATACGATTCAGGTCATATTATTCCTTGACATTGGCTGAAAATGCTGTATAATATACATATGTAGGGGAGCGCATTGTGCGTCCGTCCAAAAGAAAAGAGAAAACATTATGATTATACGTGAATTTAAACCTGCTGATATTGCGGCGGCGCACGCGCTTTGGCGGAGCACAGAGGGCGTTTGCAACTGCGAAAAATGTATGTTCCTTGATTCCGAAGCGAACCTGACAAAATATATGAAGCGGAATCCGACTTCTTGTTTTATTGCGGAGACTGACGGAAAGCTCGCAGGAACGATTTTAGCGGGGCATGACGGGAGAACAGGCTTGATTTACCGCCTTGCAGTTTCAAAGGAAAACCGTAAAAAAGGACTCGGCAGAGCGTTGGTTGATAAGGCTCTTGAAGCCTTGAAAAGCGAGGGAATCCGCTCGGTATTAGCTTTTGTTTTAGAGAGCAACGAAACAGGAAATATTTTCTGGGATAAAATCGGCTTCAAGGTCGGCAATGACGCTGTTACCCGCTCCATGAAGATTTAAAGGGAAATAAAGATGAATTATAAGTTTGAAAATCAAATTTCATATACCGATTATAAGGCTCTGCGCGACTCTGTCGGCTGGCGGGAGGTCAGCGAAAGGCAGTTTAATATTAGCGTCAAGCACACGCATTTCATGGTTGCCGTAAAGGCTGACGAAAAAATAATCGGCATGGGAAAGGTCATCGGCGACGGCGGTTATTACTGGAACATATCTGACTTAATAGTTCTGCCGGAATATCAAGGCAAGGGGCTCGGACGGGAAATAAACGAGCGTCTGCTCAAGTTTATTGACGATTCGGCGATGAACGGTGAGTATGTTGCGGTTCACTTAGCCTCGGCAAAAGGAAAAGAGCCTTTTTACGAGAAATTCGGCTTCAAAACCCGCCCTTTTGACAACTACGGCGCGGGAATGAGCTTGGTTTATATTAAAGAATAATGTAGGGGCGATTATTAATCGCCCGCCCGAAGGGAGAAAAATGAAACCTAAAGTATTTATCGACGGTGAATCGGGGACAGTGGGATTGAAAATCCGCGAACGCTTGGCGGGCAGAAGCGACATAGAATTGCTTGTAATTGCACCCGAGCTCTGCGAAAATGCAGAAGAGCGCAAGAAATTCCTGAACGCGGCGGACTTCGTATTTCTGTGCCTGCCCGACGAAGTCGCAATCGGCGCAGTCGCCATGACGGAAAACCCGAACACGCGTATTATAGACGCGTCAACCGCGCACAGAACCAACTCCGACTGGGACTACGGCTTCCCGGAGCTTAGCGCAGAGCAGTACGAGAAAATTCGCGTTTCAAAGCGCGTGGCGAATCCCGGGTGTTATGCGAGCGGATTCATCGCGCTTGTTCAGCCGCTTGTGAAAGCGGGAGTAATTCCTGCTGATTATCCTGTTAGCTGCTTCGGAATTTCGGGCTACAGCGGCGCGGGGAAGCTGTTCATTGACGAGTACGAGAGCGCAGGCAGAAACCCCGAATTATCCAGCGGCAGGCTGTACGCATTGGCGCAGGTGCATAAGCACCAGCCCGAAATGCAGAAGGTTTGCGGACTCTCAAAAACGCCGATGTTCAATCCGATTATCGACGATTATTTCAGCGGAATGGTTGTGAACGTGCCGCTGATGCTCCCCCCGCCGCTTTGCGGCTCCCCCCTCGAAGCGGGGGGCTATGCGGAAAACATCAAAAAAATATACGAGAATCATTATAACAAAAACGAAAAAAGCAAAATCAAGCTCATGAATTCCGACGGCATAAGCTTCCTTGCGGCGAATACTCTCGCAGATTCCGACGAGATGGAAATCTATGTTTTCGGCGACGGTGAGCGGATTTTGCTCAGCGCACGCTTTGACAACCTCGGCAAGGGCGCGAGCGGTGCGGCGGTTCAGTGTTTTGATATAATGTGCGGGAGAGCTTGACAATATAATGAATGAAATAATTGATTTCTATGAAAATAAATATTCGGAAGATGAACGCTTAAAGCGTCATCGTTTGGAACACATAAGAACTCAAGAAATTATCTCGCGTTATACCAAACATGGTGCGAAAATCATAGATATTGGCGGTGCTACGGGTGTCTATTCGTTATGGCTTGCCGAACAAGGGTTTGATGTAACACTTTATGATTTAGTGCCGAAGCATATTGAAATTGCAAAAGCTAAGGCAAAAGAAAAAAATATCGCACTCACTTGTTTATGCGGAGATGCGAGAAATATTCCACTCGATAACGAAAGCTTTGATGTCGTTTTAAATATGGGTGCGCTCTATCACTTACAAGAGAGAGAAGATAGACTTTCAGCACTTAATGAAACATATCGGATTACAAAAACAAACGGTGTTGCAATTTGCTCGTTTATTTCAAGATATGCCCCATTACTTGACGGATTTAAGGAATCGCTGATTGACGATAATAATTTTCTTGAGATTTTAGACGAGGTTTTACAAACGGGCAGACACGATAATAAGGAAACAAATTATTTTACAACCGCTTATATGCACACAATTGATGAAATCAAGAGCGAAATGGAACAAGCAGGTTTTAATGATTTAAAGTTGATTGGCGTACAAGGGTTTGCCGCTTGCTTTAGTGATGATGTAATTTTTAAAGATAATCGCAGACTTGAACTTGTTTTAAAGTATTTGCGTAAAACCGAGAGTATTTCCGAGCTTTCATTATCGCACCATATAATTGCTGTGGGAACAAAAACATAAGGAGAAAATCATGATTACATTCGATGGCTTGACCCCTGTCTACGGCGGCGTTTGCGCCGCGGCAGGCTTCACTGCCGGCTCAGTTCGGGCGGGAATAAAAGCAAGCTCGCAAAAAGACGACCTCGCGCTGATTTACTGCGCGCGGCAATGCTCGGCGGCGGCGGTTTACACGCAGAATATCGTGAAAGGCGCGCCGATAACCGTGACGCAGAAGCACCTAAAAAACGGCAAGGCGCAAGCCGTAATCGTCAACAGCGGAAATGCAAACACCTGCAACGCGAACGGCATTGAAATCGCGGAGCTTATGTGCGCGCTTACAGCCGATTGCATGAAAATAAAAAAAGAAGACGTGATTGTCGCTTCAACGGGCGTAATCGGACAACAACTCAAAGCAGAGCCGTTTGAGCAGTTCATACCTGTGCTTGCGGGTGAAATTAACGAAGTCGGCAGTACTGACGCCTGCAAGGCAATCATGACTACCGACACGAGAATCAAGGAATTCGCGTTTGAATTTATTTTGCCGCTTGAGAATAAAACCTGCAGAATCGGCGGAATTTCAAAGGGCTCGGGAATGATAAATCCCGACATGGCGACTCTGCTTGCTTTTATCACTACAGACGCGGCGATTTCGCCGTCTATGCTGCAAAAAGCGTTGTCGGACGCAAACGAAATTTCCTACAGCCGCGTCAATGTTGACGGCGATACTTCCACGAACGACATGGCGGCGATTATGGCTTCGGGCTATGCGGGAAACGAATTAATCACTGACGAAAACGAGGACTACGAAGCGTTTTTCAACGCGCTGTGTGCAATTATGCTCAACTTAGCCAAGGAAACTGCGCGCGACGGCGAGGGCGCGACAAAGCTTATCGAGTGTGCGGTTTTGAACGCACCGAGCGAGGAAGATGCAGCTCTTATTTCAAGGTCGGTAATTTCGTCAAGCCTTGTAAAAGCGGCGGTTTTCGCGGCGGATGCAAACTGGGGAAGAATCCTGTGTGCGGCGGGATATTCGGGAGCGGAGTTTGACCCCGAAAAAATCTCGGTGAAAATAGTTTCGGAAAACGGCAGTATCGTTGTTTGCGAGAACGGCGCAGGAGTTAATCACTCGGACGACGAAGCGCATAAAATACTGTTGGCAGACGAAATTACAATTATCATTGATTTGCATGAGGAAGACGCGGAGCTGAACCAGTCAATCGCGTGGGGCTGCGACTTAACATACGATTATGTGAAAATTAATGCGGAATATCGGACGTAAACCACCCCGTCAGGCTTCGCCTGCCACCCCTCCAAGGAGGGGAATTGGCGATAAGTTTATAAAGTATTATAATTCCCCTCCGTGGAGGGGTGCCGCCGTAGGCGGCGGGGTGGTTAAAATAAGGAGAAAACCATGATAGACAACAATATGCGGGCGAATATTTTAATCGAGGCACTGCCTTATATTCAGCAGTATACAGGCAAAATCGTCGTAATTAAATACGGCGGAAACGCCATGACGAGCGATGAATTAAAGCAAGCGGTAATGTCGGACATAGTTCTGCTGTCGCTTTGCGGGATTAAAATCGTGCTTGTTCACGGCGGCGGTCCGGAAATTAACGCAATGCTTGACAAAATCGGAAAAGAGCCGAAATTCATAGACGGCTTGCGCTATACCGACAAGGAAACTGCGGAAATAGTGCAGATGGTGCTGTGTGGGAAGGTCAACAAGGACTTGGTAAACCTGCTCTATTCGCACAGCGGCAAGGCAATCGGGCTCTGCGGACTTGACAACGGTTTGTTCAAGGCGAAGCAAAAAAGCGAGCAGCTTGGCTATGTCGGCGAGATTACAGCGACGAATCCCGAGGTAATCCAAAACGCGCTGAACAACGGCTATATTCCCGTGATTGCGACTGTCGCAGGCGGCGAAAATAACGAGGTTTATAACATTAACGCTGACACTGCGGCTTCTGCTGTTGCTTCTGCAATCGGCGCGGATAACCTGATTCTGATGACCGATGTTAAGGGGATTTTGGAAGATAAAAACGACGAAAGCACGCTGATTTATAACATTAATTTAAGCGAGGTTCCGCTACTGAAAGAACGCGGAATAATTTCCGGCGGCATGATTCCGAAAATCGAGTGCTGTGTTGAAGCGGTGCGGCGCGGCGTAAAGAAAGCGAATATTATTGACGGCAGAATTCCGCACTCGATTTTGATTGAGCTGCTGACCGATAAGGGCGCGGGGACGATGATAACTTGATAATTAACAATTGACAATGTACAATGTACAATTAAACTAAGGAGAAAGCAATGAGCATTATAGAGAAACACGACAAGCACATCATGAAAACCTATGGGCGGCTGCCGCTTGCTGTTGAGCGCGGCAACGGCGTGAACGCAACTGACGAGGACGGCAAAAAATACATCGACTTCGGTTCGGGAGTAGGCACGAACTCGCTCGGATTCTGCGACAGCGATTGGGTAGAAGCGGTGTGCAAGCAGGCGCAGACTTTACAACACAACTCGAATTATTACTACAACAAGCCGGGCGCGGACTTTGCTGAAAAATTATGCGGAATTACAGGTTATACAAACTTATTTTTCGGGAACAGCGGCGCAGAAGCCAACGAGTGCGCGATTAAAACCGCGCGGAAATACAGCTTTGATAAATACGGCAAAGGAAGACATACTATTATCACGCTTCTGAACTCGTTTCACGGCAGGACTTTAGCGGCTTTGTCGGCGACAGGACAGCCCGAAATGCATAATTATTTTTTCCCGTTTGTTGAGGGATTTGTGCACGTTCCTGCAAATAATATTGAAGAGCTGAAAGCGAAAATCGACGATTCGGTTTGCGCGGTTATGTTTGAATACGTGCAAGGTGAGGGCGGAGTTGTCGAGCTTGAAAAAAGCTTTGTTGACGAGCTTTTCGCGCTTTGCGCCGAGCGCGATATACTGACGATTGCGGACGAAGTGCAGACCGGTGCAGGGCGGACAGGGAAGCTTTTAGCGGGTGAGCATTTTAATAAAAAAGCCGACTTAACCACGCTTGCGAAGGGCATCGGCGGCGGTCTGCCGCTCGGGATTTGCCTTGCGGGGGAAAAATGCGCAAACGTGCTGACTGCAGGAACGCATGGTTCAACCTACGGCGGAAATCCTGTGGTTTTAGCGGGGGCGGCGGCTGTGCTTGACAAGGTTTCAAAGCCCGAATTCTTAGCCGAGGTTACGAAAAAAGGCGAGTATATCAGAACGAAATTGCAAGGCTTGGACGAAGTCGTTTCAATTAGCGGCAAGGGCTTAATGCTTGGGATTACGCTGAAAAATAAAAAGGCTGTTGACGTCATGAAAGCCGCGCTTGAAGCGGGCTTGCTGGTGCTGACAGCGAAAGAAAAGCTGCGGCTTCTGCCGCCGCTGACGGTGGATTATGAGAGCTTGGATAAAGGCTTAAATATTTTAAAGGAGATTTTACAATGAAACACCTACTTAAAATGCTCGACTTAAAACCCGAGGAAATCATCGAGATTTTGAACCTCGCCGACCAGTTAAAATACGAGCAGAAGCACGGAATCCCGCACAAGCATTTGCAAGGGAAAACGCTCGGCATGATTTTTGAAAAAGCCTCAACGCGGACGCGGGTTTCGTTCGAGGCGGGAATGTATCAGCTCGGCGGATACGCGCTGTTCCTGTCGTCGCAGGAACTGCAAATGGGGCGCGGCGAGCCGATTGAAGACACGGCGCGCGTATTGTCGCGGTATCTTGACGGCATAATGATTCGGACATTCAAGCAGGAGGACGTCGAGGCGCTCGCCGAGCACGGCTCAATCCCTGTAATCAACGGGCTTACGGACAGCTCGCACCCCTGTCAGGTGCTTGCGGACTTAATGACGATTCGTGAGTATAAAAACAAGCTTGAGGGACTCAAGCTCTGCTTCATCGGTGACGGGCATAACATGGCAAACTCGCTGATAGTCGGCTGTCTTAAAGTCGGCATGAACGTCAGCGTGGCAGTGCCCGAGGGCTACGAGCCGGCGCAGTTTGCACTTGATTTTGCGAAGGATTATGCAGGCTTCGAGCTCGTTCGTGAGCCGCTCAAAGCCGCGGCGAATGCAGATGTGTTAGTGACTGACGTGTGGTCGTCTATGGGGCAGGAGGAAGAAGCCGAGAAGCGCAAGCGCGACTTCGCGGGCTTCCAAATTAACTGCGAAACAATCAAAGCCGCGAACCCCGACGTTATGGTTCTGCACTGCCTACCCGCGCACAAGGGCGAGGAAATCACTCACAAGGTCTTCGAGGAGCACGCGAACGCGATTTTCGATGAGTCCGAGAACCGTCTGCACGCGCAAAAAGCAGTCATGGTAAAATTAATGGGTTAAATTTTACAAAAAGGCTTGCATAATTATGCAAATTATGTTATAATTTACACAAATCCATATATACAGAAGGAGAAAAAGACATGAACGTAAAAGTAACCGCGAAAAAAATGCAAGCCGACGGCTTGGCAGAATATGCAGAGAGCAAGCTCAAAAAGCTTGAAAGATTCTTCGGGGAAGACTTTGACGCGAAAATCACAGTGTCCGCACAGCGCGGCATGATTACGCTGGAGCTTACTGTTCAGCACGATAATCTTACATTCAGAGCGGAGCAGTCCGCGCAGAACAAAAACGACGCGCTTGACGCTTCTATCGACAGAATCGTTCGGCAAATACGCAAAAATAAAACCAAAATCGAGAAACGCCTGCACGTATCGGCGTTTAACGAGAGCTTCACGGACGATATTGAAGAGCAGGCGACTTATGAAATTATCAAGAAAAAGCCCATCATTCTGCACCCGATGAACGTTGACGAAGCGATTTTGCAAATGAACATGGTGGGTCACAGCTTCTTTATGTTCAAGAACGGCGACACAGGCGAAATTAACGTAGTTTATAAGCGTAAAGACGGACATTACGGCGTAATGGAGCCGCGTAAAGACTGATAAAAATTAACATAAAAAAAGAGAACAGCAGTGTTCTCTTTTTTTGTATTAATTTTCTTGCATTTTCTATAATTTTATGGTATAATTATTTGATTAGTCATTTTTGGAAAAAAGGGGGCGCGTTTATGGGTGACACTGCGAGGACGGACGGGCAGGAAAAGAAGTATAAAAGAAAGCTCGCCGCACAGTTCAGAAACATAAATATGCTTTTTATTGCGTTCATTTTAGCCGCGGTTATTTCGGTCTGCGCGGTTTTGATTTATAATTTGACTGACAGCGCGTCGAAGGACTACGCGCGCTTTTACACAAATGAATCAATCAATGTTTTGAACGCTTATTTAAGCAAGGAGATTTCAATCCTCCGCCATGCCGCCGAATCAGCGGAAATAACCGAGTGGTTCACAGACGAAGAAGACCCCGAAAAAAAAGCCGCGGCTTACCAAAGAATGATGTTTTACGCCGATATGTTTCAAATAGACAGCGTGTACTTCGCGATGACAGACTCGCTGAACGAATACTCGGTTAACAGCGGGATAAGCTTTGAAGAATTTGCGCCGTTTGACGCGCTTAATCCGGACGTGCTCTACGACCAATGGTTCTTTAGCGCAGTGGAGGCGGGTACAGACTTTTCGCTGAATTTAGACGTGGATAAAATTACAAACACCGGACGTCTGTGGATTAATTACAAGGTCATGGACGGCGGCAGGGCTGTCGGAATTATCTGCTCAGCATTGCAGTTTGACTATACCTTTCAGCAAATGTTCCGCCAGTATGAAACGGGCTATGTAATCAGTTATATCATCGACGGCGAAGGGCACCTTCAAGTAACAAGTGATAACCCTAACCCGCAGCTATTGCAGAGCGGCGACGCTTTTGAAGAGAAGATACATATATTAGACATGAACTCAGACCCTGCCTTTATTTCGGCGGTGACGAATCATTTGGAATACCCGCAGTACCTCCGCGACACGGAGGTAATTACGCTGTCTAAAGGAGACTATCAGTATTTATCAGTTGCGCAGATTCCAAGCACCGACTGGTCGATGGTTACTCTGTACAGCTCTAACGCGCTGTTCGATGTCAGAGCTATCCTGCTGACGGTGTTTGCTGTGCTTTTGCTGTTTGTCGCTTACATAGCGGCAAGCTATGTGCTTAATTTGCGCTTGGTTATAAGACCGCTCGAAAGGCTCACCGGCAGCGTTTCCGAGTATGAGAAAAAAGGCATTTACGGCATTATGCGCGATGATGAAATAGGCGAGCTGGCGCGGACAACGCAGAACGCCATAAAAGAAAGCGAACAACAGACGCAAATCCTTTTAACGACGCAAAAGTCGCTCAAAACAGCCAATACAATAGCCAACGAGTTGTTAAGCTCGCAGTTTGAGCATTTCACGCATGATTTGCAATATTGCATGGGCTTAATGGCGAGATGTATCGGCGTTACCCGCGTTCGCATTTGGAAAAACCATCTTGTCAAGGGCAAGCTGCACTGCTCGCAGCTGTACGAATGGTCGGAGGACGCCGCGCCGCAATATGATAATCAATATACAAACAGCATTTCCTACGACGACGCGATTCCCGGGTGGGAAGCGGTTCTCTCTGCAAATAAGTGCATAAACAGCCTTGTGCGCGATATGTCGGAGACGGAGCGGGCGCAGCTTTCGCCGCAGGGTATTCTGTCGCTCATGGTGGTGCCTGTTTTCCTCAAAACTAAGTTTTGGGGCTTTGTCGGCTTTGACTGCTGTACAGCTGAACGAGTTTTTACGGCGAGCGAAGAGGTGATTATACGTTCTGCGAGCTTGCTGTTTGTGAACTCGCTGACCCGCTATGAAATGAACCGTCACCTTCTCGAAACCACGGCAGAGTTAGAAGCGGCAGTAGACGAAGCGCACCGCGCGAACACCACGAAAAGCACATTCCTTGCTAACATGAGCCATGAAATCAGAACGCCTATGAACAGCATAGTCGGCTTCGCTGAGCTCGCCTTAGATAATGATTTACCTCCGAAAATAAAAGACTATTTCGCAAAAATACTCAGCAACTCGGAATGGCTTTTACAAATCATTAACGATATTCTCGATATTTCAAAGATTGAATCGGGCAAGATGGAGCTTGAAAACATACCCTTTGACATAGGCGATATGTTTAACGCCTGCCGTGCGCTGATTCTGCCTAAGGCTATTGAAAAAGGCTTAACTGTGCACTTTTATGCAGAGCCTATTGAAGGCAAGAGAATATACGGCGACCCGACGAGACTGCGGCAGGTTCTCGTGAACCTACTGTCAAATGCAGTGAAATTCACTAACTCCGGAATGGTAAGAATGAGAGCGTTAACAACAAGCACAAGTGCTATGAAAATGACTATGTGCTTTGAAATTAAAGACAGCGGGATTGGGATTCCGGAGGCTGAGCTCGGACGGATTTTCGACCCGTTTACGCAGGCGGAATCAGGCACAACGCGGAAGTTCGGCGGCTCGGGGCTTGGGCTCGCGATTACGAAAACGATTATAGAAATGATGGGCGGAAAGTTAATCGCCGAGAGCACGCCCGGCGTAGGGAGTAAGTTCAGTTTTGAGCTTAGCTTTGATGCAGTTGATATAAAGAGCGATGATACCGATTTAGAGCGGATTGTCTTTGACGACACGGAGAAGCCGAGGTTCGAGGGTGAGGTTCTGCTTTGCGAGGATAACACCATGAATCAGCAGGTGATTGCCGAGCATTTAGAGCGCGTCGGACTTAAAGCAGTCGTAGCCGAGAACGGCAAGGTCGGGGTGGATATAGTGCAAAGCCGTGCGGAAAACGGTGAAAAGCAGTTCGACTTGATTCTTATGGATATACATATGCCTGTTATGGACGGGCTCGAAGCCGCGGCGAAAATAAACGCGCTGAATACAGGTATTCCGATTGCCGCGATAACCGCAAACATCATGACGAGCGACAGAGAAATTTATACGTCGCTGGGCATGAAGGACTGCATAGGTAAGCCGTTCACGTCGCAGGAGCTGTGGCGGTGTCTGATGAAATATCTGAAGCCTGTATCATGGCAGAAGGAGCCCGACACGCTCTTAAAGCAAGCCGATATGGAGCTGCGGCAAAAGCTTATAAATAATTTTGTTATTAATAACAGCGATAAATACAGGGAAATCAGCGACGCATTAAACTCGGGCGAGTTAAAAACAGCGCACAGATTAGCACATTCTTTGAAAAGCAGTGCGGCTCAGCTCGATATGCTTGCCCTGCGGACAGCCGCCGCAGACGTCGAAAAGCAGCTTAAAGACGGAGAAAACTTAGTAACGCCCGAGCAGCTAACCGCGCTTGAAGCGGAATTCGACGCCGTGCTGACGGAGCTGAAGCCGTTAGTGCTTGAGTCGCTGAAGGACACAACGGCGGAACCGCCCGCCGAATCGAAAGAGGAGTTAAAAATATGAACAGAAGATTCAACCGTGTAATTTCGCTTGCGCTTGCCGCTGTGTTCTTGCTGTCGATGCTGTTGTTATCGGGCTGTGAGGTAGCTGAGCCGTATCAAAACGACAGGTTTACGGTTTACACCTCCTTCCGCGATGTTCCGGGGATAACCCCGCAGGAAATAGCGGCAATCGAAGCACTTCAAAGAGAATACGATTATTTTACTTACGCGATGCCGCTAAGCACCGAAGCGTTTGAAAACGAACGCGGTGAAATCAGAGGCTATTCTGCTTTGCTGTGCGAGTGGCTGTCGGAGCTTTTCGAGATTGAATTCCGCGTTGAGCTGTATGAATGGCTTGATTTATTGGACGGCTTAGAAACGGGCGAGGTTTCGTTTACAGGCGACTTAATCGCTACAGAGGAACGTCAGAAAACTCACCACATGACAAGCACAATCGCAACGCGCCATATCAAGAGCTATCGTTTGATTGACAGCGTTCCGCTTGCGGAAATCGCGCTTACCCGTCCGCTTCGCTATGGCTTCATGGAGGGGACTGCAACGATTAATTTAGTTACCTCTTCGCTTGATGAGGGCACATATGAAATCGTTACGCTTGAGGATTTTGAAAGCGTGCACGGCGCGCTCAAAAGCGGAGAAATTGACGTTTATTTCTACAGCGAGGTAGCAGGAATCAACTTTATTGAGCACAGCGATATAGTCGTATTAGATTATTTCCCGCTGATTTATGTTTCGCTTTCTATGGCGACTCGAAACGACGCGCTGGAGCCGATAATTTCTGTAGTGGAAAAAATACTGCACAGCGACGGCTCAAAATATTTTGTTCATTTATATAATATTGGTCATAAGGAATATCTCAAATATAAGCTGCACAGCCAATTAACAAACGAAGAACGCAGGCATATAGCGCAAAATCCCGTCATTCCTGTTGCGGCGATTTACAGCAACTATCCGATTTGTTTTTATAACAACCGCGAGAATGAGTGGCAGGGGATTTTCTTTGACTTGATTGACGAGATTGAATTAATCACAGGCTTGACATTTGACCTTAAAAACGACCAGCATACAGAATGGTCAGAAATGCAGGAAATGCTGAGAAACAGGGAAGTCGCTTTTGTTGCGGATTTGATTTGGACGAAGGCGCGCGAGGAGCATTTTATCTGGGCTGACGTTTCGATTCAAAACGACGCTTACGCGCTTATTTCGAGAGCAGACCACCGCGCTATTTCAACGAATGAAATTCTGCACGAGCGAGTCGGAGTCACCCGCGACACCGCTTATACCGCGATGTTTTTACAATGGTTCCCCGACCATGAGCATATCACTTTTTATGACGGGATAGAAGAGTCCTTCATAGCCTTGCGTAACGGCGAGGTTGACATGGTTATGACCACGGAAAGAAGAATCATGTTCTTGACGCATTATCAGGAGCTCACAGGCTATAAGGTCAATTATGTTTTCGACCAAGGAATCAGCACCCGCTTCGGTTTTAACAAGGAAGAAGAGGTTCTGCGCTCGATTATAAACAAAGCTCTCAACGCGATTGACACTAAAGGAATCTCAAACCAGTGGATGCGCAGAACCTTCGACTACCGCGCGAAGGTAGCAGAGGCACAGCGTCCGCTGTTTATCGGATTGTCCGTTATGCTGCTCGGCGTGCTTTTCATGATAGCTGTTTTGTTTTTGAGAAGCCGCCGCACAGGCAAGCGTTTAGAAGTGCTCGTAGGTGAGCGCACGTATGAGCTTGAGCTCGCTTCCCAAGCGAAGTCGGAGTTCTTAGCCAACATGAGCCATGAAATACGCACGCCGATGAACAGCGTCGTGGGCTTCTCGGAGCTCGCCTTAGACGAGGACGCGTCGCCTAAGGTAAAAGGCTATTTAGGCAATATATTGCAAAACTCGGAATGGTTATTGCAAATAATCAATGATATTCTCGATATTTCTAAGATTGAAGCGGGGAAGCTTGAAATCGAAAGCGTTCCTTTTGACCTGCATGAATTGTTCACCGCTTGCCGCACGATGATTACGCCTAAGGCAGACGCGAATGGGCTTTTACTGCATTTTTATGCAGAGCCGTCAATAGGAAAAATGCCGCTCGGCGACCCGACAAGGTTGCTGCAGGTGCTTATTAATCTTTTGTCGAACGCCGTGAAATTCACAAACACAGGCATAATCAAGCTTCAGTCGGCTATTGTTGAAAACAGCGAGGACACAGTCACCATGCTGTTTGAGGTCAAGGACACGGGTATAGGCATTACGGACGAGCAAATAAAAGGCATTTTCGACCCGTTTATGCAGGCGGAATCGGGCACGACGCGCAAGTACGGCGGTACGGGGCTCGGGCTCGCAATCACGAAAAACCTAATAGAAATGATGGGTGGAAAGCTCACGGTTTTAAGTACGCCCGGCGTCGGCAGCAGGTTCGGCTTTCAGCTTAAATTTAAAACGATTGATGTTGACGACGAGCTTGTAATCGAGCATAAAAAATCCTCTGCAAGTATAAGTAAGCCTACCTTTGAGGGTGAGATTCTGCTTTGTGAGGATAATCCTATGAACCAGCAGGTTATAACCGAGCACTTGGCGAGAGTCGGACTCAAAACCGTTGTCGCCGAGAACGGCAAGGTCGGCGTAAACATGGTTAAAAGCCGCATGAAGGGCGGCAAGGAAGAGCATAAGAAGCAGTTCGATTTAGTATTCATGGATATACATATGCCTGTTATGGACGGGCTTGAAGCGGCTGAAAAAATTCTCGCGCTTAACACAGGCGTTTCTGTCGTTGCTATGACGGCGAACATTATGTCAAACGACAAAGACCTTTACGCCGCGCTCGGCATGAAGGACTGCGTGGGCAAGCCGTTCACGTCGCAGGAGCTTTGGCGGTGTTTGGTAAAATATCTGAAGCCCGTGGAATGGAAGGAAGAAGACGCGGCTCAGCGCGAGCAGGCGGATAAAAAACTACACCAGAATCTAATTAATAACTTCGTAAAAAATAACAGCGGAATCTTCGCGGAAATAACAAACGCTTTAAATTCCGAAGATGTAAAGACGGCGCACAGATTAGTGCATACCTTGAAAGGTAACGCGGGACAGCTTGGGAAAACGCTGTTACAGCAAGCCGCAGAGGAGGTCGAGCTTCAGCTTAAAGGCGAAGAAAGCTTGGTGACTGCGGAGCAGATGAACGCGCTTGAAACGGAATTGAACGCCGTTCTTGCGGAGCTTACGCCGCTCGTTTCGGAGCCGGCGGTGCAGGCGTCGGGAGAGCTGTTAGACAGCAGAGCCGTGCGCGAATTGCTGAATGAATTAGAGCCGCTGCTCAAAGAAAGTGACCCCGAGAGCATTGCGTTTATTGAGCGGCTCGGAAAAATACAGGGAAGCGGCGAGCTGATTCAGCAAATCGGAAACTTTGAGTTTAAGGAAGCTTGGCAAACGCTTATTCGTTTAAAGAAGAATATTTCGGAGTAAAAACATGGAAAAAAGAAACAGCATACTCATTGTAGATGACGATACCTCGAACCTCATGGAGCTGACTCATATCTTGAAGTCTGATTATAAAATCCATGCGGTGAGGGACGGTATTTCTGCCTTGGAAAAAGCGGCAGAGTATCTGCCTGACTTAATTTTGTTAGACGTGATTATGCCTGATATGAACGGGTTCGAGGTTCTTTCCGAGTTGAAAAAGTCTGAAAAAACCATGTCGATTCCTGTAATCTTTATAACAGGAATCAGCGCGGAAAGCAACGAGAGCGAGGGGCTCGCCATCGGTGCGGTGGACTATATCCGTAAGCCCTTTGACGCTACGGTGATTAAGCTCAGAGTCGGTCAGCAAATCAAGATTGTTAATCTTCAGCGGGACTTGGAATCAGCAGTTGAGGTTGCAGAAGCCGCGAATAAATCAAAGTCGTCGTTCTTAGCGAACATGAGCCATGAAATCCGCACGCCCATGAACGCGATTATGGGAATCACCGATATAATGATGCAAAGCGAGAGGCTGTCTGACGAAACTGCGGACGGACTCGATAAAATCTACGCTTCAAGCGAAATGCTTCTCGGGATTATCAACGACATTTTAGACTTTTCTAAGATAGAAGCAGGTAAATTAGATATAATGCCGGCTGAATATAAGCTCGCGAGCTTAATCAGCGACGCCGTGCATTTGAATATGATGAGAATCGGGAACAGACCGATTAAGTTTGAGCTTCAGGTTGATGAAGATATTCCCGCAGTTTTAGTTGGCGATGAGCTGAGAATAAAACAGGTTTTAAACAACCTGCTGTCTAATGCGTTCAAGTACACGGACACAGGGACGGTTTCGTTAGCAGTTACATTTGAGCCGTTAGCGGAAATTTGCAACGATTTTATAACGCTCATGTTCAGTGTCCGCGATACAGGGCACGGCATGACGGAAACGCAGTTAGACAAGCTGTTTGATGAATATTCCCGCTTTAACGAAGAATCCGCGAAGGCAATCGAAGGAACAGGGCTCGGACTCGCGATTACACAGCGGCTGATTAACCTTACGGGCGGCACGATTTTGGTGGAAAGTGAGCTTGGCAAAGGCTCGTTGTTCACGGTCAGCCTGCCGCAGAAAAAAGAAGGCAGTGCAGTTTTAGGCAAGGAAATAGTTGAAAATTTGTGCAAATTCCGCACAAATTATATGACGCACAGAAAGAGAAATCAAATCACCCGCAGTCTCATGCCTTACGGAAGCGTGCTGATTGTCGATGATACGGAAACGAATCTGTTCGTTGCGGCGGGGCTCATGAAGCTGTATAAGCTGAGGATTGAAACCGCTTTGAGCGGGCAGGAGGTTATAGATAAAATTAAAAACGGCAGTGCTTATGACATTATTTTCATGGACCACATGATGCCTGAAATGGACGGGATTCAAGCGACTGTTAAGCTTCGCGAATTAGGCTATCACGCGCCTATAGTGGCTTTAACGGCGAACGCGGTAGCGGGGCAGTCTGAAATATTCCTCGCGAACGGCTTCGACGATTTTGTTTCTAAGCCGATAGATATTCACCGATTAGACTTGATTTTAAACAAGCATATCCGCGATAAACAGCCGCCCGAGGTCGTTGAAGCCGCGAATTTACAAGAAAATATTTCTGAGAAAGCAGGAAGCGCGCACGACTCTATGCTTTTTGAATCTGTAATCAGAGATACGCGCAAGGCGGTCGCTGTGCTTGAAGAGTTGCTCGGAAGAAACGCGTTTGAGGACGAGAACGACTTGCGGAGGTTCACCGTAACTGTTCACGGCATGAAGAGCTCGCTCGGCGCGATTAACGAAGCAGAGCTTTCAAAAACAGCGGCTATGCTTGAAGAAGCGGGGCGCGATAAGGATACAGAGCGCATAAAGCTGACCGCGCCTAAGTTTTTGAAGGAATTGCAAGCGTTACCGCAAAGACTCGAAGCAAAGCTGAACCAAAACGGCGCAAACGATAAAGAAGAAGACGAAAGCTCCGAGGAATTCCGCGATAAGCTGACGGCTGTAATGGAAATGTGCGCGGATTATAACAGGAAGGGCGTTTTGGACGCGCTCGCCGGCTTCGGAAAATGCTCGGATAAGACAAAAGCATTACTTGATAATATAAAAGAATTAGTGCTTTACAGCGACTTTGACGAAGCGGAGCGCATGATACAGGAATATTTGTAAAAATATTTGCAACCTTTTGCATATTTGTTTTGTGTTACAGGTAACAGCATAAATTTTACGGGAGGAAATAATATAATGAAAAAGCGTATTTTAGCGATGATTCTTGTAACCGCAATGCTTCTTACGTTCGCCGCCTGCGCAGGCAAGGAAGACGGCGAGCCCGACGGCGAAACCCGCAGACGCGGCGGTAATGACAGCGAGCTGATTCAAACCCAAACCTCGGCGCAAGGCGTGAGCGTGCTTGCTTCCGATTATGACGAAATTTACACCATGATTATGGAGCTTAACGAGCGTAATAACGCGCGTTACGCGACTTCAGCCCGCGACGGTGCAGTTGCGGTGGCGGAAGGGGCATCATTTGATGATTCCGCAGATATGGCTCCGATGGCGAATATGATGTTAGGGGAAGAGGCAGAAGTAGCATACGACGCGCCTGCGGGCGGCGGCGGCGACATGGCTATGGGCGGCGGAAACGGAAGCGACGACTTCTCCGATACTAACAACCAAGTCGAGGGCGTGCAGGAAAGCGACATTGTTAAAACCGACGGTAAAAATATTTACATCACTACCGGAGCAGACAACAGCGTAAATGTAATTGCTGTCAATAACGGCAATATGGAGCATATCGCGAAGATTCAAAACAGCAGAGAAAATGCAAACGTGCGCGAAATGCTACTTTATGACGGCAAATTAATTATAATTTGGAGCAGCTGGGAGCAGGTCGAGATTCAACCCTTGAACAGCGATGATGAAGCAGCGCAGAACAGAATGATGGATTATTACTGGGGCTGGGGAAAATATCACTGGGTTAACGAAACGATTGTAGATATTTATGCCACGAACGGCTCGTTTGACGGTCCTATTTACACCTACACGCAGAGCGGCTGGTACAATTCCACCCGCATGATAGGCAGTAACATCTACATTATAAGCAATTTTAACCCGCCGAATATGATGCAGTTCGCAAGAGAAGACCTGCAGTTTTATATTCCGTCGTACAGCGTAAACGGCAATGTGGATTATGTCCCCGCGAATGCAATCGTGCTCCCCGACAAGCTTGAATACGTTGAGTATACAGTAATCGGCGGGCTTGACATTAATAACAGCCAGAGCGAAACGCTTGTTTCAATTACCTCGAGCCTCGGCGGTTCGCATATGATTTATTCCTCGCTGAATAATATCTACCTCACGAGAACCGATTATGAATACGGCGACGACTGGTCATGGTGGCAGAATTATACTGTGATTAATAAGTTTTCTGTTTCTGCAGGCAAGGTAAGCTTCGTGGCTTCGGGCAGAGTAAAAGGTAACGTCGGGACGCAGTTCTACATGGACGAACACAACGGTATTTTCAGAATTGTTACAGAGGTTTGGGGAGAGGTTGAGCCCACGGACAATAACTGGTGGGGGAACTGGGGCCCGCACGGCGCGTCGCTTTACACCATGGACGCGAACCTAAACGTGCTTGACGAGGTTCATCAAATCGGCTTCGGCGAGAACGTCCAGTCCGTCCGCTTTGACGGCGACATTGGCTACATTGTAACCTTCTTTATGGTTGACCCGCTGTTCTCGTTTGACCTCAGCGACCCGCGCAATATAGTGCAGCTTGACGAGCTTAAAATCCCCGGCTTCTCGCGTTATATGCACAGGTGGGCAGACGGATTGTTGCTCGGTATCGGCGTTGACGCTGACGAGGAGGACGGCATGAGAACAGGCTTGAAGGTGTCTATGTTCGATACCTCCGATAACGAGAACCTGTCGGAAAAGCACGTTTATATAATCGAAATGGCTAATGAAAATAACAATCAGGACTGGTGGTCAGACGATTGGGCGTGGTCGTGGTTCTGGAGCCCTGCCGAGCATCAGCATAAATCAATTCTGATTTGCCCCGATAAAAATATTATCGGCTTCCCGTACACCTATTCCTTCAGCAGCAGGAATCACTGGACGCAGGAAATGATGTACGTAATCTTCTCTTACGACGCGGACAATGGCTTCACACTTTTAAATGAATTTGTTTATGATACCGGCGATGATGATAGCTGGTGGTACGGAAACGGCTTCCAGCGCGGGCTTTATATCGGTGATTATTTGTACGTAATTGCAGACGACAGAGTAATTTCTGCACATTTAAGCACTGCCGAAATAGTACAGGAGCTTCGCTTCTTCGACGTTGCAAAATGGTACGCAGATATGCAGGCGCAGTGGGAGCTTGAGTGGGCGCAGTGGGAAGAAGAATGGC
>Ga0123356_10000377_pt1 | contig 50708 bp, 45 predicted proteins | sample TergutEmb28metaG_2_FD_92546 | JGI IMG/M metagenome (GOLD analysis project Ga0123356, IMG submission 92546) | Embiratermes neotenicus P3 segment gut microbial communities from Petit-Saut dam, French Guiana - Emb289 P3 | ecosystem: Host-associated > Arthropoda: Insects > Digestive system > Gut ...
GAAAGCAAAGTTTAATCAATTAGAATTGTGTCATAGTTTCTGTTGAACCGCCGTGTACCGGTCGGTACGCACGGTGGTGTGAGAGGTCGATCGCTCAAATAATGAGCGGTCTCCTACTCGATGCGTGAAGTTGCTCGCAAACCCAATCAACATTTAATCTTTACGAAAACCTATGGTTTTAGTTTTTGGCGGCTGCTCAATTAAGTTGTTAAGAACTAATAGTATTTGATTTATTGTTTTTTCATGTTTAGAAAATTTATTATCAGTGTTATCTATATGAAGCATGAGGAGTTTACGAAGTTCTGCAATTTGACTATTTTCATTGCTCTTTGAAAGCACATAGTGGCGCATTTTTACAAAAACACGCATAATTTGAATATTTATCTCTACCGCTTTGGCAGAATTTAGCACACTTGATAGCATTAAAATACCATGCTCAGTAAATGCAAAAGGTCTGTATTTTCTTGTATCTTTGCTAAAGATCACAAATTGTGATCTTTGATTTTTCCATTCATCATCAGTTAATTGGAACATAAAATCAAATGGGAAACGGTCAATATTGCGTTTTACAGCTTGATTAAGTGACCTTAACTCAACACCATATAAAATTGCAAGGTCACTATCCAGCATAACTTTCTGTCCACGGATGTCGTAAATAAGTTTTTTAACTGGCAACAGTTTTTTGCTCATTATTCTTCCCCTTGCTTTTAAAATAACATATAGCAAACATATGTCAAGTAGTAGTGTTTAATTAAAAAAATTATTGATTTATATGATATCTTGCATTATATATGTGTATACGCGCAATACTTTTACTGGAATCTCCAATGAGTAAACGACACTACTGAAAAGTGGTAGCAGCTACCTTTGCGTGACCAGTAGAATTGCGGTAAATTATTTACCAATTTTTTCTTCAATGTTTTTTAAGGAAGCTCTCATGTTTAATAAAATATTATTTATACCAAATAATACTAAATCAAATATTAAGCCAGCAATTAAGCCAAGTATAGCATAACCAATATGGAATTTGTTTTCTGCTCCTCTTAGTAAAAAACCACATATAAAAAAACTTTTTATAGGAATTATCCACATTAAAACTTCCAAAGAAATTGAATAGATCTTACCTATCAAGCTTTGCATAGTAGTTAAAATACCAAAATGTTCCAAAATTCCGAAAACTATCCAGTATATTATTCCAATAATAAAAATATATGATACAAAAAATCCCATAAGTGCTTCCTTAATTAAAGAATCATTTTTTTTCTATATTTTTTAATGATGTTCTGATATTTAATAAGATTATTATTGGTCCAAATAAAGTAATATCCAATATTAAACCAGCAATTATACCAAGCAATGCATATCCAAAATGAAAGCTATTATCCAATCCGTTCATGAACATCCCAAAAACTATAAATACTGCTCCTGGTATTACCCAAAGCAGAACCTCAATTACAATTGAATAAATGTTTCCGATTAATCTTTGAAAAATCATAATTATTCTCCTTATAATAACCACATGATTTGGTGGTTTTCTTAAATTAAACCACAAAAAATAACAGTTGTCAAGTATTTAACCACCATTTTTAAGTAATCTGTAAGTATGGGTTTTAGAGAGAATTTAAGAGAGGCTATAGATTTTTCTGGGTTAGAACAAAAAGAGTTGGCTTATAAGGCGAAAATTAGCCTGCGAAACATTGAAAATTACCTAAGAGAAAATGCTTCTATACCTGTGGCAGATAAAGCAGTAAGTATTGCTCAGGTACTTGGCGTTACTGTTGAGTATCTTGTTACTGGGAAAAACTCTCCTGCGGAAACTGTCTCATCAGTTAACCCTGAAATTAAAGCCTTAATTCAGAATATAAAGAAACTGCCCAAAAATAAACAAGCTATTGTCATAGAAAATGCTCTTAACCTATCCAAAATTTTATCTCAGCAAAAATAAGGTATATGGAAGCAATAGCGCTTTTTTCTTGTTTCTTTTTCAGAATGATTCCCCCGTGCCTAAAAAACCGCTGCGCAGTTAATTTTAAGAGGCACGGAGCGACCAATTATTCTAGGAAAAAATGGCTTGATATCTAGTTAAATTCCACTTGACAAAATGTACAATATAATGTACATTTTATATATCCTTTCTGGTGGGGAACTACGGTGTGGTTTCTGGGAATATTAGTGATTTGGGGATATCTATGCACGACAAGAATCAGAAAGTTTTTGATGTGGTATTCTTTGAAACCGCAAACGGCAGACAGCCTGTCAGAGAATTTATTTTGGAACAAACAAGAGAGGATCAAAAAGAGATTGGTTCAGATATCAGGAATGTACAAGATAATTTTCCTGTAGGTCTGCCTTTGGTAAGGAAGTTAAAGTCAGAATTATGGGAAATTAGAAGTATAATTAAGGATAGTATAAGCAGGGTGTTTTTTACTTTTTACAAAGAAAAGATAATCTTACTTCATGCTATTGTGAAAAAATCACAGAAAACACCACCGAAAGATATTGATGTTGCAACCGAACGATTAAAAGAATTTAAAAGAATGCAGAAATAGGAGAAAAATTATGAAGGGTATTGGTCAGAATTTTGATGATTTCTTAAAAGAACAGGGTATGTATGAAGAAGTCAACGAATTGGCAGCAAAAAAACTCATTACTTATCAGTTAAAACAAGCTATGCAGGAGCAGAAATTGACTAAAAGCACTGTTGCAAAAAAAATGAAAACATCCAGAGTTGCTGTCGATAATATTTTAGACCCTGCATTTAATACCTCAATTGATTCTCTTGAGCGGTTTGCCTATGCAATTGGTAAAAAATTGACAATTTCTTTAAGTTGATTATATAACAACAGCTTACCTGAAAAAAAGCCTGACACTTATATGTGATCAGGTTACTTCTTTTTATTTTAATCTTTATTCTTTCTTACAAGCCCAGCAACCCAGCAACTTCTGACAAATCATTACACTTGCGCCAGACAGTATCGAGTACTTCCTGCGGCGGATCAATAACATCTTTTATAAATATTGAACGTATTCCAGCAGCGTGCAGTCCTTTCAAACCTGCGGGCGAGTCTTCAAGGCCAACGCATTCAGAAGGAGCAAATCCAAGTCTTTGTGCTGCAAGCAAAAAAATGTCTGGCGCAGGTTTACCGTTTTCTACTTCGTCGCCGCAGGTAATTGCAGAAAACTTATCAATGATACCTGCTTTTTCCAGATTTCTTTCTGCCGTTGCCTTGCTTGATGATGTCGCAAGCCCAAATGGAATATTTGCTGCGTAAAGTTTATCTAATAAAAAGTCTAATCCGGGTTTTTTTGGCAGGCCGTTCTCTTCGATTTCTTTATTTACAAGGCGTCTGAACTCGGCATGAACTTTTTCGTACGGGAAATCAACACCGAATTCTTCCAGCATTACTTCGCGGGATCTTTTATTACTAATGCCAATTACTTTCATTACAATGTCTCTGGTTATTTTATATCCAAACAAATTACCTGCAGGTTCCCAAATGGGAATAGTCAGATTTTCTGTATCAAACATAAGGCCGTCCATATCAAAAATTACGGCGCCTGGAAGAAAAACATTTTCGTTATTCATGATTATAATTCCTCTATCAATTTAACTACACCATCGAAGTCGCTGTATATAAACAGCATATCTTTTATTTGTTCAAGTAAGGTTAAAGTTTTTCCGCTCCATGTTTTTTCTTTTAATCTGTCCAGTGCGGCATAAGCTGTATCATCATCATAATTCTCGCAGGCTATTTTTACGATTTGAAGCTCTTTTGTAAGATATTCTGTGTCTTCGTTAGATGTATCAATATTATCTTCGCCGTAAATTTCCGGTACTTTATGTTTTTCTATTATTTCTTCAAGAGTTTTAATAAAGTTTTCAGTATTGGCGTTAATATAATCCGTATCGCTTTTATGACCTGCATCTTCCATAATAGAAGCTGATTGCGATGCTTCGATTTCTCCTACATTCGCCAGAGCCGATTTCATGGCGTGTACAGTAATCGTAAACAATTTAATGTCACTATTCTCGTTACAAACAGGGTTAATAATATCCCTTATTGTTTTTATTGCTTTTTCTGCGTCTTCGCAGAATATTTGAAACAGTTTAGAATTTACTGCTTCGGCATTGGAATTTATTGTTTCTGAAGTATATTTTTTTGCTTCTTCAGGGTAAACATCACGGATAAATCTGTTTAATACAGTATTCAGTAATCTTACATTTATTGGTTTTGGGATAAAACCGTCAAAACCATTCCGTTCAAATAACTCTTCATTACCCGCTAAAGCATTGGCTGTTAACGCTACTATTGGGATACGTTTATGATCTGCATTCTGATGTTCGGCTTCCCATTTGCGTATTCTTTGAGTAGTTTCAATTCCGTCCATTTGCGGCATCATATGATCCATAAATATTACATCGTAGATTTTGCCGTTTTGTATTTTTTCTATTGCCTCAAAACCGCTGTTTGCAGTTTCTATATTCAGCTTGTAAGGTGAAAGCAGTCCTTCTGCAACATAAAGATTTGTATCTACATCGTCTACTACCAGTACTTTGCCGTAGGGCATTATTTCACGGGAGATCTGTGTTTTTTCTGTCTGCCGGTTCCCGGTAAATGTAAAATTGCGCAGACTCCATGCAAGCTCGGCGCCTATTGGTTTGTATTTAACAGATTCGCCCGGGCAGCAGATTTTTTGTTTTATAATTATTGTAAATGCACTGCCTTTGCCGTATTCACTTTCCAGTGTAATTGTACCATCCATCATCTCTGCAAGTTTTTTTGTTATATTTAAACCAAGACCGGTTCCTTCTGTGGAGCGGTTAGCCTTGGCATTAAAGCGCAGGTATTCAGAGAACATCTTTTCTTTGTCTTCCAGTTTTATGCCTTGTCCTGTATCTTCAACTATAAAACATAATTTAACATCTTCATTTTTCATTTCGCAAGCAACCGTTAGTTTAACATAACCCTTGTCTGTGTATTTAATGGCATTGGAAAGCAGATTATTTAATATTTGTTTCAGCCGTAATTCATCGCCGTAAAGCCTGGCTGGCAAATTTTCATTTATATCCAATTTAAATTCTATTGGCTTGGAACCAATCCTTATTATATTTAGCTGAACTGCATCATTAATCAGGCTCGGTACATCGTATTCAATGGGGTTTAAATCAAGTTTACCTGTTTCTATTTTTGACATATCAAGAATATCATTAATAATTCCCAATAGGTTATTGCCGGAGCTGTGAATTTTTTCATGAGCAGTTAACTGCATGTCAGATAAACCCCTGTCCTGCATTTCTATCTGCGAAATTCCAATAATGGCGTTAAGAGGCGTGCGTATTTCATGTGACATAATTGCAAGGAAGTTGCTTTTGCTCCTGCTTGCATTTTCCGCTTCATTTTTTGCATATTCCAGAGAGGCCATTGTTTCGCGTAACGATTTGAGAAACCCGCGGATAAACAAGTTGAATATTAAAATAATCAGCGCCATTACAGCAAGCATTATAATAAACACAACAGCAACCGGATTTTTATAATCGTCTATAGTGTCGGGTATGATAGCAATTGAGTACCATTCCAGAACAGGAACGGTGCCGATAGCAGTTCTTCCGTTTGCAGAGTCGAAAATTTTTGTTTCGCCTGGTTTTAAACTTAAAGCCTTTTCAAGATAATCGTCATTGCCCATTTTATTATTTATATGCTCTTTATTAACAACAAGATCCATGTCCATTGCGACTGTTATTTCTCCAAGAGAGTTAAAAAAATACATCTCGGTATTGCCAAGATTCTGTTCGTAAATTGCTGTAATAAACGCCGTAATGTCAATGCCGCTTCCTACCATGCCCAGAGGATAACCGTTTAAATCAAAAACCGGCGCATTAATCCACAGGTTAATCATGTTAAGATCAGGATTAAAGTTGATATTAAAGTTATAAATTTCTGTATCGTAAAGAGTCATGTTATACCAGTAGTTTTCCGGAAGACTGGGATCCATAACATAAGGTTCAAGATCGTCAAAGTGAAATAATTTATCATTGTTATTAACCCAGAAAATATTTCCGGCTAGTGTTTTATGATACGATGTTATTTCTTCCAGAGCCATTGCTGCAACTTCGGTATTTTGAGGATGTGTAAAGTGGCGTATAATAAGCGGCGATTCAGCCATTTTTACTGCTACTATTACTTTAGTGTTTACAGAATTTTCAAGTTCTATCCGTTTTATTTCCAGTGTTCTTGCAAGTTCATCGCCTTTGCCTGTTCTTATAACCTGCCGCATGGATAATAAAAAAGCAATGCTGCCGACAGCAAGCACTATCAAAAACAGAAAAATGGAAAATATAATAAAACTGCCTAGAACCGGATTTTTTTTCTTTGTCATTAAAAGTCTGTTCCCTTCGTTTTTATTTCCATATAGTTAAGCAGTTTTAATTGGAATTTGAAGCGGACGAAGCTTGTATTTTAAAATCGTCTGCTACGTTTAAAAATGCTTCTACAATTTTTGGATCAAAATGAATGCCGTTATCTTTTTTTATCATTTCCACTGCCTGCTCATGAGTAAATGGTTTCTTGTACGGGCGTTCGCTGACTAGTGCATCATATACATCCGCTATAGCCATGATTCTTCCTTCCAGCGGAATGTTCTCTTTTGCAAAACCCCTTGGGTAACCGGTTCCGTTCCATTTTTCATGATGACAGCCTGCAAATTTTTTTGCATGATTTAAAAATGTGTCTTCTTCTGCCTTGTCTATTATTCCGTCAATGATCCGCTCTCCTTCGGCGCAATGCCGCTTGATCATTGTATATTCGTCATCTGTCAATTTTCCTGGTTTATTAAGGATTAAATCGCTAACCTTGATTTTTCCTACATCGTGTAACTGCGCCGAGGGTAAAAGGACTTCTAAATTCCATTTTGATATTTCTTCAGTATAAACGCCTGTTCGAATAAGTTCATACAAAAGAATTCTTATATAATTCTGAGTCCGGTCAATATGTTCTCCTGTTACTTCATCCCGGTTTTCTACCATATTTGCGATAATATTTATTGTAGCGTTATGTACTTTGCGTACGCTCTGAAGGCTTTCTTTAATGAGCTTATCAGTTTCTATGTGTGTTTCTATGCGTTTAATCAATACTGGCGGAGAGAAGGGTTTATTTATAAAATCGATTGCGCCTATTTCAAAACCGCGGATTTCCGATTCTGCATCATGTTTAGCCGTTAAAAATATAACTGGAATAGCCTTTAAATTGTCATCTGATTTTAACTTTGATAACGCTTCAAAACCGTCCATTTCCGGCATCTCTACGTCCAGCAGGATTAAATCGGGAGTGATTTTTTCCAGCATCTGAAACATCCTTGCCGCAGACGGCATGGCGTAGGCTTTGTATGTGCCATCAAGCGCATTTTTGGCTGTTACAATATTGGTTGCATTATCATCAACAATAAAAATAGTCTTCATATATGTATAATTGTAGCATTATTAGCCATTTTTGTATATTACAGTTTCATGAAATTTGCAGGAATCCGGATATTAAAATAACCCATAAATTAAGAATTTTTTTTCTTGATTCTCCATGGAATTATTTTTATTTTTATTTACAGAGAGGTGTTTATGAAAATAGGAACAAAATTGATAGTAATTATTACTGCAGTAAATCTTATTTGTATCGGCGGTCTGACCATCTGCTCGTTAATGTTTACATCCGGCCAAATCAGTTATATGGCAAAAAATAATGCTGCAACAATTACTGAAAATACATCCAATCAGCTTAAGGCATGGATGGAAGTTTCTTTAGATGAAATAAGGGCTTTGAGTCAGATTATTTCTAATTTTGATCAATTAAGGACAGAGGATAGGCGGCATATTTTAAATCTAATGCTGTACAGTATTGCAAAGGAAAATGTGTCGTTTGTCGGCGCATGGGCAGCGTTTGAACCTGATGCTCTGGATGGTATGGATAAAACATTTATTAATACCGAAGGAACTGATTCTTCAGGAAGGTACATTAGCTATTTCTCCCGTGATCTTGAGGGCAATTTGCAGGTTTCTCCCCTTGTAGATTATGATGATCCGGGGAAAGCAGGCGCATTTTATCATACTTCTTTTAATTCCGGCTTGGAAGCAGTTATAGATCCTTATTATTATGGAATTAACGGTAAAGATGTATTAATAACAAGTCTTACAATTCCTATTTTCCGCGGTTCAAAAGTAATTGGAGTTGCCGGAGTAGATTTGGAACTTTCTGATATTCAGGAAATTGTTTCAAAAATAAGGCCGTTTGGCGATGGTGTTTCCGCAATATTCAGCAATGGCGGAATAATTGTCGCTCATCCGGATTCTAGCCGTCTTGGGAAAAATTTAGAAGAAACAGAAGCCGACATGGTAGGAAAAGAACTTGGCAGTCTGGTTAATGCAATAAAAACCGGAAATCCATTTCAAACTGTTATACGTTCGGCGGATAATATGTCAATGATTTTTGACATAAATCCTTTTAACATTGGACGAACCGATACCCCATGGGCAGCGGCTATTCTAGTGCCGGAAAGAACAATTATGGCGCCGGTATACCGCATGACGGCTATATTGGTTGTTTTAGGTTCTATAATTCTTGCTATTGTTACAATCATTGTTATGCTTATAGCGCGTACTATCACTGCTCCGTTAAAATCGATGGAAGAAGTTTTTATAACAGTAGGAGAGGGCGATTTTACTCCGGTTTTGCCTGCTCAAAGCAAAGATGAAATCGGCAATATAAGCCGTTCATTTAACAATACTTTGGAAAAAATCCGCATTCTTATTTCTACAATTAAAGAACAATCAGCTTCGCTTTTTGATATTGGCACAAATCTTGCGTCTAACATGGATCAAACTTCTGCGGCAGTTACAGAAATAAATGCAAATATTCAAAGCATTAAGAATCAGGTATTAAACCAGAGTGCAAGCGTAACGCAGACAAATGCCACTATGGAGCAGATTTCTTCGCATATTGATAAACTTTCACTGCATGTCGGGGATCAGAGTAATAGTGTGTCAGAATCATCTAATGCAATAGAAGAAATGCTGGCTAATATAAAATCTGTAACGTTAACCCTTGTTAAAAACACAGAAAATGTAGATAAACTGATTGAGGCATCTGATGTCGGTCATTCCAGCCTTAAAGATGCAGTTGTTGATATCGAAGAAATTGCACGGGAATCTGAAGGATTGTTTGAAATTAATGCCGTTATGGAAAATATAGCCAGTCAAACAAATCTATTGTCCATGAATGCTGCTATAGAAGCGGCTCATGCGGGAGAAGCGGGAAAAGGGTTTGCTGTAGTAGCCGATGAAATCCGCAAGCTTGCCGAAGGTTCTGAAGAACAATCCAAGATTATCGCTACGGTATTAAAGAAAATTAAGACTTCAATCGACAAAATTAATTTTTCTACCCTTAATGTTCTTGATAAATTTGATGCGATAGACAAGGAGATAAAAACTGTTGTAGAGCAGGAAGGTAATATCCGTAATGCTATGGAAGAGCAGGGCGCAGGAAGCAAGCAGATTCTTGATGCTGTCAGCCGTCTTAATGATATTACCTATCAGGTAAGAAACGAAGCGGAAGAAATGTCAGACGGCAGCAAAGAAGTTATAAACGAAAGCAAAAATTTGGAAAATGTTACAGCTAATATAACAAATGGCATGAGCGAAATGGCTTCCGGCGCGAATCAGATTAACTCGGCTGTTATTCAGGTTAGGGAAATTACCGAGAAAAACAAACAAAGTATCGATACGCTGGTTAAAGCGGTATCGCGCTTTAAGGTCGCATAACATAAATATTACATGTTAGCATGTAATATTTATGTTTGGATTTTTGAGCTTTTGGCTCAAAACTCCGCATTGTGTTATGGATTCACATTGCTTTTGTTATATACATTAGTGTAATAGTTCATTTTTTTGTAATAAAATCTTTTTTTATAAGTTGTTGTTTGTTATTTCCACAGAAAATTGCAACTAACGCTATTGTTAGGTGCTTTTTTCTTGACATTGATTATCTGCATTTGTATACTAATATAAACGTTAGGTGAGTATTATGTCCGCTAACACATTGAAATCTTTTATATTCGCTTTTTTATTTTTGGAGGCTTTTTATGAAACTTAGAATAAAACTAATTTCCATTATTTTGGCAATGTTATTGTTTGTTATAATTATTTTATCAATTTTTACATTAACTCAATCTGCAAAGCTGCAAAGAGAGATTACATTCAGATATGTAGAAGAAATGGCTCTTGGCCATTCAATAGAAATCCAGCGGCGTATAGAAAAATTTACAGGTTATGGATCTATTCTTTCCATGATTTTCAGCGATTTTGAAGGCATTGCAGAAAATGTGCGAAGAGAAAGCTTTAACGACTTTCTTCGCAGTACAATTCAGCAAAATACGGCAATAATCGGGATTTGGACAGCATGGCATCCGAACACAATCGATAATAATGATGAACGCTTAGGGCAGTATCAGACTTTTTATACGCGGAGGCTAACCGGAAGGGTTGAATATCTTTCCGATGGATACGAAGGATGGCAGCAGCATTTGGATAATTTAACAGAAGACAGACCCGATATTGCTCCTCCCGTTTGGAGAGATGTTTATGGTTATGGAAATGTGCCTATTGTATCGCTTATGTATCCAATTAAAAATTCAAACGGAAAGCTTGTTGGATTGGTAGGGATTAACTACATAAGCGATATGCAGGAGATTGTCGATGAAATTAAACATGCAATATTTGACGGCGAAGGAATTGCAGGCGTTTATGCAAATGAAGGTACGATAGTTGCGCATTATGATAAATTGCGCGTAAAGGGTAATATCAGAACAAATGAAAAAGAAATAGAAAAACTAGACAGGTATCACGCCAGGGTTATACGTGCAATAGAGAACGGCGGCGAAAACGGAAAACCTGTAATTATTCAGCTGTTTTATGAAGATTTTAACACAGATATGCATATTGTGTATCAGCCGATAAAAATTAACGGCATGAATACTCCCTGGTGTCTTATGATAGCAGTACCATTAAATGAAATAAACAAACCTATCCGGAATATGACTATAATGTCAATAATATTTTCTGTTATTATTCTAACGGCCGCCGCTGCAATTACTTTGTTTGTTTCCCGCCGTATTGTAAAACCAATTATCAGCGTAACACATACATTAAAGGATATATCCGAAGGTGAAGGCGATTTAACAAAAGTAATAGAAAATAACTCCAAAGATGAAATAGGAGACCTTTCGCAATATTTTAATCTTACCTTAAAAAAGATTAAAGATCTGATAATAATAATTAAAAACGAAGCTGGTAAATTATCCGGAATTGGTCAGGATCTTTCCAGTAACATGAATGAAACTGCCGCTGCTGTTAATCAAATTACTGTGAATATTCAAAGTATTAAAGGACGTGTAATGAATCAAAGCGCCAGTGTAAGCCAAACACATGCTACAATGGAACAGGTTACAGCAAATATTCACAAGTTAAATAACCATGTAGAAGAACAAAGCACGTATGTTTCTCATGCATCTGCCGCAATAGAAGAAATGATAGCAAGTATTCTTTCGGTTACCGATACATTAAAAAAGAACACAGCAAATGTGCATGCATTAAGGGATTCTTCTGAAGTTGGACGAACTGGTTTGCAGACAGTAGCATCGGATATTATGGAGATTTCCCGGGAATCCGAAGGTTTGCTGGAAATTAATTCTGTTATGGAAAATATTGCAAGTCAAACTAATCTTTTATCCATGAATGCAGCAATAGAAGCGGCACATGCAGGAGATGCAGGCAAAGGTTTTGCTGTAGTAGCTGATGAAATCCGCAAATTGGCAGAATCTTCCAGTGAACAATCAAAAACTATCGGTTTTGTATTAAAAAAGATAAAAGATTCAATAGACAAAATTACATTGTCTACAGATAATGTTCTTAAAAAATTCGAAATGATCGATACGAGCGTAAAAACAGTCGCAGAACAGGAAGAATTAATACGAAATGCCATGGAAGAACAGGGCGAAGGAAGCAAATTGGTTCTAAACGGAATTAGCCAGGTGAATGAAATAACAAAAGATGTTAAATCCGGTTCTCAGGAAATGTTCGAAGGAGCAAAAGAAGTAATTCTGGAAAGCAATAATCTGGAAAAAGTTACTCAGGAAATTACTTCCGGCATGAATGAAATGGCTTCCGGCGCAGAACAGATAAATTTAGCTGTTAATCAGGTAAATGATATATCGATTCAAAACCGGGATGGAATAAATGCCCTAATAAAAGAGGTTTCCAAGTTTAAAGTAGAATAAATCATTTTTAACCATTGCTAACTATGATATTTGAATATATAATGCATAAAAACACAGGCAGGAATAGCAATGAAAACAATTTTTGTTGTAGATGACAGTGATACAAATTTATCAATGGCAGAAGCGGCGTTGGAAAATCAATACCGTGTTATGACGATGCCGTCTGCGGCAAAAATGTTCACCCTTTTGGAAAAGGTTTTACCGGATCTTATTTTGCTGGATATAGAAATGCCGGAAATGGACGGGTTTGAGGCTTTAAAGAAGTTAAAATCGATAAATGCATTTGCATCTTTGCCTGTTATGTTCTTAACAGGCAGAAATGATCCTGATATAGAAGCGCGCGGTTTTGAGATGGGAGCAGTGGATTTTGTTACCAAACCATTTTCTGCACCTGTATTGCTGAACCGCATGAAAACTCATCTTGATATTGATGAAATAATCCGTGAAAGAACAGCTCAGTTTAACAGGCTTCAGAACAGTATTGTTTCAGTTCTGGCGAATATCGTAGAAAACCGCGATAAAAGAACCGGCGGCCATATTGAACGAACATCGGCATATATTAAAATTCTGATAGAAGAAATGAGAAAACGGGGAGTATATACCGACGAAATTGAAGGCTGGGATGTAGAAAAAATTATTTCATCTGCGCGTATGCACGATTTAGGAAAAATTTCCATAACAGATATAATTGTAAACAAACCGGGAAAACTAACAGAAGAAGAATACGAAATAATGAAAACTCACGCTCAGGAAGGAGAGCGTATAATTGACGAAATTATTGCCAGAACCGGAGAAGGGGAATTCTTGCGTAATGCAAGGTTATTTGCAGGATGCCATCATGAACGCTGGGATGGCAATGGTTATCCGCATAGGCTTAGGGGAGAAGAAATTCCGCTGCAGGGAAGAATAATGGCAATTGTAGATGTCTACGATGCGCTTGTTTCTGAACGTCCTTATAAAAGAGCATTCTCTGCAAAAGAAGCGGTAACTATTATTATGGAAAATGCCGGAACTCATTACGATCCGCAAATAGCCGAAGTTTTTTTTGAAGTAAAAGAGCTTTTTGAAGAGGTAAAAGCAAGGTCGGGATTATAGTGTTTTCTAAAGATGAATACGAAACAGATAATAGTGAGACAGAAAAACGCGAGGCAGAAGAACGTGCAAGAATAATGATAGATGCAGCTCCCTTTTGTACATTCTTTTGGGATAAGAATCTGCGCATTATCGATTGTAATCAGGAAGCTGTTAAAATGTTTGAGTTATCCGGCAAACAGGAATTTATAGAAAAGTTTGCACAGCTTTCGCCTGAGTATCAGCCTGATGGAATTCCGTCCAGAGAAAAAGGCGTTGAGCTTGTTGGAAAAGCTCTGGAAGAAGGATACAGCCGCTTTGAATGGATGCATCAAAAATTAAACGGAGAACCCATCCCTGCAGAAGTTACATGCATTCGTGTAAAACACAAGGGAGAATTTACCGTTACTGAATATATCCGGGATTTGCGCGAACAAAGAGCTGTTATGGCAGAAATGCGGAAAGCGGAAATTGCAGTAGAAAGCAGCAAGGCAAAAAGCGATTTTCTTGCAAAAATGAGCCACGAAATCAGAACGCCCATGAATGCCATTTTGGGAATAACAGAGATTCAGCTTCAGGACGATGCGCTTTCGCAGTCTGCAAAAGATGCACTGGAAAGAATTTATAATTCTGCCGATTTATTGCTTGGTATTATTAACGACATTCTGGATCTTTCCAAGATTGAAGCCGGAAAACTGGAATTAATTCCGGCACAGTACGACATAGCAAGCCTTATTCACGATACTGTTCAATTAAATATGATGCGCTATGAAAGCAAACCTATAGAATTTAAACTTGATGTAAGCGAAAAAGTTCCTATAATGTTTACCGGTGATGAATTAAGAATTAAACAGATTTTAAATAATATACTTTCTAATGCATTTAAGTATACTCAGGAAGGTTCGATAGTTTTTTCTGTTTCTGCAGAGTCTGGCAGTGATAATAATGTTAATCTTGTTTTTGGCATAAGCGATACAGGGCAGGGGATGACCGCAGAACAGGTGCGGAAACTTGGCAGTGAATATTCGCGTTACAACATGGAAGCAAACCGTAAAACAGAAGGAACCGGTTTGGGTATGAATATTACTCATAATTTATTAAATATGATGAATGGAACTATTCATATAGAAAGCTCTCCGGGCGTGGGATCTGTATTTACTGTACGTATTCCGCAAAAATGCACAGATGTTGAACCTTTAGGCAGGGAAATGGCAGATAATTTAATGCAGCTTAATTTGGCAAGCGCATTAAAAATTAAAACTGTACAGATAAACAGAGAGTATATGCCTTACGGCAGTGTCTTAATCGTAGATGATGTTGAATCTAATTTATATGTTGCCAAAGGGCTAATGGCTTCTTATGGTCTTTCTATTGATACAGTGATGAGCGGATTTGAAGCGATCGATAAAATCAGGGAAGGTTCTGTTTACGATGTTATCTTTATGGATCACATGATGCCTAAGATGGACGGCATAGAAGCCGCTAAAATAATCCGCAGCTTTGGTTATACAAAGCCGATTGTCGCATTAACAGCTAATGCTTTAACAGGGCAGTCGGAAATGTTCTTTAAAAGCGGATTCGATGATTTTATTTCCAAACCAATCGACATACGGCAGTTAAACATGTCTTTAAACAGGCTGGTAAGGGATAAGTATCCGCAGGAAGTAGTAGAAGCGGCGCGGCAGCAAAAAGGTCAAATGACAGGCGGATTAAATCTGCAGATTGTTGATCCGCAATTGGCGGAGTTCTTCCTTCGTGATGCAAAAAAAGCGGCGGCTATACTGGAAGCTATTTATATAAACAAATGCCGCAGAGCAGATGATATTTCCATGTTTATAATTAACATTCATGCGATGAAAAGTGCGCTTTCCAATGTTGGAGAAAATGAAGCTTCTGCCGCCGCCGGTAAACTTGAACAGGCAGGGCGCGAAAAAGATACAAAGTATATATTAGATGAACTGCCCACATTTTTGGAATTACTGTATTCCATAGTATATAAATTTGAAGAAAAAGAAGAAAAGCAAAAGGAAAAGAAAGCGGAAATGGAAGGCGATATTACTTTGTTAAAAGAACAATTAAAGGAAATGCGCGCTGCCTGTTCCATTTATAATAAAAAAGCAGCAAAGTATCTGCTTGCAGAATTAAAAAAAATGACATGGCCTGCCCCTGCCGAAGAGTGCCTTGGAAAAATTGCAGGTTTACTGCTGCACAGCGATTTTGATGATGTAATAAAAGTGATTAATATTTATTTGCAGCAGATTGATGAAATACCGCAATAATGTATCTGTCCATTAAAATTGTTTCCATGGGCGCGGCGGGAGACCTTAATAAAATATCATAATCTGCAGTAAGCGAAAGACAAGCTTCTACTGATTCAATATTGTACCTTTGCGCCGCTGCGGAATAATCGTCTTTTGCCTTTGGAGAAGAAAGCCCTATTTTTTTTAATTCAAAATTATTATTAACATTTCCTGTTTCCTGTAATAACAAGTAATCGTTTAATTTTCTGAAACACCATGTTAAACCTGCAAGAATACTCTGTGCGCTTTGTTTTGCTGCAAGCATTACCGCAAGCGATTCCAGCGCTTTGGAAAGATCGCCGTAAGCAATCCGTGAAAAAAGAGTAAAAGCAGATTCTTCCCTGTTATGGGAAAGCCATTTTTCTATTTGTTCGGCTGTTATTTTGCCGGTTTTAGGCAGAAAACAAATAAGGCGCGAACATTCCCGCTTTAATGCGTCTGTATTGTTTTCTATCAGTTCCAGAATGGTATCGATGCAAGCCTTATCAATTTCGTAACCTTCCCGTTTAAAAAACTGTTTTACCCATTCATTTTTTTCCCTTTCGAACATTTCATAAAAAATCTGGCGGTTATTGCCGGGTATATCTGTTTGCTGAAACGCATTCTCCAGACCAACTGCAAGTTTTGTTTCATCGGAAAGAAAAATAAGCGCCGTATTATTGTCTATTTCCCGGATGCTTGCGGCAAAAATTTCTATCTCGTCTTTTTTCTTGATAAGTTCGGCGCTTTTAATAATTACCAAACGCGAATCAGCAAACAGGCTGATATTTTGAATCGTATTTGCTATTTCGCTTACAGAATCTTCCCCGGCGTAAAAAATATGTTCTTCTGCATTTTTAAATTTTTCTTTTACAGCTTTTACAGCATCCTGTTTTTTTCCAAGTTCAGGGCCAAGAAAAATGTAAACATTTTTTGACATATTAATAAGAACGGATTATTGTAAACAACCTGCCAAGGATTTTTACTTCCTGACTGTATATTGGTTTATAGGCAGGATTTTCCGCTTGTAATTTAATCCTGGAGCTTTCTTTATAGAAACGCTTAAGTGTTACAGCTTCGTCTATTACTGCCACTGCAATTTCGCCGTTTTTTACTGTACTTTGTTTTTCTATAACAGCAGTGTCGCCTTCCAGAATGCCGGCGCCTGACATAGAATCGCCTTTTACTTTTAGTGCAAAATATTTTTTGTTTTTCTTTAACATGGAACGATGCATAAGAACATTGCCGTCAAAGTTTTCTTCTGCTAAAAGCGGCACGCCTGCTGCAACGCTTCCGAGCAGCGGAATTTCCATCATGTCTGCATCTTCCGGTCTTTTATGGACTAGACCCATGGTTCTGGGGCGTTTGTCGGTATGTCTTAAATGGCCTTTTTTCCGCAGGGCAGTAATATGATCATGCGCTCCTTTAACAGAAATGGAATAATGATCCGCAATTTCTCTTATGGAAGGCGGGTATGAATTCTTTTTTATGTAATCAGCAATAAATGTGAGGACTTGTTTTTGACGATCTGTTAGTTCTTTCATGGCAACCTCATTCTTGTTTATTTGTGGTTTTAATACCGTATTTTCTTAGTTTTGCATGAAGGTTACTTGGATAAATTCCAATAGCCTCCGCCGTCCTGGATATTATACCATTGTTTTTTAAAAGTTGGAACTCCAAATAATGTTTTTCAAAAATATCTTTTGCTTTGTTATAGTCCTGTTCCATTACTTCGGAAGAAAGCGCTGTTGTGCTTTTTTGCCCTTCTTTTTCTGTTTTTTTGGCTTTTTTATTTAATAATTTCTGCAATTCGCTGCCTGTAATAACATTTTCCTGATGCATTACTGCGATTCTTTCTGCCAAATTTTTTAATTCTCTTACATTTCCAGGCCAATCATGGGAAAGCAGAATTTCCAAAGCATCATTTTCCAGCATAACTTCTTTATTTAACAGATTAAGAAAATGGCAAAGGAGCAGATGAATATCTTCCGGTCTTTCCCGCAGGGGAGAAACATAAATAGGGATAACATTTAATCTAAAAAACAGATCCTGCCTGAATCTTCCTTCTTCGCAGGCTTTTTCCAAATCCTGGTTCGTAGCCGCAATTATGCGAACATCGGTTTCTATTGTTTTTTCTCCGCCGACACGCTCCAGTTTTTGTTCCTGAATGACACGCAGTACCTTTGCCTGTGCAGAGAGGCTCATATCGCCGATTTCATCAAGGAAGAGGGTTCCGCCGTGGGCAAGTTCAAACCGCCCTTTGCGCGCAGAAACAGCGTCTGTAAAAGCGCCTTTTTCGTGGCCAAACAATTCACTTTCGATTAGGTTTTCCGGAATAGCCGCGCAATTAACATCGACAAACGGGTTGTCTGCGCGCATTGAGCATAAATGGACAGCCCTGGCAATTACTTCTTTTCCAACGCCGTTTTCGCCGGTTATTAAAATTCGTGCGTCACTATCCGCTGCCTGTTTAACAACTTCTCTTATATTTCTGACAGCAGGACTCGTTCCGATTATATCTTCACAGGCAAAACTGCTGAGTTTTTTTAAGGTTTTATTTTCTTCCCTTAGTTTTTTTATTGCCAGCGCATTTCTGCATACTAAAAGAACTTTATCTAGCGATAATGGTTTTTCCAGAAATTCAAAAGCGCCGAGTTTAACAGCCCGTACAGCCATATCGATATTTGCATGACCGGAAATCATAACAATTTCTACAAGCGGGAATTCTTTGCGTATTTTTTCCAGCGCTTCAATTCCGCCGAGTTTCGGCAGGAGAACATCCAAAAAAACCAAATCTATAAACTGCTGGTTAAGAATCTCTAAACCAGCTAACGCATCTTCTGAGGTATAAACTTTATATTTTTCATCTTCCAGAATGGATGCAAGAGTATTTCTAATACCGGGTTCATCATCGATTATCAGTATTGCTGACATTATTACTCTTCCATATTTTTTTGATCAGCCAAAGGCAGATCGATATAAAATGTCGTACCTATTCCTTCTGCAGAATCAAACCAAATTGTTCCGCCGTGATCTGTAACAATTCGTTCAATAATAGGAAGCCCAAGCCCTGTGCCTGAACCCTTTGTTGTAAAATACGGAGTAAAAATGAGCCGGCTTTCCTGAGAATCAATACCTTTGCCTGAATCTTTTAAGCTGATTCTACAATAACAAACTTCCCGTTTTTTTACAAGGTCTGTGCGTACTTCGATATCGCCGCTTCCGTTCATTGCATCTATTGCATTAATTAATAGATTTGTAATTATCTGAGACAAGCGGTGTTTTTCTATTTTTATTTCGATTCCGGCTTGCACATTGGAAATATCGAATTTTACTTTTGGATAGGAACTTGAGTATGCGTTAATTACTTCTTCCAAAGGCTCGCGCAAGCCAGTCAGGGAATTGGACGGTTCCATTGGTTTAGATAATGTTCTGAATTCATTAAGCAGAGTAGAGAGCCCTTCTGTTTCCTGTATTACTGCCATCATGGAGCTTTCAAGAATTTCGCCGATATTTTCCGGATCGTTTTTCCATCTGCGCAGAACCCGTTCTGCAGAAAGTTTAATCGGAGTTAGCGGATTTTTTATTTCATGCGCAAGCTGCTGAGCCATATTCTGCCATATTGATATTTTTTCGTTTCTTACAAGCGCGGCGCGGGATTTTTCCAGATCCTGTACCATTGAATTAAAAGAACGGATTAATATGCCAAGTTCATCATCGCGCCGGGTAAGAATTTGAATTGAAAAATCCCCTTCGGCAACACGCTGTGTTGCTGTTGTCAGTTCAACAATGGGATGAGTAATACGCCGCGTAAGTTTTATTGCTATGATTGCTGTCATCAGCAGAATAGGAAGAAAAAAAACAACATAATAATAAATTAATAAAGGACGCATGTTTCTTCTTAGTTCATTTACCGTATAAAACCGTTCTGCCTGATTTTCCAATGCAGCTTTTCCAAAATCAAAATTTTCTCCGAGATTGTAGCTAATCAGCCTTAATGAATTCTGTGATAACCTTTGTACAAAACGGATTGTTCCGTAATCTCTTGGCAGTTCTCTTGTTAAAAAACCGCTTTCTGCAGATGGAAGAAATAATAGTCTTAGATTTTCATTTCCGGTAAACCCGGATTCTGTCCAATTTGCTGAAATACTGCTTTCAGTAGTACTACTGAAAGCAGTAACCAGATTAAATTGCTGAACTGCGGCAATGTCCTTGTTTCCAAGATCGTTTTGCCTTATGATGTTTTCGAACCGTTCCATATGCAGGGAATAGTTATCTGCAACAAAACTATTTGCAGACCTTGTTGCGGTTGTTGTGTCAATGCTGTGCCAGAAACGGACAATTTCGTTTAAAGCAACGCTTGTCATAAGCGTTATCGGCGCAACTGTAAAAAAAACAATAACAGCAAAGTAAACAAGAAGCCTGACATTGAATTTGCTTCCCGGGCGGTCTGATAAAAAATCCAGAATAAGATGAAAAATGGAAACTCCAAAAACAATAATTAAAACTGCAGGAATGGTAAAAAAAACAATAAAATGCAGATGTTCAGGAACATCACCGTCATTTAATGTATCAATAAAAAAGTTTCTGGAAAAAATAAATGTAAGAACGCATAAAAGAGAATAAATAAGTATAAGAACCCGCACGCTTATAATTGAATAATCCGGGCGTCCGGCGCTAAAAAATTTTTTATAACCGTTCATATTTTTTACAGGTTACTCTTCTTCAAACTTGGATTCAAAAAGTTTTACAAGTGTTTCTACTGCAGTTTCTTCGTCTTTGCCTTCTGCAATAATTTTTAATTCTGTTCCGTAAGCGGCGCCCAAAGTTATAATACCCATGATGGATTTTGCATTAATCCGGTCTGATCCTTTTTCTATATATATATTGCATTCAAAATTTTTGGTTGTCTGAACCAGAATCGCCGAAGGACGGGCGTGAATTCCAGCTCTGTTTACTACTGTAACAATTTTTTCTTTCATATTTCCTCCCTTATATTATATCATCTTGACCAAAGAAAACAGAGCGTGCAGTGTCACTTTCGATCCATTTTAGAATATTTTTATTGAATTCTCTGGCGGAGTGATACCCCATCGATTTAAGCCTTTCATTCATTGCTGCTGTTTCTATTATAATGGGAATATTTCTGCCGGGTTTTACCGGAACTGTCAGTTTTGGAATATTTACACCCAGCAATTCTACTGTGTGATCCTCTGCGCCAAGCCTGTCATAATTTTTGCTGGAATCCCATTCTTCCAGTTCAACTACAAGCTGAACTTCTTTGCGATCCCTTATCGCTCTTACGCCGAAAAGATGAGTTATATTGATGATTCCAGGTCCGCGAATTTCCATATGATGTCCGATAATTTTGTTTGCGCCTGCACCCATCAATGTATTTCCGTAGATGCAGTTTATCTCTACAACGTCATCGGCAACGAGACGGTGACCGCGGTGAACAAGTTCCAGTGCAGTCTCGCTTTTTCCTACTCCTGAATCACCCTGAATTAAAATGCCAAGCCCGTAAACCTCTACCAGAACTCCGTGAACAACCTGCCGCGGAGAAAATATTCTGGAAAGGATGCGCATAATTCTTGCCGAAAAATCTGCCGACCCTAAATCGGTTTGCAAAATCGGGCATTGTGCGTTTTCGGCAATTTCAAAAAATTCTTTGTGAGGGCAGTGGTTATGGGTAAAAATACAGCATGGCATGGAATGGCTGAACATTTCCGTGATTGTTTCGGTTTTTCCTTCGCTTTCCAGCTGACGTAAAAAAGCTGCTTCTCCGCGTCCGAATAACTGTATCCTTTGATGTGCAAAATCTTCAAAAAACCCCATAATAGCGCCCATTGGCCTGTTTAAATCGGGGATATCTATAGATCTGCCCAGTCCTTTTCTGCCGCCTATACAGCGTAAATTCAGGGAGTTGTGTTCCTTAAGATCGAGGTCTATTAGATCTAATACAGTAAAAACCCTGTCCGCCATTTGTTTATTTTAATACATATATCGATACTATTCAATTGTGTATTGTTAAAGCTCCAGTAACATCTCGACAAAGCTCATTTTTTTTTCTATTATACGTGTAATATAGGAGTAAATCATGCGAGTTTATAACTTTTCTCCCGGCCCTTCGATTCTTCCCGTTCCGGTTCTTGAAAGAGCCGCTGCAGAAATGCTGGATATGAACAGTACAGGTCAGTCGGTTATGGAAATGAGCCATCGATCCAAAGACTATAAACCCATAATAGAAAAAACAGAGCTTTTACTTAGAGAGCTTATGGGTATACCTGCCAATTACAAGATTCTTTTTTTACAGGGCGGTGCATCTTTGCAATTCTCTATGGTTCCCCTTAATCTGGCTGCAGGCGAGGCTCCTGGTATTGGCAAAAAAGCATCTTATATAGATACAGGCATATGGTCTGATAAAGCAATTAAAGAAGGCTCAAAGTATGCTTCGGTAGATGTAAGGGCAACATCCAAGGACAAAGCTTATACATATATTCCTGAAGCTCCGTCTCCGCATGCGGATGATGCTTATTATCATATTACTCTTAACAATACAATTGTCGGAACAAAATGGGATAAAATACCGGACACAGGTTCTGTTCCTTTAATCTCGGATATTTCCAGCTGCATTCTTTCTGAACCGCTCGATGTCAGCAAATTCGGCATTCTTTATGCCGGAGCGCAAAAGAACCTTGGTCCTGCCGGAACAACAGTTGTAATTATCCGCGAAGATTTGATCCGTAAAACACCGGATTGGGTTCCTATTATGCTTCGTTATGATACTCATGCCGCCGAAGGTTCAATGTACAATACACCGCCTTGTTACGGCATTTATATGATAGGTCTTGTTCTTGAATGGATAAAAAATCTTGGCGGCACAGATGCAGTCGCAAAAATTAATCAGGAAAAGGCGCAGATGTTCTACGATTTCCTTGATTCATCCAAAATGTTTTATTCGCCTGTAGAAAAACAGTTCCGCAGTTTAATGAACATTCCATTTGTTACAAGGGAACAGGACGAGGCTAAAAAAACTGAACTGGAAGCGCGTTTTATTAAGGAAGCTGCAGCAGCAGGTCTTATTAATCTTGCAGGACACCGCTTGGTTGGCGGCATGAGGGCAAGCATTTATAACGCGATGCCTGTTGAAGGCGTAAAAGCGCTTATCGATTTCTTAAAAAAGTTTGAGAGGTAAGTAATATGTTCAGGATTCAAACATTAAATAAAATTTCTTCGTGCGGACTGGAACTTTTTCCGCGTGATAAGTACGAAATAGCCAGCGATATTTCCAATCCTCATGCGATTTTGGTACGCAGTGCGGACATGAACGATATGGAAATACCTTCATCTGTTCTGGCAATTGCAAGAGCAGGAGCAGGTTATAACAATATTCCCGTTCCGCGCTGCAGCGAAAGCGGAGTAGTGGTTTTTAATACACCTGGCGCAAACGCAAATGCAGTTAAAGAGCTTGCTCTTGCCGCCCTTTTAATTTCTTCACGTAACATTGTCGGCGGTATTAACTGGACTTCTTCTGTTGCGGATAAAGCTGATGTTGCAGACCTTGTAGAAAAAGAAAAATCCAAATTTACAGGCCCTGAATTAAAAGGTAAAACCCTTGGAGTAATAGGTCTTGGCGCTATTGGTGTAATGGTTGCAAACGATGCAATGTCTCTGGGAATGAAAGTAATCGGTTTTGACCCTTATATTTCTGTAGATGCTGCATGGCATCTTTCAAGCGATGTAACACGCGCTGACAGTCTCGAAAGCCTTCTTACCAAAGCTGATTATGTTACCTTGCATATTCCGCAGAGTGAAGCAACCAAGGGAATTTTAGATGCTGATAAATTCAATATCATGAAAAAGGACGCGCGTATTATCAACCTTTCCCGCAATGCGCTTGTAAAGGATAAGGATATTGTTGCGGCTTTAGAAGCTGGAAAGATCAGCTGTTATGTTACAGATTTTCCGTCTGTAGAACTTTTAGCCTGTAAAAAAGTAATTGGTATTCCTCACCTTGGCGCATCTACGCCGGAAGCAGAGGATAATTGCGCTATAATGGCAGTTCAGCAGACAATTGATTATCTGGAAAGCGGAGAAATCCGAAACTCGGTTAATTTCCCGCGCTGCCGCCTTGAACAGCGTTTTCCGTACAGACTGCTGGTTGTAAATAAAAATATCCCCAATATGGTAGGGCAGATAACAACAAATCTTGCGGCGGCAAACATTAATATTCAGGACTTAATTAACCATCACCGCGATGAATACGGGTTCAGCATCATAGATACAGATCAGCCTGTTTCTGAATCTGTCATGGATCAAATCCGCAAAGTCGACGGAATAATAAGAGTACGTTTAATAGAAAGGTAGTATTTTTTGGAATTGTCTTTTCAAAAAATTAATATGAAATTTGTAATACCCCTGTTTTTAGGAGTATTGGTTTCATTGGCTGTTTGTACTTTTATTTGCGTCTATTACGGTTTTTTTCCTCAAGCTCAAAATGTTTTAACAAGAGATTATGACGATGAAGATCTTCAGCTGCTTTTTTCTGCAGCAGAAGCCGTTCCGGATATGGTTTTATCTTATTACCGTAAACCAGAATTTAAAGAATGGGTAATTGATTTTTTTACCGGCATTTGTTCAGGCAGGGAAATTGCTCAGGCTATTTTAAACAGCTCGGATGAGTTTGATGTTCCGCCTGCGCTTGCATTCGCTTTGTGCTGGGAAGAAAGCAGATTTAACCCTTATGCTATAAACCGGCAGAACAGAAACGGAACAATTGACCGCGGCTTATTTCAGCTTAACAGCCGTTCTTTTGCACATCTGGAAGTATCTGCTTTTTATAATATCGAAATAAATGCGCGTCATGGCGTTGGGTATCTCAGGCAATGTCTGAATTCAGGCGGGACAGAGATTTCTGCGCTAGCCATGTACAATGCCGGAACCGGAAGGGTAAGGTCTACCGGTGCGCCGGAAGTAACACTCAATTATGTAAGCCGGATACTGGATAACCGCAGAAAAATCGAAAACAGGTTTCATGACAGATTAATCCGGGAAGAAGAAATAAGGCTTTCTGAAAGGTCTGCGGTATATTTTAATTAAAAATGCCAGGAAGAAACAGCTTTGCAATTCTTTAATCTGCGCTGTGCGTGCTGTAAGGCTGCGGCATAAAAGTCTTCCATAGGTTTATCAAGCTGGCACTCCCTGACCCACGACGGCTCACTGCGTATAAAGTTTATAGAGACCGAGACACCTTCTTTTTCTGCGGTTATTAGTTCTTTCCGTTTTGCTGCAAGATAGGCTTCGTCAAAAACCCCCGGCCCCTCGTGTTCAATAGAATCCCATGATAAATTCAAACTTTTCATTCAGTAAGAATTTCCAGAACTTCCTCGGGTGTTTTGGCATTAAGAATATCATCACGTTTTTCTGCACTTTTGAATAAAAGGCTTACTTCCGCTAAAAACTGCAAATGGGGTCCAGTTTTTTCAACTGGAGACAGAGTCATGATAAAGATTCTGCATGGCTGTTTGTCCAGAGAATCAAAATCTACAGGTTTTTCTGAAATACCAATACAGGCAACCAAGTCCTGAGTAGTTGCAGTTTTCCCGTGCGGAATGGCAATACCATGTTTCATTCCTGTGGACATTTTTTCTTCCCTGTCCATTACTGCTGCCAGCGCCGCTTCTCTGTCCTGAATTTTTCCTGTTTTATGAAGAATATCAAGCAATTCGTTGATAATTTCCTTCTTTGTGGAACCTTTCAGGTTAAGGTCGATAGTATCCGTATTAATTACTGTCTTAAGGTTCATATTAAGATTTTAACCCCTGTAATATGAAAAGTCAAGAAAAAAAACCCTTGAATCAGCCATGTGAAAAGTCCGTTTTTCCTCTTGATTTTATTTATTTTTTTTTATATAACTAATAAGGCTCTTTGATTCCATGAAGTAATTTCATGGAAATAAGGGGTTTTGGGCCGCTAGCTCAGTCGGTAGAGCATCGCCCTTTTAAGGCGGTGGTCGGTGGTTCGAATCCAGCGCGGCTCAGAAAAAAAGGAAATTCCGTTGAAAACGGGATTTCCTTTTTTTATTGTGCTGGATTCGAAACTTTTTTGCGGCACGGAGGAACCGAAAGGTTCTGCAGTGCAAACACGCAAGGATGCGTGTTTAGCAAAAAAGACGGCTCGTAAACCCGAGGTAGGAGCCGAGGGTTGGAGAGCGAATCCAGCGCGGCTCATTTATAAGTGCTTGTACTGTATAGACTTACAGACAAGCGCTTTTTTTTCCTTATTTGAAAACTTGTAATCGTGCAGCTATCGTGCAGCTATCGTGCAGTTATTTATGCAGAGACACGCTGGATTCGAAACTATGTTATACAGCGGGTCTGTTTTTCAGCTCCAGTTCCTTCTTTTCTATTTGTTCTTTTAAACTTGCAATTTCTTCCAGTATGGTTCTGAACTCAATAGCATCACGTTCAATTGTTTCCTGATTATGTTCAGTAAATGCGGCATAGGCTTCGCTTCCAAGTTTTGCAATCTGTTTTTGAGCCTGGTTTTCCAGTTGTTTAATATCCCACATAATTAAACCGCGTTCACCCAGATCCTGCGCCTTTGCGCCTGCTTTAACGGCAAAGTCTTTTGTCGCATCCCAGCCTTGTTCCAGTAAATCTTTCATTCTTTCGCTAAATGTCATTTTTAACCTCTCTTTATGCCGCATGAGCGGCAGATTTAATCGAACGGCACCGCGAAGCGGTGACGTATTTCTCCTTCTTTTTATTTTCTTTTAATGCCTAAAATGGTTAAATCGTCGTACTGCTCGTCTTCCATAACATGAGTATAATACATATACGCTGGATTATCAGGGTTTTCTCTTGTAAAAGCGCAATAACGCCTGTACTGCAGGAAGTGATTCTTTAGGAATTCATCCACTTTTTTATCTACCAATACGCGTGAATCCTCTCCTGCATTTTCCGGTTTGTAAATACGGAATATTTTTTCTACCGATACCATCGCCATAATTACATCTTCCGGCCGTCCTTCGCACGTAGAAAAATCGAACTGCAGTTCAGACGGGAATCCTGCATCTTCTTCCGGGTTGTGATATTTTTTAAGAGTGTATACTTCGCGTGCCATTACAGCATTAATAATATCTTCGACCCTGTCAGGACCCATTTCTTCGTCTGCTTGTCCGCAAAGATGATTTTCGTGCGGCGTATCATTGGGGCCTTCTGTACAGAGAATTTCCTTAAAGTTACCGTCACGGAATCTTCTTTTGCCTTCTTCGATACCGTCAGTATAGAGTAAAAGAATATCGCCTTTGTCAATCTGAACAGTCTGAACACTGTAACCGCCGGTAGTCTCTATCATAAAGTTGGGAAGAACGCCGGTAGCAGGCGTCTGCGGAAGGGTAATAGTTTTTATTTTTCCTTCTGATACATCGTAGAAACGGACAATATTATCGCCGGCGTTGCAGAAGCGGACAATCCCGGTTGCAGAGTCAAAAAGGCAGAGAGTAAATGCCGCAAAGCGCCCCTTAAAACCAAGTGTTTCTATAAAGTCATTTATCTGATATACAACTTCTTCTATCTTCATTCCTTTTGCATTAGGTTTCCATTGTTTAAAATAGTTAAGGAACATTGTCGCTACCTGAATCATAATAAGAGCGGCAGGGATGCCTTTTCCGGCAACGTCGCATTTAATAATTGCATAGTAACGGCCGTCCAAATCCTTATAATCGAAATAGTCTCCGGAAACGCCCTTTGCGCCTTCATAGTAGCCAAAGAAGTTAAGGTTCTGTGTTTTTTTAAACCCGCTTGACTGCTTGTTGCCGTGATTATCAACTTCCAGCGGAATAAACTTCTTTTGTATTTCTTTACCGATACTCAAATCGGAAGCTGCAAGGGCTGCTTTAACAAGACCCTGAGTCATGTCATTAATTGTATTGCCTAGAATTGCTATTTCGTCCTGGGTGGCAATTGCTATATCCATTCCTGCGAGTTTTGCTTTGTCATCGGTATCACGGATTATCTCGATATGTTTTACCAGTTTTTTTATCGGGCGGATAATCAAAGTAGAGAAAATAAAAGCTGCAACAATTCCGATTGCCATTACAGCTAACGCAACGATACCGATTGTAAGCAGGATCGTAATCTGCCCCTGATAGATTCTTTCTATAATTGAATCAAGCGAAACTTCCAGACGGATTAATCCGCGGTAGAAATTATCATCTGCGCCAAGACGGTACATTATAGGTTTATAGAAAATATATGTTCTGTCGCTGGAGATACTGTCTATGGAAAAATGCGGATAAGATCCGGCTTCGCCTGCAATATCTGCAAGCAGTTCATTTAGTTTTACTTCCAGTGAATGAATTGTTACCTGAATATCATTTCTGCGTCTTTCGCCTTCTGCAGTAGTATCAAGCGCCCATCTAAGTCCTTCTTCGTACAGGTCTCTTATGCTTCTGGAAAGATCACCTGCAGTTTCCTGCGCGAGGCGGTTTAATTCTGCGGCAATTTCATTGTAAAACGGACTTAGGTTATCGGAAATACGGGATATACCGCGCCGTAATTCTGCAGTATCAAGTTTTGATTCTATGTCTGGATCGTTAGATGACCATACATGATCTGTATGAATCGAATCAATGCCGTAACCTGTGATAGTTATATATTTGGCTTCCGGAAGAGCAGAAGACTGAGCGGGAAGATACATTAAATCCAATGCGCCGCTTTCTCCTCTTGTCCGGATTGCAACCGGTAAATGTGTTCTAGTGCTGGAAGAAATTCCTTCCAGAAGAACCTTGGAACGTTCCCACAAACTTTCCAGCAATGTTCTTTGCTGTGTATTTGTCATAATTATATACATAGGCGTAGAGATCATTATTACTACAAGAAGAATAAGTCCAATTGTAAAAGATGCAAACTTGAAGCGTAAGCCCTTTCCTTTCCTTTGTATTTGTACGAATTTTTGTTTCTTTTCCATCGGCATAAAATCTCCTGTAAGAATAGCAAGCGCTTCCTGTTTTACTAACGCGCCCTCTGTTATTATTCCGCCTATACCCCTAATTACAGTTATCATTCCAAGTGAACATAATAAAATTAATAATACTGCAAGTGCAATTACCGGATTAAATGTCAGCCAGTTATAACTTTGAACCGTCCATGACGATCTCCACTCTCTGGAAAAATCGCCGAACTTTACAGTTCCTGTTCTGGAAACTGAAATAAGCGAATTGGCAGTATACCATCCTCTGCCGGAATGATTTAATCTGATACGGTATTCGCCTTCTTCTATATTGTCAAAAACCAAGCCGCTTATTTCCCTGTCCGATTGAATTAGAAACTGGCTTGTGTTCTGTTCCTGTCCGTCTTCTTTCTGCAGAGAAATTGATGTTACCTGGCCGCCTGTAGAAAAGCCGCGTCCGATTATTCTGATAGATAAAATTCCCTGTTCATCCTGCTGTGCATTTACATAACTGACACTTGTATATGGAATAAATTTATTTGTTCTAAAAGTAATACTGGAAGGCGGGCCTATATTTCCGGCTGAATCGATGGCAGAAACAGAAAATGCCCAGTTGCCGTTATCCTGATTTGTAAAGTTAACGGAGTTTCTTGTTCCCATAATATTGGTAGGAACAGGATTTAAATTGGCATTTTCATTAGCGCCAAGGAATTGCAGATTCCATGAATAACCTGCAACATACGGATCTGCAGATGGCTGCCATAACACATCAAAAGTATTGGACAGCAAAAATCCGCGTTCATCAAGTTCAGGCGGAATTATTGTCAGTGCAGGCGGAGGAGTGTTTTTTCTGTAATACACTGCTGTAGCGGGTTCTGACCAGTTTCCGGCATAGTCCAAAGCGCGGACTTTAAAAAACCATTCGCCGTCTTCAGATGCATTATGTTCCAGATTCAGATTAGAAGTATTCCCAATGTTAAAAAGCATTACATCTTTCGGCGGTTCTGTTTTTTCGTCGCGGCTCCAGCTCCACGAAAACCCGCGAATACCGGAAGTATCATAGGGAATATTCCATGTAACACGCGGTCTTTCTGTTCTTCCGGCTCTGCCGGGAATAAAATTCTGTGCAGTTATTCTTGGACTGTCTACAGTGGAATCCGGCGCAAGCATGTAGATCCGCCCTGTATTCCGTACATTGGCCTGCCAGAATACATATGTATTACCCTGGCTTACAATTGGTCTTGCAAAAGAAGCGTCTGCGGAAGTGCCTGAAAGCGCATGGTTTTCCCAGTCAAAATCGCCGCGATGCGCCAGAAAAATTTGATTTATACCTCTGCGGTTGTCGAACCATACAACAGCAGGATTATTATTGGAAAGAAAACCAATTGGGTTCTGGCAATATGCCTCCTGGCTATTTACGCGTTCTACTCTGCCTGTTATATTTCCCTGCTGATCAATTGTTGCGCAGTAGATCTGCGGCGTTTGCTGTGTAAAGCGCCGTTCCCAGACCAGAAATAAATTATTGCCCCGTCTTGAAAGGTGCGGACGCTGATTATCAAAACTATTGGCATGAGATTGAGTATTTGTAACAGGATCATTAAAAGTAGTAAAACGCCTTGCCTGCGACCATGATCTGCCGCCGTCATCACTTGTTTTTATAAAAAGCTGAAAAGTAGAAAGCGATTCTGTACCCATTATTAGTGACTGAAAAATTACTATATCTCTGCGTCCTATACTTGCATGAGTAGGCAGAAAGTTTAAAGAAAGAGAGCTTTCCGGCGTAAAGAATTCAAAAGGAGACCAGTTTTCTCCGTTATCTGAACGTGAGTAATAAATGGAAAGCGCCTGCCCCCGTCCTCTTGTAACAAAAAGAAGAAATCCGCCGTCTGCACGTACAAACAAACGCGGAGCAACAGAATTTTCCGCTCCTAAATTTAACAAACGCCGGGAAAAAGTTCTGCCCCTGTCCGAAGATATAAGAATCTCTGTTTGAGCGCTTCCTGCGGCTGCGGCAATTACTATCCTGTCTCTATTGTCTATTACCATGCTAAGGATAGATGGTTCTGTTCCAAGAAACGAATAAGGCCCTGCAACGATTCCTCTTTGCTGCCAGCTGCCGCTGCCTTCTTTAACAGCCAGGTTAATATTGATAATTCCGCCGGCAGAAGCATTCGAATCTGAGTTAGGTATTACTTCCTGCCACGCAACAACAGAAAAATTATTTGAGTGTGCGCTTATCGGGAATTGTCCGGATCTTGCAGAAAATAGTTCCGGCGCTTCCCAGAAAAACTCCTGTGCCTGAACAGGAATAATAATGAATAAACATATAATTAAAGGAAATATATTTTTGTTAATCATAATAACGTCGCTATCCTTCGCTGTAGTTCTACAACCTTGGTTACGTTACGGTTGTTTGGGTTCTGTAACAGCCTTTCTACAAGAGCGTATGCTACAAGATTATTGCCTGCCTGCAGTTCGCGTAACGCACGCTGATAACTTGCTTCGTCTTCAAGCGTAAGAGTAACGCCTCCAGGGTTATTCATTCTTGTATTTAATTGGTCTCTTAAACGCGGTGCATCCTGATTTTCGCGGTTTAATGATATAGCCCTGTTTAACTGAGTCATGGCAATCGGGTATTGCGCAGTATTATTGCTGTCTATAATTCTTCTTGCAGCAGCAGTAAGATCTCTTGACTCTGCGACATCTGCAGGATTAGGAGGCGGCGGCCGAACGCCAATATCAATTTCTGCCTGATTTACAATAGCTCTCATATTTGGATATCTGGGATTAATTTCCGCCAGGTTTAAAAGATCGGCAAATGCTTCCATGGAACGCGCTCTTGTTCCTGCCTGTGCAGTTCTTAACCGCTGTTCAAATGATGAGTTAAAAGATACAGGATCCAAAAACTGTTCTATTCTAAGTTCCAGAAGCCCAGCTTCCTGATTTATCGGGAACATTAATCTAACTTCTCTTGTCAGCTGACGGGCTTCTTCAAACCTTGCAATGCCCTGTGTGCGCTGTCCGGAATTTACCAAACGTACGCCGTCATCATAGTTTCTCTGCGCCTGGCTAAGAAGCTGGCTCATTTCCGGGTATAGAGGAGCAGTAGGCGGAATAACCCTTCCCGATGTTGCCGACAAAGCTGTGCGTACAAGATTTAACCAGTATACAACTTCTTCGTTTTCTTCATGCTGATTAACAATACGCCAGCTGTTTCTGGCTCTTATAAGATTGTCTTCTGCCTGATTAAAGTTTCCTGCAAAGTACTGAGTGCGTGCATTGTTTACCAAATTTCTAACTTCTGCAATAATTGCTTCGCCGCGTGCAGTACCTATTGCATTACTTAAAGTGATTAATTGGTTGTCATGCATATCGCGTACAGAAGCGGACTCCTGAATATCCAATGATTCGCTGAGCCTGCGCGATGCCATTCCAATTCTGTCAATTGCTGTATCATAATCGCGTCTTTGGAAAGCAGCCTGAGCTTCCCTGAAAAGACGTTCACCTTCCTGCCTGTATGACTCTGCCTGCATTGAACGGCTGCGTGCAGTTTCTGCAAGCGCCATTCCCTGTGTGCGGACATCGTTTAATTCGTTAACAACAGATTGATGACTTCTACGGGTTGCAGAAATTTCCGGAATTGCAATAGTAACAGGCGATTCCTGACTGTATTGATCCAATACGGCATTTCCTGTTTGAATATCAGTTGTTACATTATTAAGCATTGAAGTAAGTTCTGCCAATGCTTCTGCCGGATAGCGGTTTTCATCGCTCAGGAAATTTCTGCCTCTTTCCAATTGAGCTTTTCTGTCAACTAAATTGTTTGCAAGATTTCTGTGCGCAATGACATAAAATCTTTGCGAAGATCTCTGTTCTTCTGCAATATAGAATGTATGTATATTTTCTACAGCTCTTACAGCGTTTAAAACATGCATAACATTATGATGTCTGTTAAGATCAGTATGAACCTGATTTCCTCTTGTGATTATATCAGAAATGGAACGCTGTGCTGCAGTGATATTAACCCTTGTCTGCTGTTCAATTGCCAATGCCTGAACTGTAGTAATGCTTCCATCCTGAAATCTTGCCATAACAGTTTCATCAATATTGTAACGTGAAGAAATGGCAGAAGCCTGCACAAGAACATTGTTTGCTTCGCTTAATGCTCTTATCTCCATAAACTTTGGAATATCAATATTTAAAACAGTGCTTCCGTAAAGTGTTGTTGTCTGCTGGTTTGCACTTTCGTATAACTGTCTGTGTTTATCAAAATAAAATGGAGTAAGGTTAACATAATATTCCATGCCGTTCAAAGTTGATAAAACAGACGAAAAATTTCTTGAACCAATTGATGTTAGAGCAGTTTGATTTGACCTAACCAGAACCTGCGTAATTGCGGTTATAACAGCGCCGATGGAATTTTCCCAGTAATTGTCAAAAGCGCCCAGCATTCCTTCGCTTGCCAATGCGGCAGGATCATTTAAAGAACCGCGGATAATAATCGATAAAAATGAAAGATGATTACGGTCGCCCATTTCTGGGCTGGTTTGTCTGATGCCGTTTAAAATTCTGTTAAAACTGTTAAACGAAACATATAACCCCTGTTTTTGCGCAATAAATCTATCCATTGCAGAGTTAAGCCTTGTTGTAATTTCCGGAATCCTTGCCGTTTCTCCTGCATTCACAGCACGTATCATTTCTGCCGAGATGCTGCCCATCTGCGAGCTTATCTGCTGGAAAGACGAAAGCATGGAATTTATTCTTTGTGTTTCCCGTATGACTTCATTGTTTACCGCATCTGTAAAACCAGCGGCAAAAAATTCATCCCGCATAAAGGTCATACCCTCTGCATAAATTTGAAGCGCGGCAAAACTTTCGCCCCTTTCAAGCTGGGCGCGGCCTCTTTCCAGGATTCGCCGCAGTAAAGCTCTGTTTACGTTAAACTGTGCAATCTCCCTTGTCCGCGCTACAAAGTTTACAAGAAGCGGACTGTCTTCATGTTCCAGAGTATAAAGATGTCTGGATAATTCCAGGATTCTGGGGTCATTTTCAGGTTCATCCATCAATGTTTGAACGAGCAGATCTGCAGTACGGTTAAATTCATCGCGTATCTGGTATATCCGGCGGAATCTCTGCTGAGCCTGGTCAAATTTGTCGGGGTTACGTCTTGCAAACTCGGTTAATATTTGTATAGCTTCATCATGGCGCAGTTCATTTATAAGCTGGTCTGCCCTGGCCAGATCTGCTTCTTCTTTGCCTCCGCCGCCGAAAGCCGGAGCTGCAGCAGCGAGCATTAAAACCGAGAAAAAGCTAAAAATGGTTAACCTGCGGGCAAATTTCGCCATTATCATTACTATAATATATTATCGTAACTTTCCTCAAAATCCTTCAGGTATACTGTTTTTTTTGAAAATTCCGATATATACTGTAAGTATGAAAGGCAGATTGGCGGCAATTTTTGCTGTTTTCCTGGTATTATTTTCTCTCATGTCCATTTGGGCTTCCGATGGTCATAGTGTGTACGGAAATGCCGCCGATTATTTAAATAATATTTATGGAATCGATAATAATGCCGGTTTAACAGCCTTTCCTGTGTTAAATATCCCCATGGGCGGGCAGGCCGAGGGCATGGCAGGAGCTTTTTCTGCAATTTCCAGCGATATTTCTTTTCTGGAGTTTAACCCGGCAGGTTCATCAATGCTGGAAAAAACCGAACTTGCCTTTTTTCATAATAACTGGATAGCCGATACAAAAATTGAAAGCGCAGCTTATGCTACACGTTTTGGAAATCTGGGAGTAGCGGCAGGTTTAAAATGGCTTTATCTGCCTTTTACCGAATACAATTATTATGCCGAAAGAGTTTCCAGCGGTTATTATTCCGAAGGTGTAGCGATACTAAACACATCTTATAATTTCCTTTCCGGATATTATTTTTCCGGTATTTCCTTTGGAGTTAATTTAAAAGGCGCTTTTCGCATAATGCCCGACTATACAGATAACAGCGATATTGTAATTAAAGGATCAGGCCTTTCTCAATCTGCTGTTATGGCGATGGCGGACGTAGGTTTTTTAACACGGTTTAACATGTTTAAAACATATCAGGCAAGGGAAAAAAATGCATCTGCCGCGCTTGTTATAAGAAATCTTGGCCCTCCTTCCATGGATGAGCCGCTTCCTACTGTTGCAAGCGCCGGATTCTCCTACAAACCTATACGCCCTGTTACGCTTGCCCTCGATTTTTTTGTTCCGTTAAATTTGATAGATATCGAACTTTCTGAACTGCCATACGGCGCTTTTGGTCTGTCTGTAAATGTAACGGATTTTCTGGCAATGCGCACAGGTCTCATGGTTAAACCAGGAAGCAGCCGCCTTACTGTCGGCAGTGCAGTTAATCTTGAAAACATTTCGTTAGATGTAAATTATACCATGGATTTTCTTACCCAATTACAGCCTCTTAACAGAGTCAGCCTGGCAGTACGTTTAAATCTTGGAGATCGCGGCAGAAAGTTAATATCAGATAAGGTAGATGAATTATATCTTCTTGGTCTGGATGCATATTCGCGCGGAAATCTTGAAGATGCCAGATTATGCTGGGAAGAAGCTCTGCGAATCGATTCCAGATTTGATCCTGCAAAAGAAAGCCTTGCCATGCTGGAAGACAGGGAAGGACTTACCGAACGTGTAGAAAATCTTTACCGCCTGGATGTTTTTTAATATCTTTACTGTTTTATTTTTTTCTGCGGAAAACTCTGTAATTTATATCCGGAAAAATATTATGCCTGCGTTCAAGGGTTGTAAGCCATTCAGTGCTGATATAATTGCTGCCTAAAGCTTCGTAGATGGTGGTAAAGTTACGAAGCGCATTTTCTGCATGATTGCGCGCGTACTCTGTAGAATCCTGCCGGAACAAGAGCGCTGGCCAGTCCGATGCTTGCGCAAGCAGTATTTCGCGCGCCGCCTGATTTAGTGCGCGTTCTTTAAGGCCGGTATCATCCGGAAAGCGTTCTGCAAGTTCTGTCATACGTTCCATAGCGCGGTATAAATGGCGGTAAATCCAGTCATTGGAAACATCCAGCCATGTTTCTGCATAGCCGTTTATTCCGCAAGAAGAAAACCCGGGCTCTACAGCCTGTAAAGAAGAAATATTATGCTTAAAGATAAATTCACTTGGATTTACAAATTTAATTTCTTTATTGCCCGATGCCAAACGAAGAAGCCCTTCCAAAAACTGCATGCCCTCGTGCCAAAAACGGCCGAAGAAATCGCATTTTTGCGCATAAAGGCTAATAGGTGTTTCACTCATAAACCTGGATGCTTCTTCCAGCCTTGTTATTGTATTTTCCAAAAATGCTTTTGTGTGTTTTGCGGTTCTTTCAGAAGCAATTTCCTGATTATAAATTGTATTTCCGTTTGCCCGCGCCCAGTATTTAAAACCTGTTCTGTGCCGCTCGCCGTCTGCGCTTAAAAATTGGCTTACAATTTCCGGCGGCAGTTCGTAACCTACATCTCTGTTATTGTTCCGGTACGAATCATCAGACGCTATTTTATCTAATTCGCGTAATGCATAAATATCTCTTGAAAGTATAAAAGTACCCTCTGGTGTCCTTACCGGAAAAAAACAGCCGTTTTCCGGCGCTGGATTGCCGAATAAAAGACCGTGGCTGTCTACAATTGTGTATGTGTAATTGTACGCCCTAAGATAAGGTTCAAGCGCAGATGTCCAGCCAAGTTCCGGCAGCCAAAACCCCTGCGGGCTTCCAAAACTGTGCCTGTAAACAGAAGCAGGCGTTTCCATCTGCGCCTGCAACGATTCGCTGTTATGGCTTAAAAACGGAAGAAAAGCATGAGTAGCGCAGCCTGCAAGAATTTCCAGTTTACCTTTGCGCCGGAAAAAATCAAAAGCTTTTAAAAGGTTTTTTTCGTATCGTTCTGTAAATGCAGCCCTTCTGTCTATTATCTGGTTGTAATAAAAGCGGGAAAGTTTATTAAGTTCACTGTTGCCGGCAGTCCGTTCTGTTTCCAACATGCCGAATTCAATTTGTTTATCGATATATGTTAAATATTTTTTCTGAAGATGTTCATCATTTAACATATGGTATAAAACCGGAGAAATTGCCAAACCCAGGCGGAAATGAACATGATCTGTATCTAACCGGTGCAGCATTTCCAATAAAGGAAGCAGATTTTCCGAGACATATTCAAAGTAGCGGCCTTCTTCGCCGGCCTCGTTTAAATCGTTTTCTTTATTGTATTCCCTTACAAAAGGTAAATGAGCCTCCAGAACAAAGGAGATCGCATAACGAGATTCCATTTTAAACCCTCTTTATTCTGGACTGCCGGTCTGAATTTTTAATTATCTGCAAATCCTGTATGCCGGAAAGCCGCAAAAGCGGTTTAGCGCTCATTTCTGCGATAAAATCATTTTCGCTTAATCTGGGCAGAAAAAAAGGAGCAGAAGATGTTATCTGCATCTCTGAACTTCCTCTAAGAGCAGCAAGTTTTATTATGTATCCGCTGCAGGTTTTAATATGTGAATGATGTTCTGCAAAACCAAGGTATCTTGCGCTGTCGTTTGGGCTTACAGATACGGTAAAAGAATTATCTTCGGAATTTATTTCTGCGCCGTTTTCGTCTAACGGAATAACTTTTAAACAATAACCGTTAAAATCTGCGGCATTTTCGTGTGTTTCCCTTTCCTGTCCTTTTACTTCCCAGAAAACAAAAACCCAAAGAGGATCTCTTATAATTACTTCCATAAAAGAAATATTGTACTGCTTGGGCAGTAAGGCAGATTCTGTATAAGATGGATTTATTTTTATTTCTTCGGAAGGTTCCTGATTTTCTGTATTGGTAATTTCCAGAAGTTCTTCTATGATAAAAATCCTTTCCAGCTCTGGAGGAATGTCTACTCCATAAGAGTCAGCAAGTTTAATTAATTCATCTGTACTCAAGCTCTCAAGCCATTGGCGGGATACTGGTACGTGATTTCCTTCCATACTCGGTTAATTGTGGGAAAAATACCGATTAAAGTCAACCGGAAACGGCGCATGTATATCGATGCCGCATTCCTTAATTATCAGCCGGCTGGCATGAAGTAATAGGCGTTTAAGGCCGTTTTCTTTGCGAAATTTTTTATTTAAGGCAAAATCGCCGTATTTATCATCACCAAGAATGGGGTTTTTATTCATTGCAAGGTGGCGCCGGATCTGATGCATCCTTCCTGTACTAAGTTCAATCTCCAAAACCGAATATTCGTTAATGTTACCTGCCGGATAATCCGCCGGATCTGATGTTAAACCGTCTATTTTGCTGGTTTGTATTACCTTGTACTTTGTTTCAGATTTTTTCGGTTTTCCGCGGATGTACAATTCGTCTTTGATAATACCCTCGTTTTTTACAGGGTATCCTGCGCAGACAGCAGTATAAATTTTTATAGCTTTTTTTTCACTTCCCAAAAGGCGGGAAAAACGCGCTGCTTCATCGCGCCCCTTTGCCGCAAGAAGCGCTCCGGATGTGTCTCTGTCCAGTCTGTGAACCAGTAAAGGCTGCGGTTTCCGGTTTCCTGCGTATTCTAAAAGCAGCATATCCAGTGATGTTTTAATACCCTCTCCTCCCTGAACAGCAAGCCCCGAGGGTTTATTTACTATTATGCAAAAGTCATCTTCATAGAGAATATTTATGTTTTTCACTCCGATATTATAGCATATTTTGATGTATTAGAAATTATCCAGCCGATATTAGTAATGAATAGAGGTAAATATGAAAAAGCTGCTGTTTTTATTAATTTTTATTCCGGTTTTAGCGCTTGCGGAACCAATGTATTCGCCTACCTGGGGCTTTTTTATGGATTTGCCGGAAGGTTATGAATATGTTGATGGAGATGCAAGAGATCGTTTTTCATTTGCCGGGCTCGAGGGGTTAAGATTTGACCTTGTAGTATATAACGGCCAATACGGTTCAATGCTGGAACTGGCAAATGATGTAAACAGAAGGTTGTCAAATCGCGGCGATGTTGATTTTTTTACATACCGCGGCAAACAGGCATTATTAATGACACTCTTGTTTGGAGATTTTTTCGGCTGGGGTTTAGCCGTAGAACTGGAAAAAACACCGGCTGGGTCGCAGCCGGTACTTTTAGCCCTTGCTTACAGTCCTGCAGACAGGAAAGAAATGGAAATATTTCATGCATCTGCATTGGATTCAATAAGCCCTACAGCGGAAGATTTGTTTTATCCGGGAATATTAACCGAGTACGGCAATCCGCGCGGTGAACTTAAAAGAACGCCGCTTGCCATAAATGGACTTACTGCAATGATTCGTGAAAATGATGCCCAAGCTTCTCAGGGGTTTATCGAACGCGAGTTTAAAGTTATGAATGCCTATTTAAACACAACATATTTACAGGCAGCGGCAATTCGTTATTATCGATCAATTTACCGTGATTCATGGGATCGGCTTTTTGATGCGGCATCTGTAATAACACATCACTTTGGCGGACACCTTGCTGTTACCGATGAGCAGAAAAGAGTATTCGCAGAAAGGGTTCTTTCCTTTGTGCAGGGTTTTAGATATGAGCGGGATTTATCCGGAAGTGATTTTCTCAATCTTGTTTCGCTAATTTCGGAGGGAACCGGCTCATGCGATAATCGATCTATGCTTTATACAATAATTCTGGCTCATGCAGGCATCAGGGCGGGTTTAATGCTTTCTCATTATTACAGCCACGCCATGACGCTTGTAGATGTAACCGGCCCCGGGTCGCGTGTTCCTTCGCATGATATTATGTGGGTGGTTGCAGAAACAACAACAAAAATCGATATAGGATATATTGATTCTGAATTAAGCGATATGCGTTACTGGTTCGCCATCATGTTCCGCTAATTTTATTGGGTAAGATATACACCAACTTTTTTAATAGCGGATGCGTAAATCCTTCCCGTAGGCTGGCGGCTGTGGCATTTTTTAACGCAGGCTCTGGCCTGGCTGCCTTTGACCTCACACCGATGCCCACGGTAAAGCTTCCCGCACCCGCTTATATTCAAACCAGGTAAATATACCCAATTAAATTCTTTCCGGGGTGGGGGCAATGGCATGTCGGCGACATTGGCGCGAAGTCCTAGCAAGCCACACCAAAGTGTGCGTTAAATGCAGTTACGGCCACCGGAGCCGATATGTCATTGTCACTACCCTTTAAAGTATTAAGTATATTTACCTGGTTTGCATATACAGGAATATATTGACATATATTGCTGTATCGTGCGATAATCGGTATATGGCTGACGATGATATCCTTACCCTGGAAGAAGTTGCTAAATATCTGCGGGTTTCGGAACGTACTGTTTACGATTGCGCTCAAAAAGGTGAAATCCCGGCAGGTAAAATTAGAACCGCCTGGCGTTTTAAGAAATCAGAGATTGATAAATGGGTTAATGACAAACTAACACCAACTGGTTTGAATCCGCAGATTACTCCGGTAAATGCAGAATCCATTTTGTCGGCGCACAGGATTCTTTTTTTAAATTATTCAAACAAGAGGGATGCGCTTCTTGCTCTTTCTGAAAATATCGCAGCCGCGCCGCAGGTAAAAAACAGGCAGGAACTTTCTGCAGAGATACTAAAACGGGAAGAACTTATGAGCACTGCCATCGGCTGCGGAATTGCCATTCCTCATGTGCGCCTTTCATCGGTAACAGACCTTGTTGTTTCTGTAGGAATAAGCCGGAAAGATATAATCGATTTTCATCCCCTGGATGATGAACCTGTAAGGCTGATCTTTATGATAGCTGCAGCCCATAATCAGCATGCTTACTATTTGCAGACGCTTTCGTGGTTCAGTACAAGGCTGAAAAATAAGGGTTTAAGGGATTCCCTATTAACGGCGGAAACCCCTCAGCAAATCTACGATTTATTAACAAAATAACCTTTTTACTTGTTTTTTAACTCATGAAGTGAATCAAATGGCAGGAGTTCGCCGACTGTGGTATTTACCTGGTTTGATCCGCTTCCTGCAAACCTGACAGGAGCATCTCCCAGCATAAATTCGCCGATTACCTGACGGCAGGCGCCGCATGGCCCGACAGGTTCAACAGAGTCAGGGGTAGAGATGGCAATCGCTTTAAAACGCATATATCCCCTTGCAACTGCCGAAAAAATAGCGTTTCTTTCAGCACAGACCGATAAGCCATAAGAGCGGTTTTCTACATTTACGCCTGTTATGATGGTTCCGTCTTCGCAAAGTAATGCGGCTCCCACCCTGAAATTTGAGTACGGGGCGTACGCCTTCTGCGCTATTTTCTGCGCTTCCTGCCATAAATTATCCATGTTATTTTTTTCCATATACTTGTCTCCTGTTTTAATGTATTATATACTATATTCGGCATAAGATGTAATGTACTGGCCTTGTATTGTTTTATCTAATTAAGGAGTAATTTTTTGGCGCAAAAAAAGAAAACCCTAAAATTATTAATTTTAATCCTTCTATTTATTACTTATTTTTTTATTGCCGCAAGACCGATTCCGCGCGAGACCGTATTGGCTCTTAATTGGATAACTTCGCTGCCGGGCAGTTCAACAAGCGGTATTTCTGATAATGAAAACGGCGCCGGAACAGCTCTTTCTGCCGAACCAGGACGGTTTATTCCATTTACTCTGGAAAACAGGTTTGGTTATATCAATTTATCCGGAGAACATATCCTGAATTTGGTAAAAACCAGTGACATTTATCTTGGTCAGAATATGTGGACAGAATACAGTGCAGAACCTTCAAATATCGTAATTAATAATATATTGAATAATTCAAAAATAACCATAGATAACCCGGGAGGATATCCGGTTCTATTGGATGACAGAATCTTTATTCTTGGCAGTGAACAAAATTTGCTGTCGGAAATCGGCGAAAACGGCAATGTTCTTTGGACTTATGAATTTGGAGCGCCGCTTACAGCTATAGATGCCGCTGCAGGTCTTGTATTAACAGGTTCATTGGACGGCGCTGTAGAAGTGTTCAATTCAAGCGGCAGCCGTATCTTTTACTTTGAACCCGGCGGCTCCCGCTATTCTGTCATTCTTGGATGCGCTATTTCGAGTAACGGTTCGCGCATTGCTGTTATCTGCGGTATAGACAGACAGCGTTTTCTGCTTTTTGAGCGCCTTGGAAATACCGGCGGTGAATATAAAATTATCTATCATGAATTTTTGGACACCGGTTTTAGGCGGCCTGTGCGTGTTCTATTTATAAATGACGATCAGCGTGTTGTTTTTGAACGTGAAGGCGGCATAGGCAGTTATAATATTAGATCAAGGCGCTCTATTTTTATTCCGCTGGACGGCACTATAACCGCTATAGATGAATTGGGAGCCCGCGGATTTTTATTTCTTGTAACAGATGTAACATCCTTAGATGTAACATCCATAGATGTAACATCCTTAGATGTAACATCTGCGCCGGATTACCTGGGTCTTAACGAAAAAAAACTTGTCGGTATAAAGTTTCCGCACGATGGATGGTTCAGGTTTTCAAGAAATGCGGCGCAGGATGCCATTTTTTTAAGGGCGCCGTTTAAAAGCAATGATGTTTTTCTTGGCAGGGCTCAGACTACAAGTACTGGATCCATGCTTGTTGTTGGCGGCGGAACTGCATTAATTTCCTTTGAACTGGAGGAAAAATAAAATGAAAAAAATTATTTTGCCGGTTATATTAATAATATTTATACTGTCTGATTCCCTGTTAGCAATGGGCTGGCCGTCCGGAACAGCTTCTCTTGTCCGCAATTTCGGCGCAAACGACCGCGGCAAACCCGTTATGGGAATGTTATTCAGCGGCGGAGAACAAATACTTGCTGCGGAAAACGGTGAAATAATTTTTTCCAGAGCAAAAAATGATCCTGCATCGCGTCTTCCGTCTCCGCTTGGAGCATGGACAGCAGTAGATCACGGAGACGGATTAATTAGCATTTACAGCCGTTATTCAGAAACGTCTGATATTGATGTGCCGGAAAAATATGTAGAAAAAAATGAGCCAATTGCAGTATCGGGAACTTCCGGCTGGTCATCCCGTAATGGTTTTTTCTTTATGCTCTTTGACAGAAGGGAAAGGCGCTGGATTAACCCTGCAATGATTATTACTCCTGTTCAGGAAACAAGAGCTCCGCAGATAATATCTGTAGATTTGCGGAATTCCCAGGGTGTATTGATGCAAGCGCGTAATTTATCTCAGGGGCGTTATACAGTTGTTGTAAATACTGCAGGCGGAACACCTCTTTCTTCTGCGGCATTTGGGCTGCAGCCGTTTGCGCCTTTAAGAATTGTCTGCTCCATTAACGGCGCAGAAGCAGGTTCGTTAAGTTTTGAAGCAGTCTCCGCAAGAGACGGCGTTCTTATGATTTCGCGTAACGGTCTTGTGCCTGTTAGGCAGATATATGCACACTTTCCTGCTTTTGAAGCTGCCGAAGTCTTTTTAACAAGAGGACAGGTAAACATGGAAGTTATTGTGCAGGACATAAGCGGTGTCACCCGCAGTACAGTTATCCGCCTGTCTGTTAATTAAGTGAAAACTTTTTCCATGCCGGTGTCCGGAACTAATTCCGGAACTGAAATACGCCCATGCGCTTTTTGCGGCGCCGCTGAAAGCGGCACTGCTGAAAGCAGTACTGCTGACAGCAGTACTGCTGTATTTAAACCTGCACTATTGTGTGAAGGATTTTCTTTTGTCCGCTGCAAGTGCGGCCTTGTGCAAAGGAATCCTCAGCCGGATAAAGCGGAAATAGTTTTGCGTTACAGCAGTTTATACGGAAACGATTATCTTACTTACGAACTGGAAAATGAAATTCCCTATCTTAAACTGCAGCAGCTTGCTTTAAAAGACGTAAATTTTTTCTGTCTGGAAAAAAAACTATTAAAGGCGGCAGAGAACGCCGCGCCGCCGTCTTTTCTTGATATTGGGTGCGCAACTGGAATGCTTCTTGAGTATCTGCACGGCAGGGGCTGGAATGTAACTGGCGTAGAAATATCACCCTGTGCAGAATATGCAAAAAGAGAACGTAATTTAAATATTTATAATACTCCGCTTGAGGATATTGGTTTTTCTGCTGATAACTTTGATGTTGTGCATGCATCGCACTTAATAGAACACTTAAACGAACCTGCGTTTTTTTTAAAGGAAGTATACCGGATATTAAAACCGGACGGAAATCTTTTTATTATTACTCCGAATATAAGCGGGTTTCAGGCGCGTTTATACGGCAATAACTGGCGCTCTGCAATTTTTGATCATCTTTATTTGTTTTCCAAAAGTTTATTAATAAAAATGTTAAAGGTTAACGGCTTTAAAGTTATCAGCTGCCGCACATGGGGCGGAATTGCCGCAGGTTTAGCGCCCAGTCCGGTAAAAAGAGCAGTTGATTTTTCGGCAAAACTGTTTGGCTGCGGCGATGTAATGATAATCCGCGCCCGCAAATAAAGTTATTGGGGTTTTTGGGTTACTGTTATGTTTAATGCGGGAATCTCGTAATTTGTGTTTTCGTGAAAAAGAATGCGGGCGGGAAAAGTAATAGAACCCGCAGCCAGCGGAATCAGCGTAAGTTTCAGCAAAATGCCGCTTTCCCTTTCCTGCGCCGATACTGGAAGCGATGTTAAAAGAACGCCGCGCGGTACCTCCGGTTTAAAAAATGAAGGAGGCGGCATCCGTGTAATTTGGCTGTTTGTACGCAGGATTAAAGTTATTCTGTCTCCAGGCGCGGCAGCTGGCGGCCTTTCCCAAAAAAGTAAAGGTTTAAAAACAACAGGTTCTGTGTTTTCTGTTTCAGTATCTATAACTGGCTGATTCCCCGGCGTTATCATAGGGTAATTCTGCGCAGATAAACCAAGTATCATAAATAAAATCAAAATAATAAATAATAAAAGTTTTTTCATATTAATAATCCGGCCCTAAATGAGGTTCTTCCGGCGCCCATTCACGGCTCCTCCATAATTGCTGTTCTTCCTGTTTTAAATATTCAAAAAGAATTTCTCTTTGTTCCTGCTGGCCTTCTGTACGGTTATCGGTTTTTGATTCCATAGAAATTGACATAATGCTTAATTCCAGATTTCGTTTTGCATCCAGCCTTTTGGGATCCATCCTTAACGCTTCTCTGAAAGAGTTAACAGCAGATTCGTAATCACCTTCTTCAAAAAATATTATGCCGGAATTATAGTGATTCCTGTATCTTAATTCGCGGTGTTCATTATTGTGAAAATTTTCCAAAAGGTTCTGAGAATCGCCGTAACGCTGTAATGCAATCTCTCCCATATCAAGGAGGTAGTATGTCAGCCCAAGTCCGTACTCTGCATACGGGGCTGCATCTTTATGATTCAATGCCTTATGATACGGAACGAGCGCATCGTCGAACCTGCCAAGAGAACTTAAATAATTTGCCTCCAAAAGAAGCAGTTTGCCTTCTGTGCATGAGGAAAAAAGGGAAACAAATAATAAAACCGAAACAAGCGGCAGAATACGGAACTGCTTTGTTGATTGACGCGTAACAAATTTTGAAATACAGAAAGAAATAAGCGCAAGTATTACAAAAAGCGGACGGCGCTGAACAGGTTCCTGTTTGCCTTTTCCCGGCTCTGCATTCTGCGAAATTGATAAAAGAAAAACAGAAAGGTCTCTTACTGCATCATCGCGGTTTCCGTCAATATAGATGCCGTTTGTTCTTTCCGCTGCAGCTTTCATAACAGCGGATTCTCTTTTGCTGATTGCAGACGGCGAGTCCGGATCATTTGCATTGGTAAGTATTCTTTGTCCTTCATCGCTGCCGACAGCGATAGTACAGACAATAATTCCTTCCCTAACGCACCGGTTAACCGCGTTTCTGAAAATGCCGGAATGTGATTCTCCGTCAGAAATCAATATAATTACTTTTCTTGCAGGGGATGTTTCCTGAAAAGCTCCGGCGGCAGCGTCAACAAGAGCTTCCAGATTTGTGCTTCTTCCGGACATGGAAAGAGCATCTATAGATTCCAGAAAAATTAAAGCCGCTTCGCTGTCATACGTTAGGGGAACAGTTAAAGAACCTCTGCCTCTTCCAATTGCCGCCGCATAACGCGCACCGGGAACAGATATAATTGTCTCCCTTGCAATAAAAAGGCCGCGGTTCAGGCGCGATTGAACTCCTGCAGATGATGACGCATCACGAATGTCCATACTGCGCGAAACATCGACAGCAAAAACAACATCCAGGCCGCGGCGGAACTCTGCAGGCGCATAACCCATACCCCATTTTGGGCCAATAAGCCCAATAACGGCAAATATCAAAAACAGATAAAAAAAGATGTTAGAAAGCAATAGTTTCTTTTTTAAAAAGTTCATAACATTGCTCCCAGTATTTTCCGCCTTACAAATCTTGTAATAACAAGCAAAAAAACAGCGGCGGCAAGAAACTGAAACGAAACAGGATGCAATCTGTTTATTATCCGCGTTCTTTGAATCGTAACTTCTGCATCATCAAGCTGAGAGAAAGCGGCGGCAAATGTTTCTGCGCTTGGCGCATAAATAAAAGTTCCGGCTCCTGCCGCGGTTAATCTGCGCAGGCTTTCTGTATCATAACGTGAATCAAAAATGCCTGTGTGGCGTATTTTTGTGAAAGGATCCGTGTAATCGATGGGAACTTCCCCTGCAGAACCTACCGCAATTACCCAAAATGAAATACCCATTTCGCGTAACATATCTGCGGCAGTTTCCGGATGTATGGCTCCGGCATTATTTTCGCCGTCTGTAATAATTACCGCTATTTTCCGCTTTGCATTGGATTTGTCCAGATGATATGCGGCTACAGCAATGCCCATGCCGATAGCAGTAACGTCTCCAAGTTCGCCTAAACGCAGTTGTTCAAGCCGCAATTCCAGCGCCTGCCTGTCTGAAGTCGGAGGAAGAAGAAGAACTGCATCTTCGCCGAATGCAACAAGCCCGATACTGTCCGATGGTCTTTTATGTGCAAACTCGGTAATTAATTTTCTGCCTGTGTCATAGCGGTTTTTGCCGTCCATGTCCAAAGCCGCCATGCTGGGGCTTATATCAAAAACAAACATAATATCGGCGCCCCTGTTTAAATAAACCATTTCTGAAATTTTTAATGAAGGGGAAGCGGCGCTGAAAAAAAGCATAAAGATACCGGTAATTTCCAAAAACACCAAAAGCCTTACGATACCTTTTATTTGCGATGTTTTAAAAGGAACTCCTCCAGGGGCGCCAAGAGGGATAGCTGCAACAAAAGGATCTTTTAAACGGGAAAAAATTAAAATACCAAGAGGAATTAAAATAAATGCTGATACAGCCAAAAAAGGATTATCAAAATTTATTATCACCTTGTTTTGTACTCCCTGTATTTATTTTCGGTAAAGAGCCTGAAATCTTCCAAAAGTTTTTGAATACATTGTATTTCTATAACTGCGCCGGAAAACCGCAATTCATCGCAGGTTTTAAAGAATTTTTCCAGAAATACAGAATCATTGTTCTCGCCAGTAAATTCTCCAGCGAATTCGCTAGAGAATTCTCTAGCTGTCATTGAACGGCAGTTTTTTCCTGTTAATACAGAAAGGAACTCTCTAAACTCGTCAGAAATCTTATCTAAAATTTCCCGCTTGTTTGTTCCTTTATTAAGCGCTTTTTGGAGCCGTTTTTCTGTATTAAGAACGGAAACAAAGAGCCTGTGCCGCTTCCATCTTTCTTTTAATTTCTGAAGAACGCTGCGTCCTTTTAAAATAAACCAAACAGTTAAAAGAATTATTAAAATTAAAAGAATCAATAAACCGTATAGCATAACGGCAGTTCCCGGCATTGCAAGTACAGAAGCAGCGCCGCTAAGTACGTGCGCCCCAGCGGGCGCCCCAGCGGGCGCCCCAGCAGAGCTGCTGTTTATCAGCGAGTTTACGGAGATAATAAGACCAGCAAAATATTCGCCGCCAATTTCTATAACAGGAAATTCAAGGTTACCGGGAATAAACGGAGTAAACTCTATTATCAATCTGCTTCCTGTTACGCGCTTTTCCAGAATTATTCTATGAAAATCGATATTTGGGTCAGATGGAAATAACGATGAGTCCAGAGTTGTTAATATGATTGTGTCATTTTGCAGGGTGGCAGGCAATGTGATAATTAAAGAAGCAGGATCCCCGACATATATCTGACGCGGAATTAAATATACTTCGGAACTTTGCGCATATAAAAAACTATTAAGGTTAAACAAAAAAAATAAAACAATAATATTTTTCATATTTTTTTCCGGCTTCTGTATTGAATTAAACTTTTGCTGCCAAAGAATTTCATGAGCGCAGACGGAGCATCTGCTTCGGTAGAAATATCCAGATATGCCGCGCCGCATTTTTTACATTGAGCTTCCCAGTTTATGGAACGTTCTTCGTGCCATAAACTCCAGCTTTCTTTAAAAGACTTTAAACCTGCCGGCGCTTCCAAACGTACGCCTGTTTCTGGATCTTCCAGTGTTATTAAACCCGGGTACGGAAGCATCTGAGGACTTGAAATCCGCAAAGCAATACAGTCGTGTTTTCTGCAAAGGTATCCCATTTCCTGCTCCCAGTTTACGCTGAAAAAATCCGAGATAACAACAACAAGCGAGCGTTTTTTTAAAAGCCGCTGTGCGCCTGTTAATGCAGCTATTATATTACTGCCGTGCGGGGATCTGCGCTGATTTACATTATTTTGATACTGAAGAGCAGCCATAACAAACGACATAATATGTTTGCGCCCCTTGCGCGGCGGAAAAACTTTTTCTATATCTCTGTCAAAAAATAAAGCGCCGGCCTGCTGTCCTGTATGTTCTGCAGAAAAAGCAATAAGCGATGCGGAAAAAAGAGCCTGTTCATAAGGACTTAAACCCTGCTGTGCAATATTCGTTCTGTGCATGGAAGGAGAAATATCAAGCAAAATCAAAATTGTTAATTCTCGTTCTTCGCGGTACATTTTTACAAACGGACTTCCAAAACGCGCACTTGCATTCCAGTCTATCGATCTTATATCATCGCCGGGTTCATAGTGACGCGCTTCGTCAAACTCCATTCCCTGGCCTTTAAATATCGATCTAAAGTTTCCTGCAAGCATTTCTTCTGCAAGACCGCCCGAGACAATGGGAAGATTAATAATACCGCGCAATAAATCACTGGTTTCCATTAAACTCTTTATGGAACGGGAACATGGCTGAGAATTCTTCCGATAACAGCATCCGCATCCATACCTTCGGCTTCTGCTTCGTAACTAAGTACGATCCTGTGCCTTAAAACGGGAAGCGCTGCTATTTTTACATCTTCCGGCGTTACAAAACTGCGGCCTTCGAACATTGTTAAAATTTTACAGCATCTGTAAAGGGCAATAGAAGCTCTTGGAGAAGCGCCGAATGACACGTAACGGTAAACGCCGTCTTTTGATTTTGCAGTTGGCCGTGTTGCCGTAACTATCGATACAATATATTTACTGATTCCTTCATCGATATGAATGGAATCTGCAATAGCTCGCATAAAAGTTAGATTTTCCATGTTTATTACAGGGGAGAGCGGTACCCTTCCGGGCGCCCTTCCGGGCGCACTACCGCTGGACGAACCGGAGGACAAAGGCGGGCTATTTTTTACAATATCCAGTTCTTCTACAGGCTGAGGATAAACAACAAGAAGCTTCATTAAAAAGCGATCAAGCTCTGCTTCCGGCAAAGAATAAGTACCTTCATGTTCAATTGGATTTTCTGTTGCAAGAACAAAAAACGGATCGGGAAGGGGATAACTTGTTTCTCCTATCGTAACCTGTTTTTCTTCCATTGCTTCAAATAGAGCAGCTTGTACTTTTGCAGGCGCACGGTTAATTTCATCTGCAAGAATAATATTTGCAAAAACAGGTCCGCGGCGGACAGAAAATCCCGCAGAAGGTTCCCAGATCATTGTTCCGGTTACGTCTGCAGGCAGAAGATCCGGAGTAAACTGAATTCTTTTAAAATCCAGCGCAGTTATTTCTGCAAGACTTTTTACTGCAAGTGTTTTTGCCAGCCCGGGCACGCCTTCCAAAAGGATATGACCGCCGGCAACAAGCGAAGTGAGAAGACCGTCTATCATTTCTTTCTGACCGACAACCCGCTTTGCCATTTCACTTCTGCATTTGTTTATTAAAGCAGAACATCGATCCAGATCTTCTTTTTGAATCATGATACTCCTAATAATAATCGTCTCTGGCGGCTTCCCGTCTATTGCCGATATCATCCAGATCGATATTCGGAGAAAGTAAAGTGCTCAAAAAATACGGATCAAAAAGCGCTGCCAACTCTGCAGCCTGCGCACGCGTAAAGTACATGGTAATATTCGGACTGGTTCTGTTATTGTCTCTTGTGTTAGGATCGACATGCTCTGCTTCTTTCTGGTTAATGGTAAAATAGGGCGCTCTGTCTTTAAAGGCGTAACCCAATTGAACATCCATGTTTGCCTGTGCTCTTATTGAAAACGCAAACGGCATCCATAATAAAAAACCTTCAACAACGCCGTACTTTTGCCTCGCTCTTCTTCCGACATTTCTGTTTAAATTACGCGCATCGTAGTCTTCGTTATATTTTTGCAGAGCATGAATAAAACTCTGGCGTCCGGCTCTGCTCCAGCACTGATTATAAGTTACGAAACTCTGCCTGAACTGAAGAACAACAGCATCTTCTCTGGGGATATATGTTACTTTAATAGCTTCTTTTGTAAGCCCGCCCAGCGATAAAAATGTGTCAAACTGCAGTTCGATTTCACCGATTTCGATTTGCCTTAAGGTAAGATCGACAGTAAACGGCTCTTCTTTATACTTCCCGCCAGATTTGCATGCGAGAAGCAGCGTACAAAGAGCTGCAGCCAATAAAATTTTGATAATTGTTTTCATGATCTTATATTGATGATTTTTTTTTTGTTAGTCAAGGCAGGCTGAGTATAGTGCATCCGCCAAAAAATTCATTTTGACTAAAGCGCCGCGCATATTCACGCCATATATAAGCAAATCTTTTTCTTAGGAGTTTTGCTTATGAAAACTAACAGAAATTTTAAAGACAGCGTTTTCACCACACTGTTCTCTGACCCAGA
>Ga0123356_10000378_pt1 | contig 50673 bp, 64 predicted proteins | sample TergutEmb28metaG_2_FD_92546 | JGI IMG/M metagenome (GOLD analysis project Ga0123356, IMG submission 92546) | Embiratermes neotenicus P3 segment gut microbial communities from Petit-Saut dam, French Guiana - Emb289 P3 | ecosystem: Host-associated > Arthropoda: Insects > Digestive system > Gut ...
AAGAACCCCGTAGGGGTGAAATGTGCATAACCCCGTGCAAGCGTAAGCGTAGCACGGGGTACACATGGGTGCGCATACATAGATATACCTCACCCCTTCCTGCCAAAGGCAGGAAGGGGTGAGGTTTTTTTGGGGTGGCTGTTTTGCCCTTGTTGCCTGTGCCGTGGGTTGCACCCACGGTTATGCATATCCTGCCCGCTTCGGGGCAGTTACGGATTTATATACGGTTATGCATATCCTGCCCGCTTCGGGGCAGTTACGGATTTATATCCGATTATGCATATCCTGCCCGCTTCGGGGCAGTTACGGATTTATATGCAGTTCTTAATTCTGAATTATTCCTTAAACAGTACGCCTGCAATATTTATATAATCATTAAGATTAAGTGCTTCACCTCTTATATTTAAATCGTAACCTGCGCGGACTATTGCGTTTGTTGCGATTTCTTTTGTTACCCCGAATTCTGCGGAAATATTATTGCTTAGGGTTTTTCGGCGCATTTGGAAGCCTGCGCGGATTAAGCGTTTTAATAAATCCATATTATCGCACTCATATTTTTGGCTATTGGCTACAATGGTTACAACCGCGCTATCCACATTCGGCGGTGGGAAAAATAGCTTTCGGCTTACTTCACGCGTTATCTTGGCTTCCCCTTTTAGCTTAACGGCAAGGGTAATTGAACCGTAGTCTTCTGTGTTTTCTTTGGCGGTTAAACGGCGCGCCACTTCTTTTTGAACCATAACCGTAAGCGAAGTTAATTCTAAATCACTTTCTAAAAACTTCATTATCACGGGCGTGGTGATATAGTACGGCAGGTTTGCCACCACCTTGAAAGCCCCGTTAACCTTTTCTTTGATTTCTTCTGCGGATACCTTTAAGATATCCTTATATATAATTTCGTAGTTATTAAAATCTTTTAGAGTTTCTTTTAACACAGGTTCTAAAGCCCTGTCTATTTCATAAATTATCACACGCTTTGCCCTTTCACAAAGAATGCGCGTGAGTGCGCCTGCGCCCGCGCCTACTTCCACCACGGTGTCTTCGCTATTTACCAAAGCGTCCTTTGCGATTGCGATAAGTAAATTCGTATCGCTTATAAAGTTTTGCCCCAAGGATTTTTTAAATTTAAAATTATGCTTTATAAGCGCGTCTTTTATTTCCATATTTTACCTTTTTTGTTTTCGCATTGTTTTTAACAAACAGTGATATACTAACTGCGTACTAAAGATAACTTTTCTTGATTTGCAAATGAAGAATTTACAAACGATAATAATCTTAATGTACAAATGAAAGGTAAACCGCTTCCGTTCTTAGTGTTCGGGGGCGGTTTGCTTTTATTTCGCCACTTATATCTCTTTGCGGTAGCAAAGGAAAAACAAAAAATCGCATTTTTTTGTTTTTCACCTTACGGATTTTAGGATTACTATCCGTGAATAAATCCGCGCTGAGGGGTGAATATTGCCGATTTATCGGCAATAGAGGGGGCAGGCGGTGAGTAATTGCGAACGATTGCCCCCTCAACATTAAGCTAAGAAATGCCTACGGCGTTTCTTAGCTTAATGAAAAGCCTTTTTGCATTTTCTGTGGTTATTTGCCCTAAATCCGCATTTTCAAACCAACTATTCATTTTTTCGCACACGAAATTTATGTACTTTGGGTAATTAGTTCTTCCGCGGTGAGGCTGAGGGGACATATAAGGGCAATCCGTTTCAAGAAGAATCCTCGGAAGGGGAATAGATTTTACCACGCTTTCCTTATCCGCATTTTTAAAGGTGATTGCACCGCCGAACGAAAAATAAACACTATCGTTAAGCGTTAAAAACCTTTTTGCCATTTCTGCGCTACCGCTATAGCAATGCAAAACCGTGCCGTGATTTAAAAGGTTTTTGTGTTCGTTTAAAATGTTAAAAGCGTCCTCATAGGCATCTCTAATATGCACCACAAGCGGAAGTTTTACCAAATTCGCAAGTGCGATATGTTTTATGAAAGAATCTTTTTGCGCTTCCTTGGGGCTGTGGTTATAAAAATAATCAAGCCCAGTTTCGCCGATTGCAACCACTTTGGGATTTTTTGCGACACTTATGAAAAAATCAATATCGCTTTCCGTTAAATCCTTGCTATCGTGGGGGTGAATGCCAACTGTGGCATAAAAATTGCCGTACTCATTTGCAAGGTTTAAGGCAACTTCACTTGTTGCCCTATCATAGCCCACATTTATAACGGCACTTAAATTGTTTTCATTTAGGCTTAAAGATATTTCTTCCGCCAAAGGAAGAAGCCTTGAATCATTTATGTGGGCATGGGTATCAATTAACATTATTTGTTTTGTTCTTTCTCTACTGCCAAAATCTCTTTTTCCACATCAATGCGGTTAAACAAAATATCGCTTCGCTTTACCGTTGTGCCTGCCTTTAAACCGCCGAATTCGCATTCGCCTTTAAAACTTTTTGGCACTTTAAGTGCAAAGCAATCAAGGATTTTTTGGGGCGCGCTTATTAGGAAGGGGGATAAAAGCACCGCCGAAAGCCTTAAAACTTCCGCAAGGTTATAAAGAACTGTGCCAAGGCGCGCTTTTTTTGATTCGTCCTTGGCAAGCACCCAAGGGGTAGTTTCGTCTATATATTTATTGGCGCGGTTGATAAGTTTAAAAATTTCGTTAGTAGCTTCAGGCACAAGCAATTTATCCATAAAATCTCTAACCCTTTCCAAAAGCCCTTCCGCGTGCGCCTTTAAATCTAAATCATAACCCTTATCACTATCGTCCTTAGGGGCAGTGGGCGCGGGTAAAATTCCGCCAAAATATTGTTCTATCATAGCGGTGGTTCTGCTTAAAAGGTTGCCAAGGCTATTGCACAAATCAGCGTTTCGGCGGTTAAGGAATGCACGCAGGGAATAAAGCCCGTCATTCCCGAACGGCACTTCTCTTAAAAGGAAGTACCTAACCGCGTCTGCACCGTACTTTTCGCAAAGCACAATAGGATCAACAATATTGCCCTTGGATTTACTCATTTTATCGCCGTCAAATAAAAGCCAGCCGTGTCCGTAAACTTTTCTTGGCAAAGGGATATCCAAAGCCATAAGCATTGCAGGCCAAATTATTGAGTGAAAGCGCACGATTTCTTTGCCCATCATGTGCAAATCAGCAGGCCAAAACTTTTTAAAAAGTTTATCGTCCTCACCCATAAACCCAAGCGCGGTTATGTAATTTGAAAGTGCGTCAAGCCAAACATACACCACATGGCGGGGATCAAGCGGAACTTTTACCCCCCAATCAAAAGAGGTACGGCTAATGCACAAATCCGTTAGCCCTGCACGCAAAAAGTTATTAAGCATTTCATTTTGGCGCGAAACGGGTTGCAAGAATTCCTTGTTATTTTCAATTAACTCAATAAGCCTGTCTTGATACTTTGAAAGGCGGAAAAAATAGCTTTCTTCCTTAGCAAGTTCCGCCTCTCTTCCGCAATCGGGGCATTTGCCGTCCTTTAACTGCGATTTCGTCCAAAAAGATTCGCACGGCGTGCAGTACATATTCTCATATTCCGATTTATAAATATCACCCTTTTCATAAAGTTTTAAAAATATTTTTTGTACAGCTTCTTTATGATAATCATCTGTGGTTCTTATAAATTTATCATAGCTGATATCAAGAACTTCCCAAACCTTTTTAAGGGTATCCACCTGTTCGTTCAAAAATTCCATTACCTTTCTGCCCTTTGCTTCGGCGGATTTTTGAATTTTTTGCCCGTGTTCGTCCGTCCCTGTGAGGTAAAAAACTTCATATCCCTCACTGCGCTTAAACCTTGCCAAGGCATCGCAAATAACGGTGGTGTAGCAAGTGCCTATGTGCCAATTACCGCTTGGGTAATAAATCGGGGTTGTGATATAATATTTCTTACTCATAATAAATCCTTATTTTTTGCTTACACTAAATCCTTATATATCGTTAGTGTGGAATGTTCTCTTTTTTCTATTGTGCCGTTAGCAACCGCTAAAGCATATTCTTCGTTCATGCTTCCGTTAAAATTTAATTCAAAATCTCTTAAATCAAGCGGAATTCCTTGCGATATATGGCTGTTTGCCTTGTTTATCAGTTCATTTCCGCGGATTATTGCAATTTTTAGCAGTTCGGGGAAGCTAAAATTGACTGTTCCCGAATCTTTATCGCCAAAACTTGCTTGATATTCCGCCTTACTCAAATTAAGATAATCATAATTCTTATCAAGATTTCTTGGGCGAAGTGCCGAAAGCAAAAGGTGGTTTGCGCCTGAAAGCTTATCAAGCTGACGCACAATAAAATATCTGATTCTTCCGTTATTATTCCTTTGAGTAACGAACATTAGGGCTTTAAATAAGAATATTGAATAAAAAACTTGATTGTGGCTTAGCTTTAATTTATAAATATCACGGTTTACCTTTAAGAAATACTTTCTGATAACTGCCCTAAGTTTCCTGCCGTGCGGAAACAGCCAAAACGGGTTTGCCCTTTTGCCGTTAAGCAAGGTGCGCCCGATATACACATCCATATCCGTTTCCACAATGAGGTGCAGGCAAACTTCGCTTGCGGTTGCGCCATTTCTGTGCTTTAAGCCCTCTTCCACATAGCTGTACACAAAGGGGTGAATTGTGGAATCCGCCACATAATGCGTGAGAGTTCCAAGGAAAAAAGCGTAAAGTTTTTCATTATTTTTATGTTCTTTAAGATAATTTGCCGTGTTTTCAATTCCAGCAAACACCGTTTTTTCGTGCAACTTTTCGCCTGCGTTTCTAATTTCGGGATCTTTTGCGTACACAAGCCCCATAAGGGTATCCGCGCCCAAACACCCCATGACATAGGCTTTTTTATGCCTTTTAACTATGGCTTTAGTCCTATCGTCAAGCGAATCGTAAATCTTATCCCCTATATATCTGTGTGTTAGTGCGTTTGGCATTTTATACAATCAAGTTTATTATCCTGTTTTTGACATAAACAGCTTTTTTGATAGTTGCGCCTTTTAGGATATCTTGCTTAAAGATTTCTTCAAGCACAAGTTTTTCGTCTGCGTTAAGCGGAACAACCACTTTACCTTTGAGTTTGCCAAGAACCTGCACGGGAAGTTCAATTGTATCCGAAAGCACTTTGCTTTCGTCCCACGAAGGATATTTTGCGTTAAGGATATCCTTTTTGTTCACACTTTCATAAATCTCACTTGTGATATGCGGTGCAATCGGATTTAGCAAAATAAGAATTGTGTTTAGTTCTTTTGTGGTTATCTTACCTCTGCCGTACACTGTGTTTACCGCAGTCATAAGGTGGGCAATGGCTGTGTTAAATTTCACGCTTTCATAATCTTCGGATACCTTTTTAATTAAAGCGTCAAGGTTTAAATCTGAGGTATCGCAATTATCGCAAATCATATCTTGAAGATTCCAAACGCGCTTAATAAAGCGTTCTGAACCCTTAATCCCTTCGGGCGACCAAGGCGCAGGCTTTTCGTAATCACCGATAAAAAGGATAAACACGCGCAAAGTATCCGCGCCGTAAGCCTTTATGACATCGTCCGGATTAACTGTGTTACCGCGTGATTTTGCCATTTTTTCGCCGTCTGCGCCAAGTATTAACCCTTGATAAGTCCTTCTTTTGTAAGGTTCGCTATCATCAACCGCGCCGATATCGTATAAAAACATATTCCAAAAGCGCGAATAAATTAAATGCCTTGTAACATGTTCCATTCCGCCGTTATACCAATCTACATTCGCCCAATAGTCATAAGCCTTGGGGTTTACGGCATAATTGCTATCCTCTGGACTCATATATCTTAAGAAGTACCACGAAGAACCTGCCCATTGTGGCATTGTATCCGTTTCACGCGTTGCCTTGCCACCGCATTTGGGGCAAGTGGCTTTAAGCCAATCTGTGCATTTTGACAAAGGTGAAGACGCATCGCTTGTGGGTGAGAAATCTTTAAGCACAGGCAATTCAAGCGGAAGTTCAGAAAGAGGCAAGGGAACTTGCCCGCATTTAGCGCAATTAACAATGGGGATAGGTTCGCCCCAATAGCGTTGGCGGTTAAACGCCCAATCCTTCATTTTGTAATCTGTTTTTGCTTTGCCAAGCCCGCGTTCTTCTAAAACGGAAATCATTTTATTAACCGCGTCATTCACATTAAGTCCGTTTATTAGGGGCGAATTAACAAGAGTCGCATTTGAGTCCTTGCACGCAAAGGCTTCCTTTTCAATGTCCCCGCCTGCAATAACTTCTATAATCGGCAGATTAAAGGCTTTGGCAAAATCCCAATCCCTTTGATCATGCCCCGGAACTGCCATAATTGCACCGCTTCCGTAGCCCATCATTACATAGTCTGCTATAAACACAGGGATTTCGGTTCCCGAAATTGGGTTTTTGGCTACCAAACCGCTTAGTTTAATACCAGTCTTGTCTTTTGAAAGGTGAATCCTGTCTATTTCTTTTTTGGTTTTAGCCGTGTCCTGATACGCCTTAACTTCTTTTTGGTTCTTAATTCCCTTGGCAAAAAAATCAAGCATGGGGTGTTCGGGTGAAACCACAAGGAAGGTAACGCCGTAAATAGTATCGGGGCGCGTGGTAAACACGGTTAAAGGGTAATTCTTTTTTAAGTCCGCTTCTTCGGCAATGTTAAACACAATTTCCGCGCCTTGGGATTTGCCAATCCAATTTTGCTGTTCTGTGCGAATCCTTTCGCTATAATCCACCGAACTTAAGCCCTGAAGCAACCTTTCGGCATAATTTCTAATTCTTAAAAACCAAACATCTTTCTCTTTTTGAATAACTTGGCTGTCGCACCTATCACAAACCCCGTTTTGGCTTTCTTCGTTAGCAAGCACCACTTTGCATTGGGGGCAGAAGTTTATAAGGGTTCTTGATTTATAGGCAAGCCCTCTTTTGAACATTTCCACAAAAATCCACTGCGTCCATTTAAAAAACTTAGGATCAGTGGTATCCACGGTTCTATCCCACGCAAAGCTATAGCCCACTGCTTTAAGTTGCTGTTCAAATTTCTTAATATTTTCGTCTGTTACTTCGCGGGGGTGGCGTTTGGTTTGCATTGCGTAATTTTCGGTGGGAAGCCCGAAAGCATCGTAACCGATAGGAAACAGCACATTATAGCCCTCAAGCCTTTTCTTTCTTGAAATAACTTCCATGGAAGAAAATGCCCTGATATGCCCCACATGAAGCCCCGAACCGCTTGGGTAAGGAAATTCAATAAGTGAGTAATATTTCTTTTTGGATTTGTCCTCAACGGGTTCAAAAGCCTTGGTTGAATACCACAAATCCTGCCACTTTTTTTCTATTGTTTTAAAATCATATTGCTTTGCCATATATCAAGATTACCATAATATCAGCACGAATTCAAACAAAGTTTACTTTATTTATATATTCGCGTGTTATAATATAACACATGAGCCAAAGAATAAGCACAAAAGCAAAGAATATTGCTTACATTGCGGTTGTTGCCGTAATGATTGTTGCTTTGGTTACTTCCGCTTTTGTTTCGGCTTTTAGCAGAGGAATTAAGCCAAAAGGAAGATTAAACGAAAATAGCATTGGCAATTATAATTTTAGATATTCCGAAAAAACGCGTGAGGAATTTAGGGATAATTTCCGAACTTGGATTGTGAACGCGCTTGTTTTCTTCGGTGAGGAAAGGGAAAATATTCAAGATATTCCCCTTGATTTGCTTGGCGCGCGCGAAATCATACTTGCCCTTGAACGCGCAAATATCGGCGCGGATAAAGCCATTAGGTTTTCAAAATATTTTGAATCGCGTGAAAATCCTTTTGAAATTGATTTTACTGAGCTTATTTTATATTCAGGAATAACCTTTTATGAAATGGGCGCGTTTCTTTATGAACACCAGCTTTTGATTGCAAACGAAGAGGACAAGGCACTTTTAACCCAGCTTGGGCGCGCGCGCTATATCGGGCTGATTGCAGATCCCTTTGAGATTTATGAGGAATTTAATTTCTTTTATCAAAAGAACGGCGCAACCCCTGCCGAGGCAAGAATGGCGCACGCCATGCTTTACACACAAGGAAGTAAATTCAATGATATTTTGAATACCTTCGGCGCGGACAATGTGGAAAAACTTTTCGGGATTGGCTACGATCTTATTGATATAAATTTAATTGACATTGAGGACGAAAATTATGAACAGCTTAAACTTGTGAACGCGCTTTCAAAGGAACTTAGCGGAATGGTGGGTTATTTTATGCGCGTATCCGCAAATATTATGATAAATCTTGAACTAAATGCGTTTTATGCCCTTGCAGATTTTTTGAATACGGGTGAAGATAGCTTTTGGGTTTTCGCCACCCTTACCGCAATAAGCACAGGGCTTACCGCACACCAAACCGCACTTCAAGAATTTAACCTAACCGAAGAAGAAGTAATTAGCAAGATAAGTAGTTATTTTGCCCACGCAAGGCTTATTGAACTAAACGGTGAGGGTGATTTGAATGCTTTAAAGCAAGAAGAAACCGCGAACGCATGGGAAATGTTTGCCCTTTTAAAACAGCTTGGCGCGCTTGAATTCACTTCTCATGATACGATTCTCAATTTAAGCGAAAGCGAATTCGCGGAAATAACAAATAACCTCAATGTATTCTTAAACCACTATAACAGGCTTGAATACGCGCTTTCGGTTACGGCAAGCATAGTTGTTTACAGTGTCCTTTTAAGGGCGGTTGCAACTGCGGAAGCTGTGATTAAGCCGTAAGAAACGAGAAACATGAAACACTAAACATGAAACATGAAGGAATCTAAATCTCATTATAAATAAATCCATAATTCTGCATTCTGAATTCTGAATTCTGAATTAAACCTAACCACCAACCACCTATGTTACTTTCTTTAAAAAACATTTCAAAAACATTTAGTGAAACGGGAATCACCGTGCTTAAAGGCGTGTCTATTGATATTGAAAAGGGTGATTTCGTGTCTATCGTGGGTGCGTCCGGTTCGGGCAAATCCACCCTTTTAACCATTATGGGCGGAATAGATAAGCCCACAAGCGGTGAAGTTCTTTTGCACGGCAAGGATATTTCGCAAATGACGGAAAAGGAACTTGCAGTTTTAAGGCGCACAAAAATAGGCTTTGTGTTTCAATTTTTTAACCTTGCGCCAAACCTCACCGTTTACGAAAACATTATGCTTCCTATTGTCCTTGGTGGCAAATCCCAAAAGGATTTTAAAGAAAAGGCAGATAATCTTTTAAAATACCTTGGCATTGAGGCGCAGGCGGAAAAATTCCCAAGCAAACTTTCGGGCGGTGAACAGCAAAGGGTGGCAATCGCAAGAAGCCTGATTTACGAACCCGAAATTATCTTTCTGGACGAACCCACAGGAAACTTGGATAGTAAAGCGTCCAAAGACATTATGTCCTTACTTAAAAATATAAACGAAGAACTTAAAACCACAATCGTGCAGGTAACGCACAGCAAAACTAATGCCTCTTTCGGCAATAAAATAGTAAGCATTGAGGACGGAAGTATCGGCGAAGAAGTAATTAAAAATAAAGCTGTGAGTATTGAGAACGAAATTACCGTAATTGAAACTGTAAGCACCGAAAACGAAAATATCGGCGGGGGGAAAGAATGAAATTTTTTAAAGAATTTGTAAAAAACACAATAATTTATATCTTGTGGATTTCTATGTTCCTTGTTTTATGGCCTGTAACTGACGGTTGGTGGTGGCGGATTCCTGCAAGCATTTCGCTTGCCATGGTTCTCGGATTGGTGCAAACCATATTTAAAAAATGAACGCGATATTAAAGCACACATTAAGAAGCATATCGGGAAGTAAAGCGCAAGTGGCGGTAATTATGGTTACGGTTACGCTTGTTTGCGCCATGCTTTTTTCTGCGTTCTCTTTATCAGATTTGTTTTATGCAATGAATATCGCAGAGTACAGCAATATCGCGCAGGGTGCGGATATGCTTGTGGGCGATATTTCCGCAGGTGGCGAAGTGTTTAGCCGTGCGAGGGTGGAACGGATTCTTGAGGAAAGCCCCGAAGATATTGCTTTTGTGCAATACTTTTTGAGAATGACGACAATAATGAAGACGGAAACTTCGTCCCGCCCCGTGGTGGTGGACGCCACGGATTTAAACGAATACCTTAAAAGCGCAAATTTAAACTTTGTTTCAAAGTATACTGATAATTCTCTTTGGAATCCAAATGATATTGCAATAGAACACAAACCCGCCATAGTGGGCGAATCGTTTGCAAAGAATATAGGTGTTCAATGCGGTGATAATATTGAGGTTTACATTGCGTCTTACGGCATTTACACTAAACTTACAATTGTGTACATTGCGCTTGACGAGGGGATTTTTGGTGCGCCCTCTTCCATGAACATTTTAACGGATTTAACCGCACTTAGCCACCAAGGGCTTGTGAACGCGGTTTATATTTCGTTTACAAATCCTAATTTATTTAATAAATACGAATTAAAATTTAATGAATATCTATCGGGAATTTTGGTAAATGAGGGTAGCCTTGAAAGCTATGTCCGTGAAATTGTTACCAATAACACCATGCTTCTTGTGGTGGGCATAATTTTTATTACTGCGGTTATGCTTTTGATTTTGCTTTCCGCATACCTTGTGATTGCAAGAAACAGAACGGCAGAAATGACGATTTTTAAATGCGCAGGCGCAACGCCGAGGCAGGTTGTGTTTGTGCTTTTGTTTGAGGTTTTTATTTACGCTTTGCCGGGGGTTATTGCAGGGCTTGCGCTTGGCAGATTGATAATGGAATTTGCAGTAAGGGCTTTATTACCTGTGGCTTCGTCTATAATCAAGTATCAATTTTGGAAGTACCTTACTGCTGGCATTTTAAGCGTTTGGGTATCCGTAATTGCCTGTTTAGCACCTGCAATCTCACTTGCTAAGAAAACAATAAGGGAACTAACCTCAGCAGATACGCGCACGGTTAAAGGCGAAAACCTTCCTTTATTCATTGTATCTTCTGTGGTTTTGGCAGGCGGTGCCACGGCACTTAGGTTTATGAGTGGTTTCTTCGTAATCGTAACCGCTGTGGTTTTAGTGGCGGTGATAGCGGTTTGGATTGCGCACGCGTTGCCCTATATAATTAAGTTTTTTAGCTTTCTCATGTCAAAATTAAAATTAAAAGGTTCGGTGCGCCTTGCCACAACCACGGCAAGAAGGAATCGCGGAATAAGGACGATTGCGGGGCTTGTGGCGGTAATTATCGGCTTTGGCTTTTTAGTAACAAATGTTATAGATGTGGTTAAAATTGCCCTAACCCCCTTTAACACGCGCTTCTCTGCGGACTTCGTTGCCCTGTCTTTTGATAACCTTGATTTGGTGGAACACTCTTTAGTTCAAAAAGAAATTGAGGCGGTTAGCGGTATAAAGCGTGCAGGCTTTTATAATTTTAGCGAATTCAAAATTAACGGCGGTGAGCAGATTTATCTAATGCACGGTGTTTCGGATTTTTGGACGCTTGAACAATCTGCCAAAGGGGGATTAAGCGCAAACACCTTAAAGAATTGGGAACTTTACGATAATCCCATTGTGCTAAACCAAGACATTATGCGCGAACTAAGGCTTAAGGTTGGCGATAAGATTGTGCTTTCGCCTGAGGTTCAGGACTTTAGCCATTTATCCTTTTCGTTTACCGTGGCAGGGATAGACTACACTACCACGGAATATGACAAAATCGGATTTGTGGATTTCTCTAAACTATCGGGCATAGCGGGTTCTGTCGTTTATATTGCGGTGGCAGACGGTTCGCGCAATTTAAACGCTACTTTTCTTGATTTAAGAAACACTCTTGAAAGCATGGTTTTGTTTAAAGGTGAGGAAAACGCATTCCCTTTAAGGTTCACTTACGCATTGCCCTTTAACGAGTGGGCTTACGCGGGGCGCGAAACCGTGGGCGGGCTTAACACCCTTTTAACCTTACTTCAAATTGCGGTTTTTGCGGTAAGCCTGCTTGCGGTTATAAATGTGTCTGTGGTTACTGCAATGGACAGACGGCGCGAATTTCTAATTTACCGCCTTTCGGGCATGAGTGAGGCGGATTATATAAATTTCGCTTTATCTGAGGGCATAATTTCCGCCCTTTCCGCAGGGATTACGGGGCTAATCCTCAGCTTTTCAATAAACCAATTTTTGCCTGCAATGAGCGGGCTGATAAATAAATTTATAAATTTCGGGGTGTTCCCCCTCACAGGGCTTTTAATATCTGGGGTTGCAAGCCTTGTATTTTTATCCGCTTGGATTTCGGTAGCCTTTGCAAAGCGCAAAATTAAATTAACAGAGATTAACGCACGGTTATAATTATTTAAGATAAATCGGTATTTGTTATTAAGAAGCCTTATATTATATTAGGGTGAACATAGTTTTTACGCTGATTCTTTTCGCAAGCACAATTTGCCTTGTGTTCATTTCGCCCAATATGATAATGCCTTCCATGTTAAAAGGCGTTGAAAGCGGTGCGAATTTTGCCTTGAAACTTTTTGTGATTTATGGGGTGTGGATTTCTATTATTAAACTTCTTGAAAAAAGCGGTGCAGATAAAAAGATTGCTTCGTTTTTATCCCCTTTTGCAAAAAAACTTTTTAAAAACGAAAGCGAAGACGCGTATAAATTTCTTACCCTCAACCTTTCCGCAAACCTCATTGGCATGGGCGGTGGTGCAACCCCCATGGGAATCCGCGCCATGGAATCCATGCAAATCAAGAAGAACAGAATCATGCTTCTTGTGCTAAACTCATGCGGAATTCAGCTTATCCCCACCACAATCCTTGCCCTGCGTGCGGGGCTTGGCGCAACCACTAACATAATCTTGCCTGCGCTTATCGTGAACTTGGCAACCACGGTTGTGGGGGTGGTGCTTGTTAAGGTGCTTGTTAGATAAGTACGAACCCAAGGTTTAATTCAGAATTCAGAATTCAGAATTCAGAATTATGGATTAATTAATAATGAGATTTAGATTCCATAATTCGTACTTCGTACCTTGTACTTCGTACTTCTCATAATGAGATTTAGAATCCAACCCTGCATCCTGCAACCTGCACCCTCTAATGAAATTTAGATTCCGCCATTCTGAATTCTTAATTCTGAATTCTTAATTAGAAAAAAATGAACTACATAATCCCAATATTTATCTTAATAACCCTAATAATTGCGGTAATAAAAAAAGTTAATGTGTTTAACAGCTTTGCCGAAGGAATGAAAGAGGCAATTAAGCTAACGGTAAACATTCTGCCCTATCTTGCCTCTGTTTTTATTTTGGTGGAACTAATGCGTGCAAGCGGGCTTTCGTTAATGATAGGCAAAGCCGTTGCCCCCGCGCTTACATTTCTTGGAATCCCGAAAGAACTTGCCGAACTCTTAATCCTTCGTCCCCTATCGGGTAGCGGTAGCCTTGTGTTCCTTGAAAGCCTTTACTCAACTTATGGGGTGGATAGCTACCCCGCACGCGTGGCAAGCGTAATCATGGGCGCCACGGATACAATCCTTTACATTTCCGCCGTTTACCTTTCCACATCAAAAGAAAAACGAAGCGGGCTTGCGATACCTATTTCCTTAATTGCCTCGTTTGTGGGGGTTATTCTTGCCTCTTGGCTATGCCTAATAATGTAATAACGGCTTTGATTCCGACCAAGCGTAAATATTTTTCTGCGAAAAATCTTTAGTCGGACTTAACAAGGATTGTTTTAAATAAGGCGCAATCTGCTTGTACAGAGTAAATAACGGCTTAGTAGCAAGCAAGACGAGGCGAGAGAAAAATTTGCAAAGGACTTTACTAATCGTAAACGACTGCGCAAATTTTTACTCTCAACACTGTATTGCGTAGCTAATAAGCCGTTATTTTATATAACTTTATTCTTGACGACTACAATTGGATAAGTTGAAAACCCTGCCATCTGCCTGCCTGCGCTTAGAGTTACGCTTTTATCGGTTATTGCGTAAGCAAGGGTTGCGTTTTCGGAAATTGTGCCGTCTTCCATTATTATGGAATCTTTAACCACTGCGCCCTCTTTGATTTTTACATTACGGAAAAGGATAGAATTTTCTACCGTGCCGTTTATTTGGCAACCGTCTGCAATTAAAGAATTTTTTACCACGCAGTTACTGCCGTAAGTGGTGGGGATACTATCTTTAACCTTTGTGTAAATCTTGGATTCTTTTTCAAAAAGTTCTGCGCGCGCTTCACTTGTTAAAAGTTTCATGGATTCATTGTAATAGGTTTTAACATCGTCTACAATTGCGGCAGAACCTTTAACTTCGTAAGCAAAAATCTTGCCACCTGCTACTTCTTTGAAAAGAATATCTTTTTCAAAATCCACAAGCCCTCTTGCAAAGGCTTCTTGAACATAGCTAACAAGAAGTTCTTTTCCGATAAGGTAAATATTTAGCCCGATAAGTTTTTGCTCTGGGTTTGAATTTTCCATAAAGCACAAATCGCCGATTTTACCCGCTTTGTCCTTAGTGATAACAAGCCTGCGTGAGGAAGTTACACTGCCTGTGTGGCAAAGAACGGTTACATCTGCGCCCGTTTTTTGGTGCTTTTCAAGAACATCGGTGAAATCAATATTTGCGGCGATATTGCAATTGGATACGATTACATAATCCGCAGGTGAACGGTTTATATACTCAAGCACGGTATAAAGCGCATCAATTTTGCCCTTATAAACCTCACGCGAGGTGTTAAGAACGAAGGGGGGGAACACTGCGATTCCGCCGTTCTTGCGGTTTAAATCCCAATCTCTGCCCATGCGGATATGATCCATAAGAGAACTATAGTTACTTCTTGTGATAATACCAATGCGCGTTACACCGCTATTAACAAGGTTAGAAAGCGTGAAATCTATAAGGCGGTACCTGCCACCGAACGGAAGGGACGCTGTGGTGCGGTGAATAGTAAGCTCATTAAGCTTGCTTTCATTGCCCGATGCGAATAAAACTGCCATCATTTTTTCTTTCATGTTATTTACCTCCTGTAAACATTGCGCCGGCTTTAACTTTTTCGCCGGGCTTAACTTCAACTTCAGGGCCTACGGTTGCAATATCCCATTCGCCGTTTACCGCTTGGCTTAACGCTTCGCCCACGCGTGCGCCCTCGCCCACGGTTGCGCCCCAACCCACAATTGAGTGGTTAAGTTCCGCGCCTCTTAAAATCTTTGAATTGGGCATTACTATAGAATCCTTAATAAACGCACCGCGTTCAACATCCACGCCTGTGAAGATAACAGAGTTAACCACTGTGCCGTTAATGTTGCAACCTTCGCTGATTATTGAATTTTTGATTTGTGCGAAATCGCCGATAAAATGGGGGGGTTCGGCGGCGTTTCTTGCGTAAATTTTCCAATCCCTATCCGCAAGGTTTATACCGCTTTGAGAATCCAAAATATCCATATTGGCTTCCCAAAGAGAACTTATTGTGCCAACATCTTTCCAATATCCGCGGAAGTCAAAACTCATCATGAGTTCGCCTGCGTTAAGCATATTGGGGATTATGTTTTTGCCGAAGTCGTTAGAACTTTCTTTGTTCTTCTCGTCCTCAATCAGGAATTTTTTAAGTTTTTCCCATGTGAAAATATAAATGCCCATGCTTGCTTTTGTGGATTTGGGATTCTTGGGCTTTTCCTCAAATTCATAAATTGTGCCGTTAGGCTTGGTGTTCATTATGCCGAAGCGCGAGGCGTTTTCAAGCGGAACATCAAGAACAGCTATGGTGCAAGAAGCCTTTTTTGCCTTGTGGGCAGAAAGCATTTTTGCGTAATTCATTTTATAAATATGATCGCCCGAAAGGATTAGCACATATTCGGCTTTGTACCTATCTATAAAATCAATATTCTGATAGATTGCATTTGCCGTACCCTTGTACCATTCGCCAGATTTGGCTTTTTGGTAAGGCGGTAGCACGAACGCGCCCCCGTCAAGCCTATCTAAATCCCACGGCTGACCGTTACCTATGTACTGATTGAGTTCAAACGGCTGATACTGTGTTAGCACGCCGATTGTGTCTATACCAGAGTTGATTGTATTGGATAAGGTAAAATCAATTATCCTATACTTTCCTCCGAACGGCACAGCGGGCTTTGCCACATTTTCCGTAAGTGCGCCGAGGCGCGTTCCCTGCCCGCCTGCCAAAAGCATTGCGACGCATTCTTTTTTTGTTAGCATTCCTTAATTCCTCCGATTTTGTTTGTTATTCTTTACTTTTTTTATATATTTTTACAAAAATCCCAACCAAGTGGCAAAGCAAAAGGCTTCACCGCCTAAGTGATTATTTTAATTATATCATAGAAAAGAGTTTTTTACAATAAATGTTAAAAATTCAGCGCACAATGCACAACGCACAGCGCACAATGATTGATTCTAAATCTCATTATTGGTTAATGAATCCATAATTCGTACTTCGTACCTAAAAAATAATTCCATCATTGTGCGCTGTGCATTGTGCGCTGTGCGCTGAAAACTATTCCACTTCCACAACCACCGTTAGCTTGCGCCCTCTGCCGTAAACGAAATATGTGCTTGTTGTGCCGTTTTCGTTTTGTGTGCTTGGCAGAGTCATGAAAGTGTAATTTGTGAGATACGCAGGTTCAAGGGTATCAAAAACAATAACTTCCTCTTCGCCTATCCACCTTAAAAGCACTATAACCGCCGTGTAAGTGCCTGCCTTATCTATTGCGACACCGTAAGGCTTGATTATGGGTTGCGTAACGCCAGTGCCAAACCGATTATGGTAAAAGTGAACCGTGCCAAGAAGTGTGGGCTGTGGATTATGTTCTATAAAGCTTTCTTTTGCGGATATAAATATATGATAATCGCCGTCTTCCGATTTTAGGGCAATGCCGAGGTGGGCGTCATGATAATCCTTATCTTCAATATCTACAGCGATACCTACGCTAAAGTTTCCTCTTGATTCACCAAAACCGTTTGCGCTAAATCCAAGCCCACCCAAAATGTCGCCTACAGGTGGATTTTTGCCGTAATGCGCGCCTTGAATTGTGCCTGTGGACGGTGCGGTATATGTTTCTTTATAAATCTCTGCCCAATTATTCTTGACTTCAAAATTATCAATGGCATTTTTGGCTACAGAAAATAGCAATCCGTCTACCGCTTTTTCTGCTAAGAAATCAGAGTTAAAGCGCGCTTCGTTGTTATAAAAAACATTTTTAAAAGCGGTAACGCTTTCAGCGGGTGCGGATAGGTTATTTGCAAGCATTTCAAGCGTAGTGCCGAAAGCAAGCATTAAAGCGCGTTCGTTATTATCAACCTCAGCACTCATAAAAGCCCTTGCGGGCGAATTTCCGCTTTTAACCGCCTTATCCACCGCGCGCGGATTAGTCCCGAACCTCTTAATATTTTTCATATAATGTTCGCGAATATCAAGATCGCCCCAAGTTACGAAAGGGTGTAGTGTAACGGAATTTAGAAAATCGGAACGGCAATAATCGTGGGTGCTGTAAAGAAATTGCGTAAGTTCGTTTGTAAGGTTATAAAACGAAATATCCGTGACTAAAGGGCGGTTATAAATATCTGTGGGGAATGTTTGGTTCACCCTCAAAAGGTTAATATTACCGCTATCGTAGCTTAATTCAAGAAATTCTGCCGTTGTTCCGTAAGGATTTGTGCCTCTGAAGTCATATACGGCTGTGTCATTCTTACCGAACCATGCGGGGGCAACGCTTGAATGAATAGTGTCTGCAACGGTTATATTGTACTTTGTTAGGCTTGTGTCCTTAACATTTTTCAGATACTGATAGTTTACAGGCTTATACTGAGATTTATCCGCATTAAATCCGCGTGAAGTAAGTGCCAACACATGGTTCACATTAGTTACCGCAACGGTATACGAATGGCATTCCACCACTTCGCGCCCAAGCTGATCGTAATAATACTTCATTTGGTTTACTTGATATAGCGCAGGGGTTGCTATCGGCGGATTGCCCCCAACAATTTTGCGGTTTTTAAAATCAGCATAGTGTGCTTCGCTTGCAGTGCTTACGCTTGTTATGGTGATATTTGAGGCGTCAGTGTTGCTATCCAGAAAGTATGCGTACATTTCGTTTTGCCTCATTGCAAGATGCCCTGTGCCTGCACGCATTATAGGCAACCTAAACCACTGATTAAAGTACGGCGCAACGCTTAGCACAAATTCAAATTCCTCTTTGATTTCGTACACATCAAATCCGCTGTGCCTGCCTGCGCCTTCACCGTCTATCTGCGCCAACACATCAAGAATGCCGATAAAGCCGTTTTTGTCCAAACGATCCACATTTATGTTGCTATAGCTACCAAGTGAGGCAACTTCTTGCTGAACTTCCGAAAGGGGTGCTATATTCATGGGGCTGAATGACTGCGAATTTAAAACCTTAGAGAGTGCATTCACTTCGGGAAGGTATTGCGCCGAAACCACCTTGTTTTGCACAAGTTTTGCAAGTGCTGAACTTGGATTCAATTTTTTAAAATGGTAAAACGGAAAGAATATTGAAAAAACGATAAGGGGAATCAGGGCAAGCGCAAGAAGCCCTAAAACTATTTGTTTATCCACCTTTTTCTTCGCCTTATTCATAAACATTATTATATTATGTTAGTGCGTGTGTGTCAATGGCTATTTATTCAGTTCGTATAAAATCTTTAATCCTTTTAAAGATAAAGCCCTGTCTATAATATCTATAAGAGAAGGATCAACGGTGGTTACAAGTTCACTCATTCCGCCTGTGGCAATGGTTTTTACATTTGTAAGCCCGCTTTCCTTCTTAATTTCATGCACGATATTTCTCACAAGCCCTGTGTAGCCGTAAATTATGCCCGATTGCATATTTTCTACCGTGGTTTTTCCAATTACGGATTTGGGGCGGGCAAGTTCAATCCTCGGAAGTTTTGCGGCGGTATTAGTTAAAGATTCCGCGCTTGATTTTATCCCCGGGGCAATTGCACCGCCCAAGAAATCACCCTCATTGTTGATAACCCCGAAAGTGGTAGCCGAACCAAAGTCAATTATAATGGCAGGCCCGCCGTAAATGCTTTTTGTGGCAACTGCGTTAATAATCCTATCCGCACCCAATTCCTCAGGAAAGTGATACCCAAGTTTTAACCCAAGTTTTAGCTTGCTTGAAACCATTATCGGCTTTTTACCCGTGTAGTGCCTGCACATATGTTCCACGGTATAGTTAAGCGCAGGTGCGACAGAACTAACCATTACACCCTCAATATTATCAAAGCTAAAACCACAACTTCTGAACAATTCCAAAAAAACCATGCCGAACTCGTCAGCAGTCTTATTGTGATCCGATGCTATGCGCCAAGTTTTCACAATGTCGCCATTGTTCACCATTCCTATTTTTATATTGGTGTTGCCTATATCAAGAAGTAGTACCATTTTTTTGAGGGGTTAGGGTTTAGGGGTTAGGGGTTAGTTTTTAAATAAAAAATAACGGCTTAGAAGCAAGCAAGACGAGGCAAACGAGGAATTTATGAGGAAGTGTACTGAGGCGTACATGCCCGATTAAATTCTGAAGTTTAACAAAGTATTGCGTAGCTAATAAGCCGTTATTTACTATATCATTTGGATTATGGCTAATGACGCGTCATCACCCCTGCGGTTAGCAAGTTTGATTATGCGCGTGTAGCCACCGCCTTGACCTAAGTTCTTGGCGCGTTCGTCATATTTAGGGGCGTATTCTTTGAAAAGTTTTTCAACCAACGGGTGGTTAATATCTTTCGTTCTTTCGCCGAAAGCCCTTTTGGTTTCCTTATCCCCTTGCCTTTCTTGCAAATCTTCAAGAAGTGCCATTAAACGCCTTCTTGCGGCAAGTTTTTTAGCCCCGTCATTGATAAACTCAACTTTAATCTTTTCGTCTTTCATGTTAGTTTTGAGTTTTGTAACGGGAACTGTGTCGTTATAAGTTCTTATTGCGATTGTAACCATTTTCTCTGCCACGCGCCTAACTTCTTTTGCGCGCTCAAGCGTGGTTTTAATTTCGCCGTGCCACAATAATTCGCTTGCTTGCGAATATATCATTTGCACTCTTTGATCTGTTCTTCTGCCTAATTTTCTTGCCATAATTTTACCTACTGTTTTAGTTGTTTAATTATTCGTCCTTATTAGCCAAGCCAAGCCCCATGCCTTCAAGTTTTTTCATAACCTCGTCAAGTGATTTTCTGCCAAGGTTGCGAACTTTAAGCATATCGTCCTCGCTACGGCGGACTAAATCTTCCACTGTGGATATGCCTGCGCGCTTTAAGCAATTTAGAGGGCGAACCGAAAGGTCAAGCTCTTCAATGCTCATAAATAGCGTTTGCTTTTGCTTATCGTCATCCCTATTTACAAGGGTTTCAACCGTACTCATTTTTTCCACAAGGTTAATGAACAGCTTTAAGTGATCGTTCATTATCTTAGAGGAAAGAGAGATAACTTCTCTTGGGGAAGACGAAGCGTTTGTTTTAACATTGATTCTTAATTTGTCATAATCAATTGATTGCTCAACACGCGTGGCTTCAACCGTGTAGCTAACGGATTGAACAGGTGAGAAAAGCGAATCAATGGGGATATAACCGATTGGCATTTTAGGATTTTTGTTTTCCTTTGCGCTTACATAGCCTCTGCCTTTTGCCACGGTTAGTTCCATATCAAGGCTTGCGCCGTCTGAAAGGGAACAAATATATGCCTCGGGATTCATAACCTCTATGTGGGAAGGAAAGCTGATATCACCTGCGAAAACTTTGCCGCCCGTTTTCTTGCTTAATTTAACGGTTGTGGTTTCAAAATTCTCAAGCGTGGATTTAAGCGCGATTTCCTTAAGGTTCAATATGATTTCGGTAACATCGTCCCTTACGCCTTGAATTGTGGAAAATTCATGAGGTACGCCCTCAATCCTTATGCCCACAATGGCAATACCCGGAAGCGCGGTGCAAAGAATGCGCCTAAGTGCGTTACCGATTGTGATTCCGTAACCTTTTTCAAGCGGTTCAACCACGAATGCGGCTTCTGCGCCGTTAGTGCTTTCTTCCACTTTAATTATTGGTTTATACATTTCTATCATTAACCGTATCTCCTTAAAAACTATTTAGAGTACAACTCAACTATCATGTTCTCCGCTATGGTTAAATCAATATCCTCACGGGCAGGAATAGATTCAATCTTTCCTTTTAATTCCGATGGTTCAAACGATAGCCATTTGGGAAGGTTTGCAATTTTGGCGCGCTTTAATTCTTCAAAGAACGCTTTCTCTTTTTTTGTTTCTTTAATGGCTATAGTATCGCCTGCTTTAATAAGGTAAGAGGGGATATTAACCGTTTCGCCGTTAACTGTGATATGCCCGTGGTTCACGATTTGGCGGGATTGCGCCCTTGAAGAACCGATTCCCATGCGGTAAATCACATTATCAAGCCTTCTTTCAATAAGAATAAGCATATTCTCACCTGTTACACCGCGCATTTTTGACGCTTTAACATAATAAGAATGGAATTGCTTTTCCATTAAACCGTAAGCCCTTTTTGCTTTTTGCTTTTCCCTTAACTGCACGCTGTAAGCGGTGGCTTTTTTGCGCGCCGCGCCGTGCTGTCCGGGGGCGGTGGGGCGTTTTTCCACAGCACATTGCTGAGAATAGCACCTATCCCCTTTTAAAAATAACTTTGTTCCTTCGCGCCTGCACAGCTTGCAAACGGGACCTGTGTGTTTTGCCATTTATATCTCCTTAAAACAATTCTGTTTTGCTTATCGTAAAAATTTGTTCGTGAACGCTTAAAGATTACAACCTTCTGCGCTTTGGCGGACGGCAACCGTTATGCGCAACGGGTGAAACATCCTGAATTTTGGTGATTTCAATATCCGCGGTTTGGATTGAACGGATTGCTGATTCCCTGCCCTGCCCAGGCCCTTTCACGAAAACTTCCACTTTGCGTACACCGTGAAGTTTCGCGGCTTTAGATGCGTTTTCGGAAACGATTTGCGCCGCGTAAGCGGTGGATTTACGGCTACCTTTAAGCCCAAGTTTTCCGCCTGAAGCCCAGCTGATAACATTACCGTTCATATCGGTTATCGTTACGATTGTGTTGTTAAAGGAAGCGTGAATATGCGCTTGCCCTTTTTCAATATTCTTTAAATCTTTTCTTCTCTTAATTTGAGATTTTCTGACTGCCATATTACCCTCCTTTATTTCTTCTTAGCACGCCCGACAGTGCGCTTAGGCCCTTTGCGTGTTCTTGCGTTTTGCTTTGTGCTTTGACCGCGAACGGGCAAACCTTTTCTGTGGCGCACACCGCGATAACAGCCTATTTCCATAAGCCTCTTAATATTCAGCATTACATCGCGCTTTAAATCACCTTCAACACGAAGGTTATTTTCAATGTAATCACGAATTTTAATAATTTGATCTTCTGTTAAATCCTTAACACGGACATCGGGGCTAATGTTGCAAGCCGTTAGCAACGCCATAGAAGTTGTTTTACCGATACCGTATATGTAGGTTAAACCGATTTCAATTCTTTTTTCTCTCGGTAAGTCTACACCTGAAATACGAGCCATTTATTTTGATCCTCCAAAATTCTTGTACAGTTTGTGTTAGCCAAGCTACGCCATTGTATCACAACGGTGTGCTTTTGTAAATTATTTAGCCTTGTTTTTGCTTGTGGTTGGGGTACTTACTGCAAATAATCATAATTTTGCCTTCTCTTTTGATTATTTTGCAGTTATTGCACATTGGTTTTACAGACGGTCTGACTTTCATATTACACCTTCCTTAATTCTTATTTCTGTAGACAATTCTTCCTTTGTTCAAATCGTAAGGGCTTATTGCCACCCTAACATTATCACCCTCGCAAACCTTAACATAATGCACGCGCATTTTGCCGGAAAGATAGGCAAGAATGGTGTGTCCGTTTTGAAGTTTAACGCGGAATGTGGTTGCGGGCAACACTTCGGTTACCACACCCTCCATTTCAATTGAATCGTCCTTAGACATAGAGTCTCCTTGTTTTAGATTTTTGTTTTCTTAAAAGGTTTTAGCCGTTTAAGAATCTTAACGCGCTTTTTAATTCCGCGTCAAATATCTTTTTGCCCTCTTTAAGCTTTTCAGAAATCTTGGGGATTTCTTCCGCTTGGACTTTAAGATGCTTAATTTTTTTTAGCTTGGGCTTTTCTATCCGCCTAAGCTCTCCGTCTGCAATTTTCACAAACGAATCGTTAACAACCTCAAGCACCGCGAAAAACTTTCCGCTGTCCCGCCCTGCGATTGAATATACTATTGCGCCGATTTCTATTTGTTTTGTTTGCATTTACAGCGTGATTATTTCAGGTAGTCCGTTTGTGATTATAACGGTGTTTTCGTAATGGGCTGAGGGGCTTTTGTCCTCGGTTGCCATTGTCCAGCCGTCTGCCAGCTTTTGAACTCTGAAACCGCCAAGCGATATCATGGGTTCAACTGCAAGCGTCATGTTTTTAGTAAGCCGTACGCCCTTGTGCCTTACGCCGAAGTTAGGAACGGAAGGATCTTCATGCAAATCCCTGCCTATGCCATGCCCCACGAAATCCCGAATAACATTCATTCCGTGTTTCTCAACATACGCTTGCACCGCCGAACTGTACTCGCCAAGCCTTGCGCCCTCTTTAAGGAATTTGATTCCCTCAAAGAAACTTTCTTCGGCAACCTCTTTAAGCCTTAGCTTTTCGGGGCTTACTTTTCCTATTGTAAAGGTTCTTGCGCCGTCTGCATTAAAACCTTTATAGTTAACGCAGATATCCACTTTAAGTAGCATTCCTTCTTCAAGCACTCTTTTTTCAGAGGGGATTCCGTGAATAACTTCTTCGTTTATTGAGGTGCATATTGAGGCGGGGTATTTGTCGTAACCCAAGCAGGTGGGGTGTGCATTTTGCGTTTTTATGTAATTATACGCAAGTGTGTCCAACCTTTTTGTGGTAACGCCTTCCTTAGCGCGTTCCCTCACAAGTTCTAACGCGTCTTTAAGGATTTTCCCTGCATGGCGCATGAGTTCTAACTCGTGTTCGGTTTTTATAGTTATCATTTTTTAAGTATGCTTAGGATTTGTTCAAAGCATTCGTCTATGCTACCGTTACCGCGCGCATTGAACAATTTGCCTTTGCTTTTGTAATAATCAATAAGCGGTTCTGTGGTTTGCTTGTACGCATCAAGACGCTTTAAGATTGTTTCTTCCTTATCGTCATCTCTTGTGAAAAGCGTGCCACCGCATTTATCGCAAGCACTTTCACTGTAAGTTGATTTGTGGAATATTGCACCGCAACCACAGCTCAATCTGCCTGTTAGCCTTTTAAGAATTACCGCAAGATCCACATCAATATTGATAACGAAATCAATATCGGTGATTTTATCAAGTGCCTCAGCTTGGGGGATTGAACGGGGGAAACCGTCCAGCATGAATCCTTTTTCACAATCGGGTTGCTGTAAGCGGGATTCCACGATTTTGATAGTAACCTCGTCTGGCACAAGCAAGCCCTTATCCATAAAACTCTTGGCATAAATTCCGATTTCCGTTCCGTTTTTAATGTTCATGCGGAACGCGTCACCTGTGGATATGTGCGGAACATTAAGCGTTGTGGTAAGTTTAACTGCCTGTGAACCTTTGCCTGCGCCCGGTGCGCCTAATAGAATCAATTTCATAGCCTCACCCCTTATTTTAAGAATCCCTTGTTGTGCTTTACAAGAAGCTGAGATTCAAGCTGTTTTTGGAATTCAAGCGCAACCGATACCACAATCAATAATCCTGTTGCTGAGAACGCATTTCCGAAACCGAAAGGTTGGAAGGCAGGAATCTGTTGCAACAAAAGCGTGGGTATAAGTGCAATGAACCCAAGGAAGAACGCGCCGAACAAAGTTAAGCGGTTATTTATTTTCTTTAAATGTTCAGCCGTTGGCCTGCCCGGTCTTATCCCCGGAATGAAACCGCCGTTTTGCTGAAGCATACGCGAAATATCGTCTGGATTGAATTGAATTTGCGCGTAGAAGAAAGCAAAGAAGATAATCAAGAGGAACATGATTACCGAATATAGGTGTCCGTTAGAACCAAGCCAAGTACCCCAAACTACCGCAAAGTTAGTGGCTTGCAAGCCTGCAAACTGAATTATCATTTGCGGGAACATAATTAGTGAACTTGCAAAGATTATGGGCATAACACCTGAGGCGTTTACCTTAATCGGAATGTGGGTGGATTGCCCGCCGTACATTTTGTTACCTTTAATTTGCTTTGCGTACTGCACCCCGATTTTCCTTTCAGACATATCTATAAAGGTAATAATGAAGAAGAGTATCACAACCAAAAGGATAAAGCCAAGCATTACCCAAGGGCCCGTGTAAGTTCCAAGCCTCCATTGATCGGGAATAACATTTGCAAAACCTCTGAACACGGACGCACCAAGGCTTCCCACAATACCTGTGAAGATTATTAGGGAAGTACCGTTACCGATTCCGAATTCGGTGATTCTTTCACCAAGCCACATAACAAGGGACGAACCGCCAGTTAATATAAGGATAACGAAAATCATGGTAAATACTTCGCTTGCCATGCTTGGGCCGAACACAGGGCGGATTGCGCCTCTCCATGCGAACATAACGCCGATTGCCTGCACGATTGCAAGCAGGATTGCAAGGTAGCGGGTGTATTTAGTGATTTGTTTGCGCCCCTCTTCGCCCTCTTTTGAAAGTTTTTCAAGTTTTGGAACGATAAGCGTTAAGAGTTGCATTATAATGAAAGCGTTAATAAACGGAACTATTCCAAGTGCAAAAAGCGTTCCGTTTTCAAACGAACCTCCTGTGATTGCAGAGAACATATTTAAAAAATCTACATCTCTGAATCCTCCCAAGAGAGAGTCGTTCACTTTAATACCGGGGATTGGCACAAAGCAACCCAAACGGTATATCAATAATATCATGAAGGTAAATAAAATTTTCCTTCTGATATCGGGACTTCTAAATGCATTTACAAAAGTTTGAAGCATTACTTAATTACCTCTGCTTTTCCGCCGGCTTTTTCAATTTTTTCCAGCGCGCTTTTTGAAAACTTTTTGGCTTGAACGGTTATAGCGTTTGCGATTTCACCGTCACCAAGAACTTTAAGCCCATAGGGTTCAAGTTTGCGAATCACGCCCATTTCCATAAGTATTTCTGCATTAACGACTGCGCCTTTTTTAAAGTCTTTTAAGTCGTCAAGGTTTATAATTGAGTATACCGCTTTAAAGGGGGATTTAAATCCTCTTTTAGGTAAACGCCTTGCAAGGGGCATTTGTCCGCCCTCAAAACCGGGGCGTACTCCGCCACCGCTTCTTGCCCATTGCCCTTTATGCCCTTTACCGCTTGTTTTGCCAAGCCCTGAGCCGATACCTCTGCCAAGCCTTTTTCTGCGTGTGGTTGCGCCGTCTGCCGGTGCTATCGTGTTAATTTTCATTGCCATAACTAACTCCTTTACGCGTTGATTTCTTCCACAGCCACTAAGTGGGCTATCGGAACTATCATACCGCGGATAACAGCATTGTCTTCGTGAATCTTAAAGCTTCCTATTTTCTTAAGCCCAAGTGCTTCAATAGTTGCCTTTTGGTTTTTAATGCAACCTATTGTGCTTCTCTTAAGCGTAATTTTTAATTTTTTTGCCTCTGCGGGCGCAGTTTTCTTTGCCATTTTTAATATCTCCTAATTAACCGTTAATAATTTCTTTCACGGTTTTGCCTCTGATTTCGGCAACTTGTTCTGCGGTGCGAAGTTCTTGCAAACCTTTAATCGTGGCTTTAACGCTGTTGATTGGGTTATTTGAACCGATAGACTTTGTGCGGATATCAGATATTCCGCTAACTTCAAGCACAAGCCTTACCGCGCCACCTGCTATAACGCCCGTACCTGCGGGTGCGGGAAGCATTGTTACTCTGCCTTTGCCGAATATGCCTGTGATTGCATGAGGTATAGTTGAACCCCTTGTGGCAATGGTGAACATGGCTTTCTTCGCCGCTTTTTGCGCCTTTTCAATTGCTTCGGGAACTTCCGCCGCTTTGCCCATGCCTGCGCCCACTCTGCCTTTGCCGTCACCAACCACAACAAGTGCGGAAAAGCGCATATTTCTACCGCCTTTAACAACCTTGGTTACGCGGTTAACCGCCACGGTTTTTTTGATAAGGTCGTCCTTAGGCTCTCTATCAAATCTTTTATCGTCATTCCTTGCCATTTTGCTTTATCCTCCTAAAACTCAAGGCCTGCTTTGCGCGCGCCGTCAGCAACTGCTTTAACTCTGCCGGTATAAATATATCCGCCACGGTCAAACACAACTTTGTTTATACCCTTTTCTTTAGCCTTTACAGCTATTGCTTCGCCCACAACTTCGGATGCTTCCGTTTTTGTTTTGCCTTTTAGCTTTGCTATAACGGCTTTATCTTGCGTGCTTGCCGATACCAATGTTACACCGCTGATATCGTCAATGATTTGCGCGTACACATGCGACAAAGAACGGTAAACATTAAGCCTCGGAACACTTGTGGTGCCTTTGACTTTCTTTCTCATTCTTAAGTGGCGTTTTTGCCTTATTTGGTTTTTATCAGGTTTTGAAATCATAATTCTTATTCCCTCGCAGAATGCCTATTTGCCTGCTTTTTTGCCTTCCTTTCTAAGGATTGTTTCTTCTTTATATCTTATACCGTAGCCATGGTAAGGTTCGGGCTTTCTCACTGCCTTAATATCGGCGGCGAATTGCCCCACTAATACCTTATCAATTCCCTTAACCGCTACTTCGGTGGGGGAAATAACTTCAAGTTTAATTCCCTTCACAGGAACTAATTCCACAGGGTGGCTGAAGCCTACGGACAGCACGATTTTTTCGCCCTGCGCAACCGCTTTCCAGCCAACGCCTGAAATCATTAAACGCCTTTCAAAACCTTTTTCAACACCTGTTGCCATGTTTTGAATTAAAGCCCTGTACAAACCGTGGGCAGCTTTTACCTCTTTAGCTTCGGAAAGCCTTTTAACAAGAACGGTTTCGCCCTCAATTTCCACATTGATATTTCTATTTTGCACCGGTTGGGTAAGAGTGCCAAGAGGCCCTTTTGCGGTAACCAAACCGCCCTCAAAGGATACCGAAACTCCCTTACCTAATTTAATTGGCGCTCTGCCTATTCTGGACATAATTTCCTCCTTACCAAATGTAAGCCAGCACTTCGCCGCCTGCACCTGCTTTTCTTGCTTTCTTATCCGTCATAATACCTTGCGATGTGGAAATTATGGCGATGCCAAGCCCGTTAAGAACCTTGGGCAGTTCATCACTCTTAGCATAAACTCTTAATCCGGGTTTAGAAATTCTTCTTAACCCCTTAATAACTTTTTGCCTGTTTCCCACATATTTAAGCTGAATGCGGATTGATGCTTGAATCGCGCCTTCTTCTTTAACTGTTTCAAAATCGCTTATATAGCCTTCTTCTTTAAGAATTTCGGCTATAGATGCTTTAATCTTTGATGCAGGAATATCAACCGACTCATGCTTAGCGGTTAATGCGTTCCTTATTCTTGTTAACATATCTGCAATCGGATCTGTCATTTCCTAACCTCCTACCAGCTTGACTTGCGGAATCCGGGAAGTTCTCCCTTGTACGCAAGTTCTCTGAAGCATATTCTGCATATACCGTATTTGCGCAAAACTGCGTGCGGTCTACCGCAAATACTGCAACGCGTGTATTCTCTTGTAGAGAATTTTTGCTTTCTTTGTTGCTTATTTATCATTGCTTTCTTAGCCATAATCCCTCCTAACGCGCAAACGGAATGCCAAGTAATTTTAGTAACTCTCTTGCTTCCTCGTCCGTATTGGCGGTGGTAACAAAAGCAATATCAAAGCCTCTTACTTTTTCCACTTGATCATATTGAATTTCGGGGAAAATAAGTTGCTCTTTAACTCCCAAAGCGTAATTACCTCTGCCGTCAAACGATTTGGCTGAGATACCGCGGAAGTCCCTAACGCGGGGTAACGCGATAGAAATTAACTTATCAAAGAATTCCCACATACGCGCGCCACGAAGTGTAACCATTGCGCCCACATTTTGGTTTTCTCTGATTTTAAAGTTAGCAACCGATTTTTTAGCCTTGGTGATAACAGCTTTTTGCCCTGCTATCTTTTCAAGTTCTGCCATTGCAAGTTGCATACTCTTGGTGTTATCCTTAATATCGCCCATACGCATATTGAGAACGATTTTTTCCATTCTTGGAATTTGCATTGCCGAAGAATAGTTAAATGTTTTCTTAAGTTGCGGTGCAACTTCGTTTGCGTACTTCGTTTTAAGCCTTGGAACTGAACTTACCTTGGGGGTTGCTACTTTTTTAGCAACTTCGGGTTTAGCTGTTACCGCTTTTTCTGCGGGCTTGTTCGGCACGGCTTCTTTAACGGCTTTTGGTTTTTCTGTAGCCATTGTGCGACCTCCTATTCGTTATCTGCGGTAGTTGTGTCCGCAGGCTTTGCTTTCTTTCTTACTGCTGCTTTTGCTTCGGTTTTGGGTTCTGCCACCGCTGTTGCTTCTGCTTCCTTTTTCTTGGTTGCCTTTTCTTTTTTAACAGCCATTTTCTTGGTTACAAGCTCTTCACCGCATTTTGCACAGGTGCGTACTTTTTTATCGCCGATTACCTTATACCCAACGCGCACAGGTCTGTTACAACCTCCGCAGATAGGCATAATGTTGGAAATATCCACGCTTGCGGGTTGCTCAATGATTCCGCCCTTATCCGTTGCCTTTCTTGCTTTAACCGCTTTTTTATTAACGGTAATGTCCTTACCTTCAAGTAACGCGCGCCCGCTATCTCTGTTGATTGCGGTAACAACGGCTGTTTTGCCCTTGTCTTTTCCTGCTATTATCTTAACGGTGTCGTCTTTTCTTACACTAAACTTAGCCATAGTTCCTCCGCTATTATAAAACTTCGGGTGCAAGAGAAATGATTTTCATATAATCCTTATCTCTTAGTTCCCTTGCGATAGGCCCGAATATACGCGACCCGCGCGGTTGCTTTTGATTATCAATAATAACTGCGGCATTATCGTCAAAGCGGATATAAGTTCCGTCCTTCCTTTGAATGCCTTTGCTTGTTCTCACTATTACCGCTTTCACGACATCGCCTTTTTTAACCGCACCACCAGGGCTTGCAGTTTTAACAGATGCCACGATAACATCGCCGATATTTCCGCTTCTAACATAAGAACCGCCAAGAACTCTAATGCACTTAATTTCTTTTGCGCCACTGTTATCCGCAACTTTTAATCTTGATTCAGGTTGTACCATACCGTACCTCTAACTTACTGTGTTTTCTTAGCTTATTTCGCTTTCTCTATTACGGATACAAGACGCCAGTTCTTACTCTTTGATAGCTTTCTTGTTTCCATTACTTCCACCTTATCGCCTATACCGCATTCGTTATGTTCGTCATGCACTTTAAGCTTTTTGGTTTGCTTAATAATTTTCTTATAAAGCGGGTGGCGCACTCTTTGTTCAATCGCGACTACGATAGTTTTATCCATTTTGTCGCTTACCACGAAGCCCACACGCGTTTTTCTTAAATTTCTTTCTACTGTGTTTGTTTCCATATCTGTTCCACCTTAATTATGCCTTTGCTTTTTTAGCTTTTTTGGCGGATCCTGACGCTCTTGCAGGTTCCTTGGAAAGCCCTAATTCTCTTTGCTTTAAAACCGTTTTCGCCCGCGCGATATCCTTTTTCTTTTGGTTAAGAACCAAAGGATTGGATAATTGATTAGTTGCGTGCTTAAATCTTAAATCAAAAAGTTCCGCTTTTAGTTCGCTTAACTTTATGTTAAGTTCTTCATTTGTTAATTCAAAAAAATTAGTTATTTTCATGCTTATTCACCAACCTTTTTGCCGTTATCCGCAGGAACATTGTTGTTCGCGTCTGCGCTAACGCAGTCTGCTTTCTTAACGAACTTACATTTGATAGGAAGTTTATTGGCAGCAAGCCTTAAAGCCTCTCTTGCCACTTCTTCGGTTACGCCTGCCATTTCAAACATAATCCTATCGGGCTTAACTACCGCTGCCCAGTATTCAGGCGAACCTTTTCCGCTACCCATGCGCGTTTCGGCAGGTTTTTTTGTTATTGGTTTGTGGGGGAATATGTTCACCCACACTTGACCGCCCCTCTTTATTGATCTCGTCATTGCGATACGGGCAGCTTCTATTTGGTTAGAGGTTATCCATGCGGGTTCAAGTGCCATTAAGCCGTACTCACCGTAAGCCACGATATTTCCTCTCATTGCACGGCCTGTTAATCTACCGCGGTGCTGTTTTCTTCTTTTAACTCTTTTGGGCATCAACATAAATTATTCTTTGCCTCCTTTTGCGACATAATTAAAAACTTCGCCTTTATAAATCCAAACCTTAACGCCGATAATGCCGTAAGTTGTTTTTGCTTCTGCAAAGCCGTAATCAATTTCTGCTCTTAGCGTTTGAAGCGGAATTGAACCTTCGTGGTAGTTCTCACTTCTTGCAATTTCCGCACCGTCAAGACGCCCAGATACCATTGTTTTCACGCCTTTTGCGCCTGCCCTCATTGTTCTGCCAAGTGCAAATTTCATTGCTCTGCGGAAAGGGGTTCTTTTTACAAGAGATGCCGCGATACCTTCTGCCACGATTTGTGCGTCAAGATCAGGGTTTTTGATTTCGTGAACATTCACATTAAATTCCCTGTTATCGCCAAGAATCTTTCTGATACTCTTATTTATATGATCAATTCCGCGGGGATTTTTTTCTGCACCTGCTTCCTTAACCTCTTTGTTTTGCTTGCCGATTGCCACACCGGGGCGTCCGCAATGCACATCAATGGTGATTTTATCCGCCGCTCTTTCAATAAAAATCTTTGATATAGACGCGTCTGAATAAAATTTCTTAAGGAACTCTCTTATCTTGTGATCTTCAAGAATATACTTAGCGGCACCGTTTTTACCTGCGTACCACTTGGAACTCCATGTTTCTATTATGCCCACGCGCAATCCGTGGGGATTAACTTTTTGACCCATATTTGCCTCCTATGCGTTCACATCCATGATTACTGTGATATGGCTTGTGCGTTTTAAAATGCGCGAGCCTCTGCCCTTTGCTTTCGGCATCATGCGCTTAAGCGTTGCGCCTTGATCTGCAAAGCATTCTGCCACAAAGAGATCGTCTTTATTAAACCCAAGGTTATTTTCTGCATTAGCTGCGGCAGAATTAACAACCTTAAGAATAGGCAAGCAGGACGATTTGTTAAGCGCGCTTAAAAGCGCAACCGCTTCCCTATAGCTTTTGCCACGGATAGTGTCAAGCACGGCACGAACCTTAAAGGGGGATATCCTTATACTTTTTGCAATCGCGCGCGGACGGGCGTCCCTGTTTTCGGCGCGTTCTATGGCTTTTTCGCGAATTCTTGTTGCCATGTTTCCTCCTACTTTTTGCCTGATGTTTTAGAACCTGCGTGTCCGCGGAATGTTCTTGTGGGGGCAAACTCACCCAATTTTAAACCAACCATATCTTCCGTTACATACACAGGCACATGTTTCTTGCCGTCATGAACCGCAATAGTGTGTCCCACGAAATCGGGAAATATTGTGGACGCGCGCGACCAAGTTTTGATTGGCTTTTTGCTTCCGGACGCGTCCATAGCTTTTACTTTTTTCATAAGGCTCTCTGCAACAAAGGGGCCTTTCTTCACTGATCTGCTCATTTATTAACCTCTTAATTAATGCGTTTAATAATATTCTTGCTTGTGGGATTTTTCTTATTGCGCGTTTTGTAACCAAGCGCGGGCTTTCCCCAAGGTGTAACCGGGCCTGCCATACCGATAGGGCTTCTGCCTTCGCCACCGCCGTGAGGGTGATCGCAAGGGTTCATAACCGAACCTCTTACTGTGGGCTTAACACCCATGTGGCGCGTCCTTCCTGCTTTGCCGATATTCACAAGTTCGTGATCAATATTGCCCACTTGCCCGATTGTCGCCTTGCAGTTTAGGGGAACATATCTCATTTCGCCTGAAGGCATTCTGAGAGTTGCCTTATTGCCCTCTTTTGCCATAAGTTGCGCCGCGCAACCTGCACTGCGGGCAAACTGCCCGCCCCTTTTGGCTTGAAGTTCAATATTATGAATCGTTGTGCCGAGAGGAATATCTTTAAGCAATAAAGCGTTACCCGCTTTAATGTCTGCGCCTTCACCGCTTAAAACGGTATCACCAACTGTCAAACCAACAGGTGCGAGGATATATCTCTTTTCGCCGTCTGCATAATTTAAAAGCGCGATATTTGCACTGCGGTTAGGATCGTACTCAATTGTGGCAACCTTTGCGGGAATGCCGTCTTTATCTCTTTTGAAGTCAATTATTCTGTACTTAACTCTGTTACCGCCACCGATATGCCTAACCGTGATTTTGCCTGTGTTATTGCGTCCGCCTGATTTGCTTTTGGTTGCAAGCAGGCTTCTTTCGGGTGTCGTGGTTGTGATATCGGCTGAATAAACAAGCACGCTCATTCCGCGTCTGCCGGGGGTTGTGGGTTTGTATCTCTTAATCGCCATAGTGTACCGCCTTATGACAAGCTCTCAAAGAACTCTATTGATTTGCTTTCGGGGGTAAGCGTTACATAGGCTTTTTTGTATGATGCCGTAAAGCCCTCATGTTTGCCCATTCTTTTTAGCTTGCCCCTAACTTTTAATGTGTTAACTTGATCCACTTTAACGCTGAAAATGCTTTCAACAGCCGCCTTAATTTGCAATTTGGTTGCGTTCTTTTTTACTTTGAACACATACTTCTTGCTTGGAATGCCGTCATAGCTTTTTTCGGATAAAATAGGCTTAATAATTATATCGTAATGACTCATTGCGCATATACCTCCGCTAAGGTTTCCACAGCTTCTTTTGTTATAACGCATTTGCCTGAAGCAACAAGATCATAAAGGCTTAAAAGCGATGCGTCCTCAATTTTCAGGCTTTCAATATTTTTGCCTGCACGAAGCACATCTTTTTGTTCGCCTTGAAGAACCAAAAGCGTGGTTTTATTTGGGTTGATTTTATCAAGGAAAGACGCAACCAATTTGGTTTTTGGTTCGGCTATTTCAAATTTATCAAGAACAATGATTCCGCCGTCACGAAGCTTTTGGCTAAGCGCGCTTCTCATAGCCGCCGTTTTCATTTTCTTATTAACTTTCTTAGAGAAATCTCTGGGCTTCGGCGCAAAAACAACGCCACCCTTTATCCATTGAGGGGAACGCGAAGAACCTTGGCGCGCTCTGCCTGTGCCTTTTTGCCTCCAAGGCTTTGCACCGCCTCCGCGGACTTCTGATCTTGTGAGGGTGCTTTTTGTTCCCTGCCTCTTGTTTGCAAGCTGGGCAACAACCACTTGGTGAATAAGTGATTCGTTATATTCCTGCGCAAACACCGCATCGGGAACTTCCATGCTACCCACTTTTTTATTTTCGGTATTTAATATATCAATCTTCATAATAAGTATCCTTAAAATAGCGTTGTGCGTTATTTCTTCGTTGCCTTCATAACGGGTGCTTTGAACCATTTGCCGGGCTTAACCTTTTTAACTGTGGATTTAACCTCAACAATGCCTTTCCTCGGGCCGGGGATTCCGCCTGCCACGAGAATAAGGTTTTTATCGGGGTAAATCTTAACAACTTCAAGATTTTGAACCGTTACGCGTTCGCTTCCGTATTGCCCGGGCATTTTCTTGTTCTTTAGAACACGGCTTGGGCTACTGTTTGCGCCCAAAGAACCCACGCCTCTGTGATAACCCGAACCGTGTGCGTTAGGCCCGCAATGCGTGTTCCAGCGTTGAACAGTTCCTGTGAAACCTCTACCGCGGGATTTGCCTGAAATATCTACCTTATCGCCAACCACGAATGAATCGCACTTGATTTCACCGCCAACCTCAAATTTAGCGCAATCCTTAAATCTGAATTCCTTAAGGTGCTTTTTGAGGGGTGCTTTTTCGCCAAGTTTTTTGAACTGACCGATTTCGGGTTTGTTAAGCCTGTGCGCCTTAATATCGCCGAATCCAACCTTTACTGAGGCATAGCCGTCATTTTCCAAAGTCTTAATTTGAACAATGCTACAAGGGCCTGCTTCAATAACCGTAACCGGTATAGCCGTGCCTGTGGGTGTAAATATTTGGCTCATGCCAAGTTTTCTGCCGAGTATTGCCTTTTCCATGATAATACCCTCCGTTAAAGTTTGATTTGAATATCAACGCCAGCAGGTAAATCAAGCTTCATTAGTGATTCAACCGTGCGCGAAGAACAGTTATATATATCCACAAGGCGTTTGTGAGTTCTCATTTCAAATTGTTCTCTTGAGTCCTTGTGCTTGTGCGGTGAACGAAGAATGGTAACAATCTCCCTCTGCGTGGGTAGCGGAATAGGACCAGAGATGCTTGCGCCCGTTTTTGTGGCGGCATCAACAATTTTTTCGCAAGATGCGTCCGCGAGGACATGATCGTACGCCTTGAGTTTTATTCTTATTTTTTGACCGGGCATTTATTTACCCCTCCTAAAAGAATGTTTTTTAAGGATTTTTGCAGTATTTTGCGCTTTCCTTAAGCATTTTCGCTTACTTTGCTATGCGTTTGGTTCACATTTCTGCGCCTGAACACTTAGCCGTGTGTATCGCGTGCTTTGCTATTATAATCAACCGATATGGTAATGTCAAATGATTTTTAACAAAAAATTAAAAAGTTTTTGAATCGCCGAATGCTTAACAGCGGAATTTTTTTCAGCGCACAGCGCACAACGCACAGCGCACAATGGCGGAATGTTTTAATAATGAGATTTAGAATCCACCATGTTTCATGTTTATCGTTTCATGTTTTACTTTTCATAATGAGATTTAGAATCCTTCATTGTGCGCTGTGCGCTGTGCGTTGTGCGCTTGATAATAATTCCTTACTGAATCACAGAACCAAGCACCAACGCAAACACCGCCCCTGCAATAACTATCACTGTGTTAAGGATTTTATTTTCCGAATATTCGTAAACCGCGGGTAGCATTTCGGCGAAAACTATGCAAAGCATTGCACCGCAAGCAAGCGAAAGGGAATATGCGGTTAAAATTGCGTTCGCGCCCATTAGGTAGCCCACAAGCGCGCCAAGCACGGTGGGAAGCCCTGCCAAAAAGCAAATGCCCACAATTTTAATATTTTTTGCACCGCTTGCCTTAAGCGGTAAAGCCATTGCCATGCCTTCGGGAATGTTATGAAGAAGTATCAAAAGCGAGGCTATCAGCCCTGCTTGCACCCTTCCGCCCGCACCGATAACAAGCCCTTCAGGCAAATTGTGAAGCATTATGCCAATAAATATCAAAAATCCCGCTTTTGAAAGCCTGCGTGATTGCGCTTTGCTTCCCGTCCCTGTTTCGGGAAGTTCGCCTCTTGTTTCACCCTCTAAAACAATGCTTTCGGCATTGCTTTTTTCGCTATCCTTTTTCTTATCGCCTATCCTTATAAAAAACACGAAAATTATTCCTATAAGCAAACCAAGACTCATGTGCAAAATACCGCCAAGTTCCACCGCACTTGGAAGCAATTCAAAAAATGAAATTCCGAGCATTGCGCCAGCCGCAAGCGCGAACATAAGCGCAATGTAATTCTTGCTTGGTTTTTTGATTATTATGCCAAGCGTGCCACCGAACATTGTTCCGATTCCGCCTGCGATAAATGAAAAAAGAAGTATCTGAAGTAACATTTAATTTGATTCCTGTGGATTCTAAGAGTAACATAAAAAAAATATCCTTGTCAAATATTTCCAAGTATGCTAAACTAAAAGTAATGTTACCTTTATTATGTGCGCGCATATCCGCGCTTTCATATAATATCGCGCTTGGTTTCAGCGTTGCTGGGCTTGTCCTTTTCGTACTGCTTTCACTGTATTTTGCATTTTGTGTGGTTGCGTCTAACATTATGTTCCGCCCCAAAAAAATGCAGTTTGAGGATAGCGTTGAGGACACAATTTTAAAAAGAAGTTTCAATAGAGAATTTTTAAACACCCCTTTTGAAGAAAGAGAGATTAACTCTGATTTCGGTTACAACCTTTACGCAAGGCTTTATATCAATGAGGTTAAAACGGATAAATTTATCCTTGTTCTTCACGGACACAAGTCAAATTGCGTGGATATGCTACCTTATGCGGAAGAATTTTTGCGCCTTGGCTACAATGTGCTTATTCCCGATCACAGATACGGCGCAAGAAGCGGGGGTTCGTCCGTTACCATGGGGCATTATGAGAAATATGACGCTATTTCGTGGATAAACGCACTTTTTGAAGAATTTCCGAATTGTAACCTTGGCGTATTCGGCGAATCAATGGGCGGTGCCACAGGAATCATGGTTACCGCCATGGATAACCGCGTAAAGTTTTTAATTGAATATTGCGGTTACGCGAATTACGAATTGATTATGCTTCCAAGGCTAAACCACAGCCGTTTTTTATACCGACTTTTGTTGCCGGGGCTACGGATTGTTGCCACAGGGCTATTTAACATTAGCATGAAAGAAATGGACGCGTTATCCGCCATGAAAACGATAAGCGTACCCGTACTAATGCTTCACAGCAAAGCAGACAAAACCGTTACTTACAATAACGCAGAAAAATTGCTTGAAGCAAACCCAAACGCAAAACTTATCACATTTGAAGAATCCACGCACGCGCGTTCACTCTCGCGATATAAAAATGATTTTATAACCGCAGTGGAAGATTTTATTAAATCCCTACCAAACGGACTTAGCCCTGATAAAGAGGCGGAAAAGAAAACAAAAACAAAAAACCAAAAAATGGAGGACATATTATGACAGCATTAATTATCACCGCGGTGCTTGCAGCACTCGCAACCGTAGGCTTTATTGCGGTACGAATTTTGAAAGCACCGATTTACGGGCTTTTTGCAAAAATCGTAGCGTCTGTAGGGTTTATTACCATTAGCGTTACCGCGCTTACTATTAAGGATATAGTATTTATCCCTTATGGCGCACCGCTTATTATCCTTGGGCTTGTTCTTGGGCTTATCGGCGACATTGTGCTTGATGTTAAGCGCATTCACGGGCTTTCCGCATCCTTAATCACAGGCGAAAGTGAATTTGAGGTTAACCTCAAAAAAGAACATATCAAATTTGAGGGGCTTTACCTCACAAGCGGTATGGTTTCTTTCTTTGCAGGGCATATCGTGTTCCTTGTGGCAGTTTGCCTTATTGCCACGGAATTCTTCGGGCTAACCGAAAACCGCGAATTCTTATTCCCTATCGCAGTTTCTGCGGGTATCGGTATTGCAATGGGGCCTGTAACAATCATTATTTCCGAAAAACTTTTAAAAGCAGATTTCGGCAAGCACAAGATTCTTGCAGGTGCTTACGGCGGGCTTTTGATTTTCTTCACAGTGTTTACCCTTTGGCTAACCATACTTGAACCCGCGTTCTTACTGCTATTCCTTGGAACGCTTTGCTTCCTACTATCCGATCTTGTTCTTTCGCAAATGTACTTCTGCGAAGGCAAAAAGGAAGATAAGATTCTTGTGGCAGTAAACCACGCGCTTTATTATTCGGCACAAATTCTTATAGCTTGTTGGTTATTTACCTTGGTTCTTTAAGAGTTTTTATCTAACACAAAAAAGAGTTGCTTATCGCAACTCTTTTTTCCGTGTTATTTTTAATGATATTTTGGATTATTCCGTAACCACAATCTTTTTAACTTCGCTTAGCTTTTTGATTGTAACATTGTCTTTCTTAAAATCAATTATGCCTTCATCTCTCATGCGCATCATTTCGCGGGACATTGAGGGGCGGGATACATTAAGATAATCTGCCATTTCGTTACGGTTGATTCCCATAACCACTTCAAGCGCACCGTTTTGTTCTAAATGCTTTTCATAAATAAGTTTGGCAATTTTTAGGCGCATACTCTTAATCACAAGATATTCCGTATCACCGCTTAACTTGGCAATTTTTTCTGCAAGCGAACCGATAACATTATCAAGAAGTTTTTTGTGGTAAGGGCTGTTTTCGTCTGCAAACAGCGTAATGGTTTCGGCTGAAAGGTACAAAACATCCACTTCTTCCTCAGCGGATACCACTGAATACGAAAGTTTTTTATTTGGCAAGAAGGCATCTACATCGCCAAACATTTCGCCTGCAACCATTGCGCCCTGCGCTTCGTTATTTCCGTTCTTTTTGGTAACATACTTAAGTAGCGTTCCCGTGAGAACAACGCCGATTTCGGTAACATCTGAACCTTGCTTTGCAATAACGATACCGCGCGAATACTTAACGATACGCGCACGGATACTATCAAAGATAGAGTTAATTTCCTTATCCTCAAAATTGTGGAAAAATCTGCTTTTCTTTAAGAGTTTTAAGATATTCATGCGTTCACCTGTTACAAAAACTAATGTCTGTAGCTAAGGCAACAAACATTGCCTAAACATTATATTATGAAAAGATTTTATTTGCAAGGCTTTTACGCAAGAATGTGATATAATTTGTGTATACAACGCACAGCGCACAACGCACAGCGCACAATGATTGATTCTAAATATCATTATTAGTTAATTAATCCATAATTCGTACTTTGTACTTAACCACCATTCACTCAAATGACTACTGATACAAAATTTTTACAAAAAAAATTCTCAGGCTTGCTAAGCGAGCTTTATGAAACAAGGCTAATACTTTCGGGTTCGCGGATTTCAAGGCTTTTATCCTTTATATCAAGCGAACCTGATTTGCTTGCCCTAATCACCGAGGCGGTGCGTGCAATAGATCATAAGGCGGAATTAGAGCGCGCCTTACGGCGGGACGGGCATAAAGTGGTTTTTAAATTGCCAGACGGGCAAATGGAAATTATTTCACTTGTTACGGGGCTAATGTATCGGTTTGACAGCGAATACGAATCAATATCTATAGTAGACTTTATAACCAAACTCTTTCCTGCGCCAAGCGGAAATAGCCACGAATCTTACGCAAATTTCTGCAATGAAGTTTTAAAGCCTTACGAACGCGCTGTTTTAGGTGCTTTAAGCAATAATTTAGACGGGGTTGAAAATAGCGAAGCGGAAGAAATAAGCGCGGACGCACTGCCCGATAATGCTAAAACCGATTTAGATTTTTGGCTAAGAAACCTGCTTGAACTTGTGAAAGACGATAAATCCTTAAATACCGAAACGGCAAAGGATTATTCCACCTTACTGCGCGGAATGCTCCACGCAGGGGAAGAACAAAATAATTCCTTATTAAAAACGATTTTCACAGGCTTAAAATACGCACTCAAACCTTACAAAAAGGCACAAAGAGAATTGGAAGAGATTCAGAATCTTTTGGTGGGGTATAAAATACTTTAACAGCGCACAATGCGTCAGCGCACAGCGCACAGTGAAGGATTTATTTATAATGAGATTTAGAATCCACCATTGTGCGCTGTGCGCTGTGCGCTGAAAACTATTCCGTAGCAGGCAACGGCGTTTCCTCAACCGTTGCGGCAACTTGCAAAGCAGGTTCCATTTCACTGCGCCTATCTTGCATTATTTGATTTAATTCGGCGTCTGATTTATCTTCGCCTCTTGGCACAAGGGTTGCGGCAATGTAAGATATAAATCCTGCGATACTTCTGAACGATATATAAGTTTGGTAAACATGTTCGCCGAGTTCCACGCTTAAAACCCCGCTTGAAAGTTTTTCAAGGTAAGAATCATGGAAGGCATCGCAGGTTTTGCGGATTTCTTTGCTAAAACGCACAAGCGCGCGCAACTTCGTAACAAGCCATTCCTTTTCGTCAAACAGCGAGTAAAATTCCCCTAAGAGTTTCGTTACTTCCGCGTACACGGCTTTTAATTCCGCAATTATTTCGGGCGTGAATTTAAGTCCGTTTTCCTTTAATTTTTGCGCGTTAATCAGCATGAATATTGAATGCCCCGAAAAACGCTTAACATCGCTTGTGAAGTGATACATTTTTCCAAGCAAACTTTCCCCAAATTCGGGAAGTTCGTTCCGCGATAGCTTAACGAGGTACTGCGCAATCAGTTGGTGCAAATAATCAATCTTGGCTTTTTCCTCATGAATCTTTTCTTTATCGTGGAAATTTTGCGTTAAAAGTATATTAAACGCCCTATCCACATTCTTTTGAGATTTCTCGGCAAGATCCTTGATTTCCTTAAGCGCGGCACCAAGGGCGGAAATCGGGCTTGAAAGCAAATCATCGCTTGCGTAAGTTAGGCGCAAAATATCGTCATCTTGCGGTTTTTCTTTTATAATCAACTCAACGAGGCGGTTAAGAGGTTTGATAAACCCAATCAAAGCAAAAGCCGTGAGTATGTTAAACATAATGTGGAATGAAGAAATCTGCCACACAGGATCAGAAATCAAGCCTTGGTAGAACGGCACAAACCACCGTTGCAGAGGCCAAATTATTATAGTAAACAACACTGTTCCTAAAAAGTTGAAAGCAAAGTGAATAACCGCGGCGCGCTTTGCGTTTGTGTTTGCAACCGCCGCTGCGAGGAACGCTGTAAGCGTTGTTCCCACATTTGCGCCAAGAACTATGTAAATCGCCACATCAAAGGCAAGAACATCCATGGAAATCATGCTGATAACAAGTGCCATTGTTCCTGCGGACGATTGGGTTATCATGGTAAACGCTATGCCAAGCAAAATGCCGAGAAGCGGAAAGGAAGTTTTTTCAAAAAGGGCTTGGAAACCGTTTCTTAGCGTGGGATCGCCCTTGAACGCACTGTTCATTAGTTCCATTCCCACGAAAAGCACGCCGAATGCAACTAAGATATCCGCAATTCTAACCGCGCTTTCCTTTTTGGTGAAAAGTTTAATAAAAACGCCTATAAAGCCCACCGCCATAAAGAAATACTTCACAGGGAAAGCGGATAAGGACGCCATTATACTCGTAATCGTTGAACCGATATTCGCGCCCATGATAATGGCGGTTGCTTGGAAAAGCGTGAGGATACCTGCGTTCACAAGCCCCACAACCATAACAGTGGTAGCCGAGGAGGATTGAACCGCCGCCGTAACCCCTATGCCAAGCCCAAAGCCCGACCAACGGTTACTGCTGAACTTTTTAAGCATCAACCGCATTTTGTGCTGATTAGTTTTAGTCAATGCCTCACTAAAAAGCACAACGCCTATCAAAAAGATTCCAATACCGGCAATTAGCCCCAAAACAGAAAAGAACACATCCATAGATATATAATAACTTACTTAAATAGAGTTGTCAATATATAAAGTTTGCAATAATATGCGTTAGATTGCTTGCGGGGGCGAAAATGGAACTTTGGTGATATGAAGTCGCAAACAAGTTTGCTTATGAAGCCGTTCGCTTGCACTCACTTATGAAGACGGCTTGCGCCTTATGAAGTGACCTCGCCTCTTTGGCGGACTGCGTACACTTCGTCCCCTCGTCCTTGCAAACGCAAGCGTTTGACGGCTCGGGCGTGGCTATAATCTTATCCACCATGCAGGCTTGCCTGCACTTCATAAGCGTAGCGACTTCATATCTTCACGGCGAAGCCACTTCATTTCAAAAGCCCAAAATCATTGATGATTTTGGGCTTTTGATGGCAGGAGCAGTAAGAATCGAACTTACATCAAGGGGGTCAGAGTCCCTTGTGTTGCCATTACACTATGCTCCATTGGTAAGAAAATCAATCTTTTCTTTTGATTATACCGTTTTTCTAACCACCACGCAACTGAATAAAATCAGTTTTTGGTACATTTTTCGGTACATTTCTTGGGTCAAAATTTGGGTCAAATTTTAGGGGTAAAAATCGGTGCTTTAAGGGGTGCTTTTTCATTCTGAAATTTGGTAAGATTTTTAAGCCTTTTGTGGCGTAATAATGCGTTTTCTTGCAAGTTTTGTTTGCGCTATTGTTTTGATTTTGCATAAAAAAGCAATTGTGTTTTTGGTACATTTTTTGGTACATTTTTGCCAAGAACTTTTGGGTCAATTTTTGAAGTCTGGGTAAAGTTCACCATAAATTTCAATAATATCCTCTTTTTTAACGCTCCTATCAAGCGTTGTGTAAACATCATTGGTCATTACAATGCTTGCGTGTCCCATAAGGTGTTGGCGTTCTTTGTCCGGCACGCCAAGATAATATAGGTTGGTTGCAAATGTGTGGCGCAAGCTATGAAGGCTTTTGCCTTTAATCCCGATTTCCTTAAAAAATTCCGCGCATTTCCGCGTATAGGTTTCAGTGGTGAATTTAAACATTTTGCTCCACTCGCTTTTCAAGTATTCGCAATAGGCAGGCGAAAGGTCAACATACCTTGCTGAACCTTTCGTTTTTGTGCCGGCAATATAAGCTATGCGTTTTTCAAAATTAATTGTGGTTTTCAATGCCTCTTCGCGCCTGCATCCCGTTAGCAGATAAAATTGTATTTCCATGCCAATGTTGGTTTTGTGCAAATTGTTCATTATCAGCTTTTGTTCTTCTATGTTAAGCCATGTACCTTTCTTGCACATACTTTTGGGGAACGGATTTTTAATATACGCCATGGGGTTGCGGGCAATGTTTCCCTTTTCCATTTCGTCTAAAAATACATTTCTTAGCAAATAAAAGCAGTGCGCGCCGTTTCGGTGCGCGGTTATTTCGTTAAAGAAATCTATGAGGTCGTCTTTGGTATAGCAATCAATGTTCTTATTCAGCTTTCCGATGTAGTTGTTACTTTTAAGTAGTGCTTTGTATCTTCCCGCAGAACCACTTACAAGTTTTCCGTTCGCAATTCTGCTTTCAATATGTCGCACATAATATGTTTGTACGAGGTCGCAGAGCTTTCGTGCTTCTTGGTTCTTTTTGGCTTGTGGCTCTTTGGGCGGGTTAATTTTAGTTTGCGCTTTTAATTTTTCGGGCTTTTTACTGTTGGGGTCAAGGTGTTCTTTTTTATATTTATTTACTTCCTTAATTAATTCCTTTAGGTCTGAACCGATTAAGTAATGATTTTTCTTAAAAGTGGTTTGACGCCACTCAAAACGCCCGTCTGCGCGTTTTCTAATTCCTTTATTTAATCGCATTAAGTCTTTCTCCTCTTCAAGTTTTTGGATTCTAAGACTTTCTGCTTTTGATTTTGATTCTTCTATTAAGTTGTTAATGTGCTGAACGCTTTCCTCAATAGGCGTTATTTTCGGGCCGTTATCGTAATAAGTTCCATTGTTTATCTCTGATGCGGTAGAGAACCATGATGTAAGAAAGCACATGGCTCTGTCAATTTGTTTGACACAGTCGCTAACTGTTTGAATACTTTTAAATATTTCTTCGGTTACTCTTTCGTTAAACATATGTTCCACTTTGTCGGAATTATATTATAAAACGAAAATTTGTTCGGTGTCAATAGTTTTTAAACAATTGTTCTAATATTTTTATTTGTTACATTTTTTCAACTTATCAAATTCGCACAGCAAATAATCAGATAAGTTGTTAAGGTGTTCTGGTTCAATTTCAATAAGGCGCAAATTATACTTCTTATATATCTCCAGCTTTTCTTCTTTTCTGCTTAAATATAACTTGTCTTTCATTCCCCAAAACTCAATGAAACATTTGTATTTTGGAATATAAAAATCACAAAACCCTTTTTCGTTGGGCGCAATAATATTTTCGTAGCAATGAACTATGTCTTCGCTACATAGAAAATCATCTATCCGTGCTTCACCTTGGCTACGGACATAGTGTCCGTCTACGCACCTAATATTAGCTTCGTACTTTCTTCTATAATCTATTTCAATTTTGGATAATCTCGTAATATCCTTAATCTGTTCTTCGCATTCATTTGCTGTTGCGGGGCTTTCGGTTGTTGCGGCGCAAATAAGCACATCAGTTTTCATGGAAGTTTTGCAGGGACAAGCCTCTTTATTTGAATGCCATACACCGCATTCGTCGCACTGAATCATTACCGATTCGCAAAAGCACGGAAAAGCTTGATGGTGCAATTTCCCGCAAAAAGAACATAGCTTTATGCTTTTGCCGACATCGCAGAAGTGCTTATAGCATGCCGTATGGTTTTGCTGAATTTCCTCTCCGCAAACCTTGCAGTAATTAACTTCGCATTCAGGGCATCCGTTCTTTTCATTGCTAAAGAGACTGAATTCGTTTTGGATAAAGTCTCCGCATTTTGAACACTTAATTATTTCTCCCGCCATTAATGCAGTTTTACAATCGTAACATAAATGAAATGGCCATCTATGCCACTCCGCTGTAATCTGTTCCCCACAATATACACATTTCTCTTTATCCTTAACAAGTTTGCAACTGCATGGCACATTTTTGTAGTTAGTTCGTCCGCATTCGGGACAGAGGACATACTTGTCGTAAATCATTTTGTTCCTTTCCTCGCTTGAATGTTTTTGAAATTCGGCATCTCGCTTTTCTCTGCCAAATATATGCCTTGTGCTATTCCCAAAAGTCTGTTTTTACCTGTTTCTGAAATTTCGTCATAAATTGCTTGAATTTCGGAAATCTCGCTTATGGGAACTTTGTATTCTTCGCCACGCCCAAAAAGCCAATCAATACTTACATCAAAAAAATTTGCGATTTCGGGCAACAGTTGAAAATATGTTTTGTTACCTCTTTTCCAATCATAAATGGTTTTGGGCTTAAGGTTAAGTGCCTTTTCTAAGGTGGCGTCGTTAATCCCTCTCATATCTTTCATTTTAATGATTTTTTTCAAAATTTGTTCCATACGAATTTGATTCGTTATTTTAACGAAATTTACTTTACTTTCGGTAATTAGCCGAATATAATATAGGTGTAGGGTGTTTTGTTATAATCACATTTTACATCAAAAATAGTTCAAAGTCAACATTCAATATAAAAAGTAAAAGGAGCTAAATTTCAATGAACTCATGCGAATACACGCAGGAAATGTACGCAGAGGATACGCGGATTGTTAAAGGCGTATATCGCAAGCACTTTTCACATTTAAAACATCTTAAAGACGAACTGGTTAACTGCGCTTTGAACCGGCTTTGGGAAGCACGCAAGAAGTACAAAGCGTCTTTCGGAACGGAATACAGCTCCTATGCTTATCATGTATCGTTAATGAATATGCGTCTTTTTCTCCGCACGGAAAACAAACAAAAGAACCCTCTTTCTTTAGAATATGAACGAAAGAAAGAGGAAGATGCAGATGCCGTCAATATCTTGAGCGTTCCCGAAAAGCAATATGATTCGGTTGATATTGTTTATTTGCGAAAGGCAATTATTGCAGTTCTGTCTGAAGAGTTAGTGTCGCGAGCCAAGGAAGTAGCCGAATTGTATGTTAGCGGTAATAGTCAATGTACTATTGCGCGCCAATTGAGGTTAGGCAAACAATATGTTAATGAATGCGTACAAAAATTTCGTCGTCTACTTCAAGAAAAACTGCTTCGTGACGGATACATAGAAACCCCAATAATGAAGAAGGAGCGTAAAAAGGCATGAGAGCATCAAAAGAAATTTACCACACAATAGACGGACACCACCGCAAAGAAGCTCTCTTAATGCTTAAGAATCGTCTTGCAAGGGGTGAAAGCGCGCAGGAAATCTTAAAAATAGATGATACATATTACGCAGAAAAAATCTGTAGCGGGCTGATGCCTATCTCGCCCACATTATATAAAAATATTACAAGGAAAAATTATTACGCCAGTGTGGCGTAAAGTGCTGTGGCTTAATTAGGTTTTTATAATTATGGAATATCAATTAAACCAAATATACAACGAAGATTGCCTGTCTGCACTCAAAAAAATACCCGATAAGTATTTTGAACTTGCCATCGTTGATCCCCCTTATGGTGGTGGGTGCGGTGTAGGTGAAGGCGGACGGTTCGCAAAGTACGAACCCACACACACACACACACACACCGTGGCATGGAAAGGCGAGTTCGCGGTTTGGGGGTCGGTTTGACAAATATCGCATACAAGCCCCCGAAATCACCGCCACACGCACAGGCGGTACATACAATAAAAAGTATTACGCGGATGGTGAAAAAAAACGAAAACCATACATTGGGATATTGCCCCACCGCCTGAATATTTTAATGAGTTATTTCGCGTGAGTAAAAACCAAATCATTTGGGGCGGAAATTACTTTGACTTGCCACCCACAAGATGTTTTTTAATTTGGAAAAAATTGACAATATCAGAAAACTTTAGCATGGCAATGTGCGAGTATGCGTGGACGAGTTTTAACGATAATGCAAAGTTATTTGAATGCGCCCCGCAGGGCAAGGCATCAGATGAACGCTTTCACCCAACGCAAAAGCCTGTATCCCTGTACAAATGGATTCTAAACCGATATGCCAAAGCAGGCGATAAGATACTTGACACTCACGGCGGAAGCTGTAGCCTTGCAATAGCGTGCCACGACATGAATTATGACTACACGATATTTGAAATTGACAAACACTATTACGAACTTGCGCAAAAGCGCATAAAGGAACACAAAAGGCAATTAAGTTTTTTTACAAAATCCGAAAATACAGAGGGGGAAGTTATTAATGAAAGTTTTATCGCTGTTTGACGGCTTGCGCAGAAAAGGGGGGACATTATGCCATTGATGTTATTTAAAGATGTAGTGAACAGAGCAATACAGCTACTCGGATTTGAAAGCGAGGTAAATGTAACTTCGCCAAGCAAAAAGCTTGATAGGCTTGTTGATTGCGCGAACATGGTTTATGAGGAATTGCTGCTTGAGTATTTTCATTTAAAATCTAATGAAATTTTGAATTTTACAGAGGCAAGGGCGTATTACTCGGATTTCCCCCTTGAGGTGAGAGAGATTCTTTCCGTTAAGGTACGCGGTTGCGATGTTAAGTTTACAATGTATCCGCTTTATGTTGAAGCAGATATCAACGGCATTGCCGAAGTGAGTTATAGATACCGTCTTAACAATCTCTCTTTGGACGATACCCTGTATTTGCCCACTCAATACACTAACTATATTGTTGCCACAGGCGTAGTCGCGGAATATTATTACCGCACAGGGTTAACAGATGAAGCGTTTTTTTATCAGCAACGCTACGATGCGGCGATTTCAAATATCAAAAATCAAAATAAACTTTAAAAAAGGAAAAATATTATGAAATTTAAAATTAACAGCATTGAGTGGACTATATCCGAACACATTAAAAATAGCCCGTTACTACAGCACGAGAATGAACCCTGTTTGGGAATATGTCATTTTTGGAAAAAACGAATCTGTCTTTATGTAAATTTAAAACGCGATGTTAAAAGGCAAGTTTTGATTCACGAACTAACACACGCTTTTCTCGGGGAAACGCAAGTTGGCGAAAATAATGCTTTCACCGAAGAGCATATTGGCGATTTTATGGCGATGTATTCTTTGATGATTAACAAAATCGCCGATGATTATTTTAAAACCCGAAGCGCACCCCACCCGCCTAAAAAATGCGAAGCCACTGCTGTTATAGATAAATTTTCCGGCAAATACAGCTATAAGGCGAAAGTTCATATTGACAAGTCATACTGCGATAACCCTGATTGCCGAGGTTATATGTGTTTCCCTTGCGAAAATCACGAGCTTGACGAACACCCCTGCTTGAGAGAAGGTGAGCGTGCTAAGCGAATAGTAAAACCAGCGAAAAAAGAAATAAAGTGGCATTGGAATAAATCTTGGGGCAGAATGTGATTTCCGCCGAAGAGTGCCTTGCGCTTGCCTTGAGCGTTTCTGAATGCGATTACTGCGACCAAGACCGAACACTGTGCTTACGGTACAACCGCTGTTTAATCTTCTGTGAACTGCTCTCGGATAATTCATAATGCCGAAGGCTAAGATGCTTTCCCCTCTCTTGGCTTTTGAGTAAACCTTCGCTGGCGCGCTCCGCGGTTGGGTGTGGCAAATGCGAAGCATTGGGCGGAACGCGCCGGCAAAGATTTAGGGGACTATTGTAAAACTAACGCCAAAAGCGTAGTTAAATAAACACGGGTTAGCCATATAGCCCAAAGGAGTAATTAATGGCAAATAATGTAACTGTACTAAAAAAGAACTCAAACACTCTGTCCTTACGGGGACAAATTGAAAGCCTTCCAAAAAAGGATGGTACTGGCACATGGAATAGGTTTACCTGTTATGTGGATATTCCGCTTAAGGACGGCACAACCGATTCAGTTCAACTTTCGTTTGACAATCAATACATGGGCAAAAAGCTAAGGAAAATGCAAATTGCATTAGGCTACGATCCCGATGAGTTTGGCGGAAAAAACAACGAAGCTAACATTGCAGTGCCGGCATAACAAAACAATACTAATGTGGATTTGGTAAGGGAAAAACAAAAATCAGTAGCTATAGCTACATAATCAACCAAAAAACTAATTTTAAAGGAAACAACAAAATGGCAAAAACTGACAAAACACCAAAAACTAAAGAAGCAAAAGCCAAAGAAACTACGCCTTTTTATTCTGGCTCAATCAAAATCAAAACGCTTGATGAAAAAACACCGCGCGGTAAGGAAGCAGTTACGGGAACAGGCTTTAGAGCTATGGACGGAATCGGAAGAGGCAAATATGAAACTTTTAAGGATTTCAAAAAGCGTGAAAACGATGCAATCTTCAATGCCGCGAAAAATGGCAAAAACGAGGATAAGTACCGCGCACAAGGCATAATTGACGAGCGCAAAAGGGCAGCCCGCGAATGGAATCGCGTTAATAATCCGGTTAAATATCATTCCGATTTGCTTAAAGACCAGCGAAAGTATGAGGAACATTTGGAAAAAACCAGCGCGTCTGCCACACAAAAGGAAAAGGCCGCCGCATGGACTAAGCGTTTAGAGAAAAACCTCGCGAATGCGCAAGAGGAAATCGGCTAATCCAAAAGTGAGGTAATCCATGAGAGAGCCAAAAACAAAACTAACACACGAAGAAAGAGCCGCCAAAGCAAAAACAGTTCACTACAGGCTTAAAAACGCAGGAAGTATAATAGGAATTATCACCGCAATCTTGAGCTTTACCGTAGTTGCCTTTTTCTTTCTCGTGATGACGGCAGGCATAAAAAGCTGTAGTGGCATCTGACAATTCAAAATTTTGCAGTCAACTGCAAAACACATTTAAATGTATTTAACATCAATCAAAACACATAAGCCGTGTACTCTACAAATCTTCAAGACACGCAACATTTTTTGTTAAATACCACATCAAAAACAACTTAAAAACAAAAATCCCTTACCCTTTCCATTTTTAGATTGCAGAGGCTTCCCTCTATTCACGGTTTTTGCGGCTACGCTTGTTTGCCGAAAGCAACTCCCCTCAATACCCTTTCCACCTTTGAGTTGCTTTCGGCAATAAAAGAATAGCCGCAAAAATGCGTTTTGTAAAGGGATTAGCCGCAAAGCGGGCATACTTGCCGGTGGAAATTTTTTGCCGAGGCAAAAAAATCAACCGCCCCTTTACAAAACGCAAGTTTAATCCTATATCTCACGAAGTGGCACACTAAACTCGCGTAGCGGTGCGCACCAGCCGATTCACCCTCTCTGCCACGGCAGAGCCTCAAATGGGCTTTGCACCAAAGCTCCGCAGGGAAGCCCCCAACACAACAATACAAATATAAATATTTAACTAAGGAGTTATCCATGAAATTGAAGAAAATTTTAATTATTATCCTTGCCGTCATACTTTTAGGCGGTATAGTAGGCGGTTCTTTAGCCCTTGCAGGCGTTTTTAAGAAGAACACCGAAAC
>Ga0123356_10000379_pt1 | contig 50619 bp, 53 predicted proteins | sample TergutEmb28metaG_2_FD_92546 | JGI IMG/M metagenome (GOLD analysis project Ga0123356, IMG submission 92546) | Embiratermes neotenicus P3 segment gut microbial communities from Petit-Saut dam, French Guiana - Emb289 P3 | ecosystem: Host-associated > Arthropoda: Insects > Digestive system > Gut ...
ATGGCGCGGGTGCGGGTCGCCACCGTGAGGTTCGTCCGCCGGCCGGAGAGTGCAGGGCGGACAAAGGCGGTGTAGGAGGTGGTGCGGCGGCCGTGGGCGATCGTGGACGGGGTCGGGCCGATGCGCTCGTCGTCACTGGCGTTGACGTCCGGAACGTGCCGCCAGCCGTGCTTGGCCGCGGACTCGACGATGGCCGTAGTCACCGGGTCCGTCGTCTCGAGGACGGAGACACCGAGCGGCCCGGCGCCGCCGCGCAGGTCGGACGCACCGAGGCTGTGGTTTTCGATTGCCTTGTAGGCAGGCAGTACATCCGACCAGGCCCAGCCTGGGTTGCCGCGGCTCGCCAGACCGTCCCAGTCGGCCGGCGCGCCACGGGTCCACATCATCCCGTTGACCGCCGCCGACCCGCCGAGCACGCGCCCGCGCAGCCAGACCTCCTGGTTGCCTTCCGGCCCGACGGGCTTCGTGGGGTAGCGGTAGAGGTACCGGTCGCCGCGCAGCGTGTAGTAGAACCCCTTCGGGATGTACAGGAGCGGGTTCCAGTCACGCCCGCCGTACTCGATGAGCAGTACGGCTGACCGCCGAGGCCCTGCCGCCAGCCGCCCGGCCACCACGCACCCGGCCGCCCCCGCCCCGACGACGATGTAGTCGAACTCCATCACGCGAGCATTGCGACGGCCGCGAAGCGCCCGCAGGGACGCGCGGCACGGTCGGAGAAGAAGTCGGCCGTGGCGGTCCTCGTGTCGATGGCCATGTCATGCACGCTGGCAGCGGGGACGTCACAGGCGCTGAGCTGGCTGCGGATCGCACCCGCAAGGTCGAAGGTGGCGTGCCCCGGCCGGCTCGGGGTGAGCAGCTTCGTCCCGGCCGCGCCGAAGGCGGTCATCACCTGCGCGGCCTCCGCCGCGCCGATCTCGTAGCTCGACGCGCCGATCGCGGGGCCGATGCCGACCAGCAGATCCCGCGGATCCGACCCGTACGAAGCGCCCATCGCGGCGACCGTCTTCGGCACGACCCCGCGTACCGTGCCCGCCCGCCCGCTGTGCGCGACGCCGATCGCCCGGCGCCGGGGATCGAACAGCAGCACCGGCGCGCAGTCCGCCACCAGGACCGTCAGCGCCGCGCCGGGCAGGTCCGTGATCAGCGCGTCGGTGGCCGGGAACGCGGCCGCGGCGTCCGCGCCGCCCTCGTGCCCGCGGCCCGCCAGTGCCGCCTCGACGACGGCCACCCGGTCGGTGTGCCGCTGGTCAGCGATCGTCAGCTGACCGGCGCCAACCGCGGCGGCCAGCCTGCGCCTGTTCTCAACCACGGCCTGGTGGTCATCGCCCACGTGATCGCCGAGGTTGAGGCTGTCGTAGCAGCCTGCTGAGACACCGCCGTGCCGGGTGCTGACCACGGCCGTGATCCCGGTCCCGTGGAACCGGAAAGGCCGCAACTGAAGATCAGGAACCACCCGCTCACTCTAGCCCTGCCAGGTCGGTCTGGTGCTGGTGATTCATCTGGGATGACAGTTAATTCAAGGGCGCAATAAACTTGTTAGTACGCGACAAGCAACTATTCCGGTTGATGCAGGAGATCATTCCTGGTAATGACGAAATTGTGATCTTGATAGACCTATCAGCTCCACATTTCCAGAGGTACGCTCACGCCGAAAAGGCGCTCAGGCAAAGGTCAGGGCGCCGTCGCCCATTGCGAAGGAGCAGGGGCAAGTGGCAGCGGACGCTAATGCCGCGCGCCGTCCCTGCCTGGCGAAAGGTAGGGCCCGCAGGTGCTGAAAGGTAAACGCTCCCGCATCCTTGTGGGTGGGGTGGCAGTAGCCGTGATGGCGGCAATGGTCGGCGGGTGCAGTTCGGGCTCGTCTACGACTTCGTCCAGTGCGCCGGCGACTTCTTCGTCGTCGACGTCTAGTGCGGCGCCCGTTGCGTCAACAAGCTCAACGGCTTCGAGCGGCCCCATCAAGATGGCGATCTTCTACTACAACCCGAGCCCTTACGGGATCGCGTCGCTGAAGGGCGCGCAGCAGGAGGCCGCGAAGCTGGGCGTCTCCCTCGATGCCTTCGACGCCAACAACAACCCGCAGCTGCAGAGCACGCAGATCCAGGACGCGATCACCACCGGCAAGTACAAGGCCTTCTGGGTCTGGGGCCTTGACGATGTCGCTCTCACGCCGATCATCAACAAGGCGATCCAGGCGGGCATCAAAGTCGCCTGCGCGGACTACACGTGGGGGACGCTGGCGCAGCAGGCGGTTCTGAAAGCCTCCCCGGAGTGCCTGACGACCATCGGCCAGCCGATCGCGCCGGAGTCGTCGAACCTGGAACTAGCGATGAACGACGCCTGCACGAAGATGGTGGGCAGCGGGCACTGCAACATCGCCTTCCTGCCGGCTCTAGCCAACTACCCGACCGACACCAACCGCATCGACGCGATGACGGCGTACTACAAGGGCAAGTCGAATTACACCTTCACCGTGATGCCGCCGGGCCAGTACGACCAGACGGCCTCGCAGGCCGTCGCCCAGACGTTCTTCACGGCGAACAAGAACATCAACGTGTTCGCGACGTTCGGCGACCAGATGGCAGCCGGAACGATGACCGCGCTGAAGCTGGTCGGCGGCTACACGCCCGGCAAGAACATCGCGATCATCGGGTACGGCGGCGCGAACGAGATCATCAACGACGTCAAGGCCGGAACCGTCTACGCCACCCTCGGCCTGTACCCGGTCTCCGAGTCGGTGCTCGGCATCCAGTACCTGTACGACGTGCTGCAAGGCAAGTCGATCCCGAACCTGGTCGACATCATCAACCCGGACACCCACCCCGCGATCATCAACCAGGCGTTCCTGACCGCGCACCCGAACTACACACCGGACTGGGACCTGGAGGGCAACCCCGGGTGATTGAAACGGCCGGACGCGTCCGGCTCGTCTCGATAGGCAAGCGGTACTCCGGCACCAAGGCGCTTGACGATGTCAGCGTCGAGGTTGCCGGAGGTACCGTGCACGCGCTTGTCGGGGCGAACGGCGCCGGGAAGTCGACGCTCGGGAAGATCATCGGAGGGGTAATCCGCCCCGACGACGGTGAGATGTTCGTCGACGACCGGCAGGTCCGATACTCCACACCGCGCGAGGCGCGCGCCGACGGGATCGCGACGATCTCGCAGGAGCTCGCGCCAATGCCGCATTTGAGCGTGATCGAGAACGTCTACTTCGGCATCGAGCCGCGTCGAGGCGGCATGATGCAGCGGCGCCAGATGCGCGCGCAGTACGCCGACCTCATTTCCACCTGGGGCTTCGAGCTTGACGGAGAAGCCAAGGTCGGCGCGTTGCGGACGGCCGACAAGCAGAAGGTCGAGATCCTGCGCGCGGTCGCCTGCGACGCGCGCGTCATCGTCATGGACGAGCCGACCTCGTCGCTGACCAGCGTCGAGACCAGGACGCTGCACCGGATGATCCGCACCCTGCGGGACAGGGGCAAGACGATCGTCTACGTGAGCCACTTCCTGGATGAAGTGCTGGAACTCGCCGACACGGTGACCGTGCTGCGCAGCGGTCGCCTGGTGCGAACAGCGCCGGTCGCGGCGGAAACCGAAGAGAGCCTGGTCGCCGGGATGTTCGGTGCCGCGGCGGAGGCGGAGCACTTTGAGAAGGAGCAAGGGTCCACCGCACCGGTCGTCCTTGAGGTTTCCGGCCTGAACCGCAAGGGCGTCCTGCGGGACATCTCGCTGCGGATCCGGGCCGGTGAGATCGTCGGCCTGGTCGGCCTGATCGGCAGCGGCCGGAGTGAGCTCGCGCGTGCGATCGCCGGCGCTGATCCGATCGACCGGGGCACGATCAGCGTCGACGGCACCGTGCGCAGCATCCGCTCACCCGCGGACGCGATGGCGGCCGGGATGGCGTTCCTGCCGGAGAGCCGCAAGGATGACGGGCTGTTCCTCGAGCTCTCCCTCGCGGCGAACACGACATACGCCGACCTGGGATCCGTCGCCTCGCGCTTCGGTCTGCTGCGCCTCGGCCTCGAGCGCGAGCGGACGAACGCGCTGCTGAAGACGCTGTCGGTCGAGCCGCCGGTCCCGTCGGCGAAGACGAAAAGCCTCTCCGGCGGTAACCAGCAGAAGGTGCTGTTCGCTCGCTGGCTGTTCCGCAACCCGCGAGTGCTGCTCCTCGACGAGCCGACCCGCGGCGTCGACGTCGCGGCGCGCGCGGCAATCCACCGCCTGATCAACAACCTGGCTGCCGAAGGCACCGCGGTGCTGCTGATCTCCTCGGAGATCGAGGAGGTGCTCGGGCTCGCCCATCGCGTGCTCGTGATGCGCCGCGGCATGATCACCCGTGAGTTCGGCGCCGACCCGCCGATGGACGCCGTGATGGAAGCCGCGTTTGGCCTTGAAGGGAGAACCATCGCATGACCGCCCAACCGTCGGATCCGCCGGCGTCCGACCAGGTGGCCCGGGACCAAGCCGAGGACGGGACCCCCGCCAGCGGCAACGGGGCCAGCGCGAACGTGGCTCCCGCAAGCGGAATCGTTCTTCCGAGCTGGATCTCGGGGCGCCGGATCACGGCCCAGCACGTCCGCGACTACGGCATCGTCGTCTTCGCCGTGGCGCTCTTCTGCTACTTCTGGGTCGCCTCGCCGCACTTCCTGAACTCGCAGAACCTCCTCAACCTCGTCTCGCAGAACGCCACCACGGGCATCGCCGCCTGCGCCGTCACCCTGTGCATCATCGCCGGCAATTTCGACCTCTCGCTCGGGGCGATCTTCGTACTGAGCGAGGTGCTCGGCGCGTGGGTTGCCATCCACTGGGGAGTGTGGTGGTTCTTCCCCGTCGCGATCATCTCCGGCGCCTTGATGGGACTCGTCAACGGGCTGCTGGTGACGAAGATGCGGATCAACGCATTCCTCGCCACGCTCGCGACCGCCCTCTCATTCGGCGGCATCGCCGTCGGCGTGACCAGCGGCGGCCTGCTCCTCACGCCGGTAAACGGCGCCAACGTGTTCACGTTCATCGGCCAGAACAAGATCGGCGGTGTCCAGTACCCCGTCATCATCTTCGCCGTTGTCGCGATCATTCTCCAGCTCGTGCTGTCGTACACGGTCTTCGGCCGGCACCTCTACGGCGTCGGCGACAACCGCAACGCGGCGGTGCTGTCCGGACTCAAGGTCGACCGGACCATCATCACCACCTTCGTGATCACCGGCGCCGCCTGCGGCCTCTCCGGCATGATCGACGCCTCGACCAACGGCTCGGGTTCGAGCAGTACCACCGGTCTCGGCGGCACACTCGCGCTGCTGGCGATCGCGGGCGTGGCGCTCGGCGGGAGCAGCATCTTCGGCGGGGTTGGCTCGGTCTGGCGCACGGTCCTCGGCGTGCTGATCCTCGGCGTGATCACGAACGGCTTCGACCTGCTCGCGGTCCAGGACTACTGGCAGGACATCGTCCGCGGCATCCTGATCATCATCGCGGTCGGGATCAGCTTCGTCGTCGACCGGCGCGCGACCTAGCGATGTCCGCACCCGGGGGTCAGCCGGGCGTGAGCGCGGGTACCACGGCACCGTTCGGGATGCTGGTCTAAAGCTTTACTCCTGCAGCTGGAGTGCCATTTTCGGGCAGCGGGATACCGCGTCGCGGACCGCGGCCTCCGAAGCGGCAGGAACCTCGCCATCGGCCGCGATGGCGAGGACGTCTTCCCCGTCCTCGTCCTCGTGGATCGAGAAAACCTCCGGGGCCAGCCGCGCGCATACCGCGTTGGCCTCGCAGAGTACGGCGTCTACGGTGACCTTCATGCCGCGGATATTAGGCCGCGCGGGCGGCTGTTGCCAGAGCGGTTGTGGCACGAAACAGACACGGGATGAAGCATTTGTGCCTGGGCTGGAACGATCCCAGGGGCCTTCTTGACCGTCCCAACCGCCCGGCTTACGCTCCGGGCAAAACCCGGAATCCCCACAAGGCGGGAGGGCGCAGATGCCCGCGACTGATTCGGTAGTCGATGCCTCATTCGACTGGTTCAGCCCGGAGGTCTGCCGGGATCCGCAGCTTTACGACGGCATGATCCGCGAGGCGGGACCCGTCGTCTACTCGCCGCAGTACGACGTGTGGGCGACCGGGCGGCACGCGCAGATCGAACTGATGATGCGCGACTGGAAGACGTTCAGCTCCACGCGGCCCGCATTCGAAGAGATCGGGCAGCCGATGATCCTGCTGTCCGACGACCCGCCGGACCACCAGCGGGTGCGGACGGTGATCAGCAAGGGCATGTCGCCCGCCGTGCTGCGCCGCATGCAGGAGATGTTCGAGTCCGGGGCGGACCGTATCGTGCGGTCGCTGCTCGATGCTCCCGGCGGGCTGATCGACGGGCACACCGACCTGGTCAAGAAGTACATCCTGACGGTCTTCCCGGACGCGATCGGGCTCGGCGACTCAAACCGCGAGATGCTCATCAGGTTCGGCCACGCGCAGTTCAACATGTTCGGGCCGAAGAACGACATCTACCGGGAGTCGATGGAGGCGGCCGGGGAGGTCTTCGAGTGGGTCGCCACCAACTGCAAACGGGACGCGGTACAGCCCGGCGGCATCTGCATGGCGATGTACGAGGCGGCGGACACCGGCGCGGTCACCCAGGAGGAGGCCGAGATCCTCGTCCGCACGCTGTACTCGGCGGGCTCGGACACCACGATCTACTCCATCGGCAACACCCTGCGCGCCCTGGCCGAAAATCCCGACCAGTACCAGCTGCTGCGGTCCGACATCGACGAGTTCGCGACGCGGGCCTTCGAGGAGGGGATCAGGTACGACAACCCGGCACGGTTCACCCGGCGGCGCGCCACGATGGAAGTGGACGTCGACGGCGTGACGCTGCCGGAGGACGCCAAGCTCCTGCTGCTGCACATGCCGGGCGGCCGTGACCCGCGGCGGTGGGAGAACCCGCAGACCTACGACATCACCCGGGACGTTGTGGGCAAGCACCTCGGCCTCGGGTTCGGCGTGCATGCCTGCGTGGGAGCGCGGGTCGCGCGGCTCGAGGGCGTGTCGCTGCTGTCAGCGCTGGCGCGGCACGTACGGTCCATCGAACTGGCCGGCGAGCCGGAAGTGACCACCAACATGGCGGTCCACGGCCACGAGAAGCTGCCGCTGCGCATCGTCCCCGCCTGAGTCCGTCCAGAGTTCCGCCTGACGCGAGCACGCCGGTCCGGAAATACTCGCGGGAGAGGTGTCATGACCAACCCCCCTGTCGTCGTCGCCCTGCTGCTCGTCCGGGTCGTGGTCGGTGTAACTATGATGCTGCACGGCTACAACCACTGGCGCGGCGGCGGCAAGATCGCCGGCACCGCGCGGTGGTTCTCCGGGCTCGGGCTCAGCCACGGCATCCTGCAAGCGTGGCTGAGCGTGGTCACCGAGCTCGGCGCCGGCTTCCTGCTGGTGATCGGCCTGCTCACGCCGCTGGCGTGCGCGGCGGTGATCTCGGTGATGCTGGTCGCGGGGGTGCTCGCGCACCGGAAGAACGGCTTCTTCGTCTTCAAGGACGGCTACGAGTACGTCCTCGTTCTCGCCGCGGTCTGCCTGCTGCTCGGCATGGCCGGCCCAGGCCGCTTCTCGGTGGACGACGCGGCGGGGATCTCGATCACGGGCTGGGCCGGCGGCGGCATCGCCCTCGGCGTCGCTGTGGTCGCGACCGCCGGCCTGCTCGCGACGTTCTACCGGCCCGCCGATCGCTAAGGCCGGCGAGCGGGCCTCCCCCGGTGTGGCGCGGCCGGACCTGCGCACCGGTCCGGCGGGTGACCGGACCATGGGCGCGGACTCAGCACGGACCGGGTCAGTCCTAGCTCCGCGACGGACCTATCAGGAGTGCGGCAGTTCGCGCCAGGCGCGGACCGCGGTGACGAGCTCGGCGACGTCCCCCGGATGGCTGAGCGTCCGGCCGGTGCCCGCCTCGATGCGCCGCAGCCGGTAGCGGACGGTGTTGGGGTGGCAGAACAGGACCGCGCCTGCCGCGGTAGCCGAGCCGCTGGCCCGTACCCAGGCTTCGAAGGTGCCAAGCAGCAGGTCAAGCTCGTCCGGCGGCAGCGCGAGCAGATCGCCGAGTACCGCGCGGGCGGTCGCGACGGCTGCGTCGGGTGCGGCCGCGACGAGGATGTCGATCGGGCTGTCGCGGAACTGCGCCACTCCGGTGCTCCCGGCGTGGCTGCCCAGCGCCAGCCGGGCGAGCTGGAGCGCCCAGCCAGCCTGGTGCAGTTCGGCGAAGACCGGGCTCGCACCGATCCGGCGCGTCGCGTGCTTGTTGAGCACCGCCAGCACCGCTCCGTTCCGCGCGCGGTCGGGCAGCGAGAGCACGCCGAGCGACACTTCGGCGTCCAGCCGCCACACCGACCGGACGTCGAGCACCGCCAGGGCTGATTCCGCGCGCGGCAGCGGGTCGTGACCTGGTTCCGCCTCCGCCGCCACTACCAGGAAGGCACCGTCGAGCGGCAGCCGAAGGGCGTTGGCCACCTCCCAGAGCGTTCCTTTCGCGGCGGAACCGGCGAGGATCACCTCGACCATCGCGGCCCGCTCGCGCTCCTGCGCGCGCAGGATCTCCCTGGCCTCGTCGCGGTAGGCGGCTAGTGCCGCGTCGCTGTAGGTGTTCTGCACCGCGAAGAGCGCGCTCGCGAGGTCGATGACGTCGGCGGCCGGAACGCTAGTGACACCGCGCGCGGCGGCGGCGAGTGCCGACCACACCTCGGCGACCCCCACCCGGTACGCGGTCAGCATCTCGGCGAGCGGCGCGCCCTGGGCCGCCCGCGTTCTGCCGGTGGCGTGCGGGGCGCTGAGGTTGGCCTGCGCGGTCCCGGTCAGGTTCTCCAGTATGTAGTCGACGTTGGCGCGGACCGAAGCACGCAGGTCGTCGGGCGGAACGACGTCCTGGGCGGCATAGAACGGGATCTCCGCGCGGATGCGCGCCACGACCCGGTCCGTCAGCTCAGGCAGACGCGCCTTGACAGCGGCAACGATGCTCGCTGCTGCCTCGCGCTGACTCATCGACATTGACGCGGTCATGACTCATTGGACCGCGCAGTGTGCCCTCGGTTCAACGGGTGGCTGGCCGGCGAGCAGGAAATCGCTGACCAGAGGGGCTAGCTCGGCGGCTCGGGTGAGCAGTCCGAGGTGGCCGTCAGGGTAGATGTGCAGCCGGGCCGCGGGCAGCAGTGCGGTCATCAGCCTGGCGTTGGCCAGCGGGATTATCGGGTCGTCGTCGCCGGCCAGGATCAGCGCGGGCTGCCTGATGAGGCGGAGCCAGGGCAGGCTGGTCCAGCCTGCGCCGGCCAAGAGCTGGTACAGGTAACCGCGCTGAGACACCCGCGCCGCATTGGGACCGACTTCGGCCATCACCTGGGACAGCTCGGGCTGGCGGCGGAGGGCCCCGCCGTAGATGGTCCCCGCGATGCGGGCGGCATGCGCGCGATCGCGGTGCCGGCGTGGGGAAGAGAGATACAGCAGGACGCGGGGCCTGGCAGGGATCATCAGGCTCCCGGTCGAGGTGGCCGCGAGCACAAGCCGCCTGCACCGCCGTGGGTACCGCAGGGCTAGCTCCTGGGCGAGGCCCCCGCCCCAGGAAATGCCGAGGACGTCGAACCTCCCGTAGCCGAGCTCGGTCATCATCCGGGTGGCGAGCCTGGCGAGCCACGGCACGGAGTAGGGCAACCGGGGCGCGGGCGAGCCCCCGACCCCTGGCACGTCGAACCGCACGACCGTGATCGCGGGGTCCAGCGCGCCGGTGAACGGCGCAAGCGCCTCAAGAGGGGTGCCGATGCCGTTGCAGGCCAGGAGCGGGGGGCCATCGCCAGTGCCGGGACGAATCGCGACGCGCAGCCGGTGGCCGCCGACGGTCACCGCAGTCACGATGTCTGGTTCTTGGTTCACTTGCCTCCGTTGCCTCTGCTGCCCTATCCGCCGCATTTGCTTCATGCGGCGTGCACGTAACTGCCCGGCGCGGGCTCGATGGGGCGGAAGCGGTCGTTTCCCGCTGCTCCCGGGGCGGGCACCTGCCCGCCGGAACGGGCCGCTAGCCAGGAGCTGTAGTCCGGCCACCACGACCCCGGGACGGCGGCCGCGGTGGCTTGCCAGGTCTCCGCGTCGGTGGCGATATCGTCGCCGGCCTGATAGCTGGCCTTCTTTCCGCCCGGCGGGTTGACGAGCGCGGCGATATGCCCGCTGCTTGACAGCACGAACCGGGTCTTGCCGCCGAGCAGCTGGCCACCCCGGTAACAGGATTGCCAGGGACAGATGTGGTCGGCCACCGCCGCGACCACGTAGCTGTCCAGGTCGACCTTGGCCAGGTCCACCTCGGTGCCGAGCACGGTGAGCCCGCCGGGACTGGCGAGCGCGTTGCCGACCGCCGCACGGACGAAGTCGCGGTGCAGACCCGCTGTCATCCGCGTGGTGTCGGCGTTCCAGAACAGGATGTCGAACCGGGCTGGCTCACGGCCGAGCAGGTAGTTGTTCACCCAGTAGTTCCAGATCAGGTCGCCGGGACGCAGCCAGGCGAAGACCTCCGCCAGCCTGCGCCCGTCCAGGTAGCCCTTACGGGCGGAGGCGGCGATCGCCGCGTCGGCGGTGGACTCGTCCACCAGGGCTCCGACGGCGTCGGCGCGGGACTGGTCGAGCATGGTGACCAGGAGCGTGAGGCTTGCCAGCCGGGTCCGGGGAGCACGCTTGCCGCGCCCGCGCCGCCAGCCGTTCACGGCCTTCGGCGAAGCCCAAAGGACCGCGGCCGCCAGGCTGGCCAGGATGCCGCCGGAGCAGCCGCCGAGCAGATGGACGGCGTCCGTGCCGCAGATGTCCGCCACTGCGTCCACCGTCTCGATGATGGCCCGCACGTACGCGTCGAACGCCCAGTCGGCATGCCGTTCGTCCGGGTTGCGCCAGGACAGCACGAACACCTGGTGTCCCGCGCCGACCAGGTACTCGACCAGGGACCGCCCGGGGGCGAGGTCAAGGATGTAGTACTTGTTGATCGTCGGCGGGACGATGAGCAGCGGCAGCTCGCGAACCGTCTCGGTGGCGGGCTGGTACTGGATGAGCTCGCACATCGCTGTGCGCAGTACCACCGTGCCGTGGGTCGCCGCCAGGTCGGACCCGATCGTGAAGGCGTCCGGCGGCACCATCGACGGTACCCGCGGCGGGCTGGCCAGGTCACTGAGCAGGTGCCTGGTCCCGGTCACTACGCTGCCGCCGCCGGAGTCGATCGCCGCTTTCCATGCGTCGGGTGACAGCAGCGGGTTGTTACTCGGAGCGAGGGCATCCACCAGGCTAGCCACCGCGAACCGCATCCGCTCCGCGTCGCGCCAGTCAAGCGGTACGTCCTCGACAAGGCCGGTCGCCGCCGCGCCGGCCGCCAGGTAAGCCTGCATGACCCGGCGGAGCACCGGGTTGCCAGTCCAGGCGGGGTCGGTGAACCTACGGTCTTTCGCGGCCGGGGCGACCCCGGAGCCGCCGCCGGCGACCCGCGCGAGTTCGACGGCCAGGCTGCCAGCCCGCTCCGCGACCAAGCCGGGTCGGCGGGCCATCGCCTGCGCCAGCCTGATCGCTGAGCGGCCGGGGAACAAGCGCCGGTAGGGGCCGAGCGCCGCCTCGGTGAGTAGCAGGTCAAGCGCGGCCGCCAGCTCCGGGGCGCCGGGGATGGAACCGCCGGGCCGGGATCCGCCGGGCGGGGTGCTGCCAGTGCGACGGGTGGTCATGATCGTGACCTCACGTCCGCAGCCGAAGCTCCCGCCGTCAGGTCGGCGGGGACCGTGATCTCGCGCTTGAGCAGCTTGCCGGTGGGTCCCTTGGGCAGGCCGGCGGTGAGCCATACGTGCCGTGGGTACTTGTAGGCGGCGACGCGCTCCTTGACGTATGAGCGCAGTTCATCCGGGGTGCTGACCGCGCCGGGGCGCAGCGTGACGGCCGCCGCGACCTCCTCGCCGAGCACAGGATGCGGGACGCCGATCACGGCGGCCTCGAGGACCGCCGGATGCTCGTAGAGCACCTCCTCGATCTCCCGCGGGTACACGTTGTAGCCGCCGCGGATGATCATGTCTTTCTTGCGGTCGACGATGTAGTAGAAGCCGTCCGCATCAACCCGCGCCAGGTCTCCGGTGTGGAACCAGCCGCCGCGGATGGCGGCCGCGGTCGCATCGGGACGGTTCCAGTAGCCCTTCATTACGTTGTGCCCGCGGATCGCGATCTCGCCGACGCCGCCGTCGCCGCCCGCGGCATCTGTGTCGCCGTCTTCGACGCTCACCAGCTTGAGCTCCACGCCGTCGATGGGCAGGCCGATCGAGCCGGGCTTGCGCCGGTCGCGGCGGTTGAACGTGGCTACCGGGGAGGTCTCCGAGAGCCCGTACCCTTCCAGGATCACCGTCCGGAACGCCTTCTCGAACCCCTGCAGCACCTCGACGGGGAGTGCGGCGCCGCCCGAGACGCACAGCCGCAGTGACGAGGTGTCGGTACTCCCGGCGCCCTCGCCGAGCATGGCGACGTACATGGTCGGCACGCCCTCGAACACGGTGACACGGTCGCGCTCGATCACGTGCAGCGCTGCGGCCGGGCTGAACCGGGGGATCAGCGTCAGGCAGGCGCCGGACAGCACAGCGGCGTTGAGCCCGCAGGTCTGGCCGAAGCTGTGGAACAGCGGCAGGCAGCCCATCAGCACGTCTTCCGGGCCGAGGGCGAGCAGCGACGCCGCGGTCACCGAGGCGTTCCGGTGCATGTTGGCGTGCGTTAGCTCCGCGCCCTTGGGAGTGCCGGTGGTACCCGAGGTGTACAGGATCACCGCGGTGTCCTCGTCGGCGCACCGGGTCACCTCGTCCAGCCGCGGCCAGCTGGCGATCTCGTTCAGGGTCGGGCCGCCGATGGAGACCGCCTCCGCGCCGGCGGTGGCCGCTCCGGCGGCCGCCTCGTCTGCCGCGGTCTCCCAGGCAAGTACCAGCCGAGCCCCGGAGTCACCGAGGTAGTGGGCGACCTCGCGGGCCTTGAGCAGCGGGTTCATCGGGACGACGGCGCCCCCCGCACGCAGGACGCCGTAGTAGAGGACCGGGAAGTGCGGCACGTTAGGCGCCATGATCCCCACCGGGTCGCCCGGCCGCAGGCCGCGCTCGCGCAGCCAGCCGGCCGCCCGCGCGCTGAGGTCGTCGAGCCGTGCGTAGCTGAGGGTCTCCTCGTCCAGCTTGATGGCGGGGCTGTCCGGGTACATCTGCGCGGCCTCGCGCAGGTCAAGGGCCAGGTTGCTCATGGTGGATCAGCCTCCTGCGCTGAACGCCGACACGCCGGTGATGTCCCGGCCGACGATGAGGTTCTGGATGGTGGCGGTGCCCTCGAAGGTGTGGATGGCTTCGATGTCGGCCATGTGCCTGATGACGTGGAAGTCCAGCAGGATGCCGTTGCCGCCGAGCAGGTCCCGTGCCTCGGCGAGAACCTCGCGGGCGGCGCTGGTGTTGTGCGACTTGGCCAGGCCGGCCAGCGTCGGCTCGACCCGCCCGGTCAGGGTCAAGTCGGCGAGCCGACGGCAGTACAGCTGCATGGCCGTGACCTTGGCGAGCATCTTCACGAGGCGGTCCTGGATCAGCTGGAAGCTGACCAGGGGCCGGCCGAACTGAGTGCGCCGTCCGGCGTAGGCCAGCGCCGCGTCGTAACCCGCGACCGCGTGGCCGAGCGCGGCCCAGGCACAGGTGGCCCGGGTGCTCGCGAGGACGGCGGCCGTGTCACGGAACGACCGGGCGCCAGGCAGCTTGTTCTCCGCAGGGACGCGCACGCCGTTCAGGTCGATCTCGGCCTGCCACACCGCGCGCAGCGAGCCCTTCCCCTCGATCAGCCGCGCTTCGTAACCGGGCGTCGACCGCTCGACGAGGAACCCCTTCACCTGTCCGTCGGCGGCGTCCCGTGCCCACACCACCACGACATCGGCGATCGTTCCGTTCCCGATCCACTTCTTCTTCCCGTCGATCACGTAGCACCCGCCGTCCCGGCGGGCGCTCGTCTCCAGGGCGACGGAGTCCGACCCGTGGTCCGGTTCGGTCAGCGCGAAGGCGCCGAGTGTCCCGAGCCGGGCCATGTCCGGCAGCCACCGCTGCTTCTGCTCCTCCGACCCGAGCATCGCGATCGAGCGCATCGCCAAGCCCGCCTGCACGCCGAGGAACGTGCCGAGGCTCCCGTCGCCGCGGTTCAGCTCCATGGTGACGAGCCCAGCCGCCAGCGGATCCATCTTCGGGCAGCCGTACCCCTCGATCCCATCCCCGACCAGGCCAGCCGCACCCAGCTTCTTGATCAGCGGCCACGGGAACTCGGCGCGCTCCCAGTAGCCGTTGATGACGGGCAGCACCTCGTCGTGCACGAACCTGCGGGTCCGCTCCAGGTAGTCGAGCTGCGCGGGGGTGAACTCATCCCGGAGCATGAAGTAATCGGTGCGAAGGGCTTCTCCGAGGCCAGCTTCGAGACCCATGACGGCCTCCTTATGTGGACGGCTGGTGACCTCCTCATGGTGTGCCGGCAGATGGGCCAGTGAAATGGCCTGGCGGACAACGCATGCCGCGCTCGGCTGTCCGTGCGGACAACGGCGGATACGGCAAGATGACTACCGGTGACGGCCCCCCTCAAAGTCGTCACCGGTAGCCCTAGCCTGCGGCTTCCTGTTGCCAGGACAGCCCGTGGCGATCGAGAGCCAAATGTAATTATGCAGTAGCCAGACATAATTATGGCGTGTCGCTACATAAGTATGTGGCAATGCCTCATAATCGTCAACGGGGCGGATGCTGTAAACGAGGCGAGCACGACAGCGTTGCCACGTGGGGGAGGATGGACGGATGGACGAAATGGTGGCTGAGGGTGCGCCCGAGTCCCGGGAAGCCCGATCGACGCGACGTCGCCGCACGCCGTCCGCCGATGTCGAGCGCGAGCTGATCGCTGCCGCCGAGACGGTGCTCGCGCGAGACGGCGTCGCCGGGCTCAGCGTGCGCGCGATCGCGGAAGAGGCAGGCATCGCTCAGACGACCGTCTATAACCGGTTCGGCGAGAAGAAAGGCCTGATCGAGGAGCTGATGATCCGCATCCTTGACCGTACGACGGCCATTCTCGCGGCAGGTGACGAGCCGGATGTCCGCGACCGGCTCATCGGGACGGCGCTGCGCTTCCGCGGGTTCTACCTGGCCAACCCGACGTTCTTCGAGATTATGTACGAGATGCCGTTCCCGCGCCGGGAGGCACGGCCCGAGGTCCACCAGCACGCGGCGGCCTCCATGGCCGCACTGCGTCAGACCGTCGAACTCGCGGCCGCAGCCGGCGTGATCTCGATCCGGGAGAATGCGCACGCGGTGACCCAGCAACTGTGGTGGGCGATGCACGGCGCCGTCTCGCTCGAGCTCAAGGACCTCATCATCGCGTCCGACCGGGACGCCTCCTACCGGGCGTATGTGGAGACCTTTCTCCGCGGCCTGGCCCCCGACGCCCGCTAACGACGCCTCCCCTGGTGCCGGGCCTCTAGTGCACCGTGAGAGCGTCCCGCTGTTCGGCGCAGAGCTCAGCGACGGCCTGGTGGGCGCTGCGGGAAAGGCCGGGGAAGTTGACGAAGCCGTGCGGCATGCCGACGTACTCGGTGAAGCGGACCGGCACTCCGGCCGCTCGCAGCGCCGCGGCGTAGCGCAAGCCGTCCTCGCGCAGCGGGTCGTGCTCGGCTACCTGGATCAGGGCCGGCGGGAGCCCGGCGTGGTCGCTGGCCAGCAAGGGTGACGCCCACGGGTTGGCAGGGTCGCCGTCCAGGCCGAGGTAGAGCCGTTTGTAAGCGGCCATCTCGTCACCGGACAGGAACGGCGTGTCCGGGCCGGCCTTCCTCTGCACCTTGCCGGTCATGTCGGTGGCCGGGTAGATCAGCGCCTGATGACTGATCGCAGGGCCGCCCCGTTCGCGGGCGACCAGGCACGTCACCGCCGAAAGGTTCCCGCCGGCGCTCTCGCCCATCACCCCGACCGGCCCCGCCGCGCCGAGCTCGGCTGCGCCGCCGACCGCCCAGGCGAGGGCCGCGTAGCAGTCCTCGACCGCGGCGGGGAACTTGTGGACGGGCGCGAGCCGGTACTGCACGGAAACGACGACGGCCCCGACACTGGCCGCGACGCAGCCGCACAGCCAGTTGCCCATGTCGAGGCTGCCAAGGACGAAGCCGCCGCCGTGAAAATAGACGACGAGCGGCCGGCCACCCGACCCATCGCCGCGATCGGCGGCCGTGCGGTAGACGCGGACGCCGATACCACCCGCGGGTCCGGGCACCATCCGGTCGCTGACCTCGACGCCCGGCGGAACCGCACCGAACAGCCAGCCGGTCACGATACTGGCCGGCACGCGCCGGGCCTGGAGGGTGACGATTTCGGTGTCGCTCATACTGGCGACGGGCGCCATGCGCCTGCTCAGCCAGGCCCACGCTCGCAGTCGCGGGTCGATTGGCGCCATCGTGAAATTCCCTCCAGCCGGAGCATGCGGACGCGCTCAGTCAACAGGGCTCATTCCCTGGAATTCGCTATTCGCGCCACTTGATGATGGCGTGGCGGCGAGCTGTCAGGTACCCGTTGTCGGCGAACCAGCGGGCCGATTCCCTGATCGCCTGGCGGGCTGGCCGCGAGGTGTAGCCGAGCTCGGCGCGGGCCCGCCCGTCACTGAAGATCATCTTCGTCAGGGACATCCGGGCGGCCTCGAGCGGCACGCGCGGGTCTGTCCGCAGCAGCCTGCCCTGAACCAGCGTGGATGCGACGCCCGCCGTCACGGCAAGACGCTGCGGGACCCGCAGCCGGGGCATCGGCAGGCCGGAGTAGTCGGCTAGCGTCTGCAGGATCTCCCGCATGGGCATGTTCTCGCCGCCCACGACGTAGCTCCGGCCGCGCCCGCCGCGTTCGAGGGCCGCCAGGTGGCCGAGCGCCAGGTCGTCGACGTGCACGACGTTCAGCGCGGTGTCGACGAATCCGGGCATCTTGCCGTTGAGGAAGTCGCGCACGACCTTGCCCGTCGGGGTAGGAGCGACATCCCCGGGCCCCAGCGGGAAAGTCGGCAGCACCAGGCAGACGTCCAGGCCCTCGGCGCAGGCCCGGAGCACCTCGTGCTCAGCGACGAACTTGGACCTCTTGTAAGGCCCGGTCAGGTGGGCGATGTCGGCGTAGCACGTCTCGTCGCTCGGCACGCCATCCGGTGCCCAGTCCAGGCCGAGAACGCCGACGGTGGACGTGAACACCAGTCGCTCGCACCCGGCGGCGCGGACCGCGCTGAGCACGTTGAGCGTCCCGCCGACGTTCACTTCGTAGAACACCCGCGGGTCACGCGCCCAGAACCGGTAGATCGCGGCCAGGTGAAACACGAAGCGGGCGCCGGCGCAGGCCGACAGGACGGTCGCGGCGTCCCTGATGTCCGCCACCACTCGTTCCGCCTCGATAGCGTCAAGGTTGCGCCAGTCGGCACCCGGTTCGACCAGGGCAACGACATGTCCGCCCTTGGCATGGACCGCTCGCGCGACGGCGGATCCGATAAACCCCGATGCGCCGGTAATGACAACCCGGTCCCCCGACTCGATCTCGAGCATAAATCATGCTGACCGAATTCCGGCGAATTGCCAAGCTTTGCAAAGGACTCTGCCGGTCAGCCCGCAGCCGCGTCCTTGTCACCCCGGAGGGCCTGCAGGAACGTGTCCAGTTCGTCGCGCGACAGTGCGGCGAACTCCTCCCGGGAAACCAACCCGGCCCGCCAGGTCGGGACAAGCTCCGGGGCGAGGGATAGCTGACCGGGCGGGATGCTAGCCGGGTAGTAGCAGAACCCGGACTCCCAGGTGATCAGCTCCTGATCCGCGATGCCGGTCACCTGCCACACGTCGACGGGGCCGCCGGTGTTGTTCATGTCCACGAAGAACAGGGCCTCACCCTCGTCCCGGCACAGGAACACACCAGACTCTTCGGGTGACGTGCTGCCGGCAATGCCGGGGGCTGCCCCCATCCGGGTCCAGTCAAGCCCATAGGCGAGAATCGACTCCCGGTTGACGGCGGAACTGACGTGATACAGGCGAGCCATTCGGCGATGTTACCGGCAAGATCAGCCCGGTAGAAAATGGACGCATGAACGACGAGGAAGCCGCCATCGTCGCGCTGGTGCGCGAGTTCGTCGACCGGGAGGTACGCCCGGTCGTCCGTGAGCTAGAGCATGCCGACGCGTATCCGGAGACGCTGATCGAGCAGATGAAGCAGCTGGGGATCTTCGGGCTGGCGATCCCCGAGCCGTGGGGCGAGACGCAGGTCTCCGCGCAGTGCTACGCCGCCGTGACCGAGGAGCTGGCCCGCGGCTGGATGAGCCTCGCGGGCGCGATGGGCGGGCACACGGTGGTGTCCAAGCTGCTGGTGACGTTCGGCACGAAAGCCCAGCAGGACACCTGGCTGCCGAAGATGGCGACCGGGGAGGTCCGCGCCACAATGGCGCTCACCGAGCCCGGCGGCGGCTCGGACCTGCAGGCGATGCGGACGCTGGCGCGGCGGCTGGCTGATGGGGGCGGGTACGTGGTCAACGGGTCCAAGACCTGGATCACCAACGCCCGCCGCTCGCAGCTCGTCGCGCTGCTATGCAAGACCGATCCGGCGGCGACCCCCGCGCACCAGGGCATGTCGATCCTGCTGGCGGAGCACGGCCCAGGGTTCACCGTCAGCCGCGACCTGCCCAAGCTCGGCTACAAGGGCGTCGAAAGCTGCGAGCTGGTCTTCGATGACTTCCGGGTACCGGAATCGGCGCTGCTTGGCGGAATCGAAGGCGAGGGGTTCGCGCAGATGATGCGCGGCCTGGAGATCGGCCGGATCCAGGTTGCCTGCCGCGCACTGGGGGTGGGCCGGGCCGCGCTCGAGGACGCGCTGCGCTACGCGCAGCAGCGCGAGTCGTTCGGCAAACCGATCTGGCAGCACCAGTCGGTCGGCAACTATCTCGCCGACATGGCCACCAAGCTGGAGGCCGCCCGTCAGCTCGTGCTGTACGCGGCGCGCTGCTATGACACTGGCGGGCGCTGCGACATGGAGGCCGGGATGGCCAAGCTGTTCGCCTCGGAGACCGCGATGGAGATCGCGCTCAACGCGGTCCGCATCCACGGCGGGTACGGCTACTCGACCGAGTTCGACGTCGAGCGGTACTTCCGCGACGCTCCGCTGATGATCGTCGGTGAGGGAACCAACGAGATACAGCGCTCGGTGATCACCCGCCAGCTGATCAGCAGGAACCGGGTCTGATGCGGCACCCGCCTGATGGCATCGCCAACGCGGTCCGGGCGGAGTTCGGGAAGAATAGCTCGTCGTGAGCGATGTCATCGAACGGACCGAACTGATCCTTCCAGAGCCCGCGCGTGCGCTCGGCGCGCTGCTTGGCGTGCCGGTGCCCGACTTCGACAAGGGCGAGGGACTGCCGCTGCTCTGGCACTGGATCTACCTGCTGGACCGCCCCGCGCAGGCCGACCTCGGCCCCGATGGGCACCCCGTCCGCGGCACGCTGCCCGCTCCCCCTGGTCCAGGCCGGCGCCGGATGTGGGCGGGCGGCTGGGTCAAGACTTCTGGCACGCTGCGCTGCGGAGTACCCGCCACGAAGCGGAGCACGGTGATGTCGGTGACAGAGAAGCAGGGGAGAACGGGGCCCCTGACGTTCGTCACCGTCGGGCATCAGATCGCCCAGGACGATGGGCTTGTTGTCTACGAGGAGCAGGAAATCGTCTACCGCGAGACGTCCTCCGCCGCCCAGCCTCCGGCAGCTCCTGCGCAGGCTGACGAGGGGCCGATGATGCCGGCCGGGGACGGCGAGTGGGAGATCGAGGTATCCCCCACCCTGCTGTTCCGCTTCTCGGCCCTGACGTACAACGCACACCGCATCCACTACGACCGCGACTTCACCCGCGACGTCGAGGGCTACCCGGGGCTGCTCACCCACGGCCCGCTGCAGGCCCTCGCCATGGCCGAAGCCGCCCGCGCACTTGGGGTCACCGGCGACGTCTCCTTCGAGTACCGCCTGATCTCCCCGCTGTTCGACTATCAGGGCCTCGTCGTCGGCGCGGTCCCCGGCAAGGACGCCACCACGACCTTCGCCCGCGACCGCCACGGCCGCCAGACGGCCACCGGCACCATCAAGCCGGCCGGCTAGCTGCCTCAGCCGGGTGAGCGCGTCGCGCTATCAAGAGCTGCGCCGTAGCACCGCATAGCACAGGGTGCTACAGTAGGAGAATGAGTCACCCGGAAATCACGCAACGCGACCTTAGATCGAGGTCGCGGGAGATCATGGACGCTGTCGAGCACGGGCAGTCGTTTACGGTCACACGTGACGGTCACCGGATCGGCGAGCTGATCCCGTTGCGGCGACGGCTGCGATTCGTCCCGCGAGAGGAATTCGCCGCCAAGTCACGCAACGCCCCCTACGTGGACTTGGAAGTCTTCCGAGCCGACCAGGAAACCGCGGCTGATCACGAGCTTACGAGCCCGTATGAGCGATGAGCCTGCACGGCAGGGAATGCTCGACACCAACATCGTCATCCTGCGCAGGTGGATCGACGCGGCCGATCTGCCCGACGAGATGGCCATCAGCGCGATTACCCTCGCCGAGCTTTCGGCCGGCCCGCACCAAGTCCGAAGCAACGACGAGCAGGAGACGTACGACGAGCACGCCGAGCGGGCACGCCGCCTGGAGATCCTTCAGCGAACCGAGAGCGAGTTCGATCCGGTGCCGTTCGATGCCGAGGCTGCCCGCGTCTACGGGCGTGTGACCGCGGCTGTCATCGCGGCCGGGCGCAAGCCACGAGGCCGAGTCGCCGACCTGATGATCGCCGCTACCGCAATCGCCGAAGGGCTCCCGCTGTACACGACGAACCCCGCCGATTTCACCGGCTTGGACGACTTGATGGAAATCATCCCGGTCACCCGCCCGCCTATCCCGCCCGGCCCGTCTTCCGGCCGCCGACGCCGGTAAGCAGAACGCCCGGCTCAGCGAACCCGGAAGCGGATTGTCATGGTCCGGGGCTACGGTCAGAGCATGGCTGAGTTCTCGGGTGATGATGATCTTCGGGGGTCGCGGTTCGACCGGGTCGACCTGACCGAAGCGCAGTTCTGGGCAAGTGACCTGTCCGGTGCCCGGTTCCGGGAGGTGGACATGATCGGCGTGGTGATGCGCGGAGTCGCCCTCGGTAACGTCGACATCTACGGCGACATCGAGAACGTGACCATCAACGGCGTCGACGTCGGCCCGCTGATCGAGGCCGAACTCGACCGACGGGATCCCAACCGGCCGAAGATGCGCCCGACCACGCCGGCTGGCTTCCGCGAGGCTTGCGACATCCTGGAGCGGCTGTGGGGGGAGACCGTGGCCCGGGCCCGCCGCCTGCCGCCCGAGCTGCTGCACGAGTCCGTCGACGAGGAGTGGTCGTTCACCGAGACGCTGCGCCACCTGGTTTTCGCTACCGACGCGTGGGTCAGGCGGGCGATCCTCGGCGACCCGTCCCCGTGGGACCCGCTCGGCCTGCCGTGGGACGGGATGCCGGACACCCCGGGCATCCCCCGCGACCGCACTGCCCGGCCGCCGCTCGACGAGGTGCTCGCCTTGCGGCGGGATCGGTGGGCCAGTTTCCGCGAGGTCGTGGACGGACTGACGGACGAGTCCCTGGCCGCCGACACCGAACCGGTGCACGGACCCGGCTGGCCACGCCCGGTCAGCTACCCGGTCCGCACCTGCCTGCGCGTCGTCCTGAACGAGGAATGGGAGCACCGCCTGTACGCGGAACGCGACCTGGCCGCCCTGGAGGCAAGGAACATTCCGGCCTGACAGCCTGACGCTGCACACCCCAGGGAGTCGTGATGGAACTGACCTTGCTAACCATCCCGGGCTGCCCGCGCGCCGCCGCGTTCGAGGAACTGCTCGCGGCCGCGCTCACCGGCTACCCCGGCGTCGCCATTGAGCGCTGCGAGATCAGCGATGAGCACGCGGCAGCCGAAGCTGGGATGTGCGGTTCCCCGACCCTCTTGATCAACGGCGTAGATCCATTCGCCCAGCCGGGCCAGGAGCCGAGTCTGTCCTGCCGGCTCTACCGCGGCGATGACGGCTGCATCGCCCCAGTGCCATCGTTGGCGGCGCTGCGCCGTGCGCTGGCGGCGGCCAGCGGTTCGGGACTTCCTGGTGACGGCTAGGGGATCTCCGACAAGCACTGATTTGACGTCGATATCGACGTCAAGTGCGGGCGGGGTCTTCGCTGAACCCTTTCTCCCGTTATGACGCCGGTAATTTGCCTCGGGCCTGGTCAGGTGGTGGTCTGGACGTCATGAGCTTGTCCGAGTCCGAACGGCGCCGTTGGACGGAACTGGAGATCGAGCTCTCCCGGGAGCGCCGGCTGGTGGCCCTGAACCGGCGCCTGGGGGGTATGCCGTCGCGCAGGATCATCCTGGGCTGGGCGATCGGCGGCACGCTGGGCCTCGCGATCGCCCTGTCCGGCGGCCTCGTCCACAGTGCCGCCATACTCACTGCGGGGGTGGCCATCCTGGCGGCGACCCAAGTGCTGAATGGCATCGCGCTGATCGCCACCGGCGTCAGCGACATACGCCGGCATCGCTGAGTGCGCTTTGTCCCCGGTTTCGGCCGCTATGACAGCCGAAACCGGGGACAAAGACGTGACAGAAATCCTTGGAGCTGCTGAGGCGCGCGCCCTTACCTTCCGCCGGCCAGTTCCTCGGCGAGTTCCTTCTCATCGGCGTCGGACAGCGAGGTCTTGAGGACGGTGCCGCCGAAGGGTTGCATAGCGTTCGCGAACTTGTCCTCGGTGATCTTCGAGGCCATGATCACGACAGCGGAGTGGCCGGGCTCGACCAGGTGCGCCACCTGGTCCCGGAAGTCCGCGTCAATACCCGACTTGCTCAACGTGCCCATCAGGGCCCCGATCGCGCCGCCGAGCAAGATCATGCCGGGGACGAAGAACAGGACGCCGATCAGCAGGCCGAACAGCGCGCCGCCGACAGCTGACTGGCCGATGATTCGCTTGGGAGTGTCGACGTGCGTCTTGCCGGACATGTCCACATCGACGATGGCGAGCCCGCGCAGGTCGACCACGAAATCCTGCTGCAGGCGCTGTACCTCCTCGTACGCCCGCCGCGCCGTCTGCTGGTTCTCGTACCCGATTACGATCAGATCCGACATCTGCTCGCGCCTCCCCCTCCGTTGCGCACGGCACGACCGCCCTGTTGCGGCCCTGGTCCTGACCTTACTGCATCTGATCACGGAATGTGTCTAAGACATTACGCTCAGCACGCGAATGTCGCGCGCGTGATCACCGCCGGCTCGACAGGAACGCCATCGGTAGGGTCGTCCTTGAGATTGGCTAACGGGAGGGTGTCATGAGCGAGTCGCCGGCCGTGACGGTGGTCCGCCAGCGCGGGCTGTGGTTCGAGGAGCTGCAGACCGGCGTCGTCTACAAGCACTCACCGGGACGGACGCTCAGCGAGGCGGATAACACCCTGTTCTCAACGCTGACCATGAACCCGCAGTCGCTGCACCTGGACGCCGCGTTCAGCGCGGAAACCGAGTTCGGCGAGCGGCTGGTCAACAGCCTGCTCACGATGTCGGTCCTGGTCGGGCTCTCGGTCGGCCACTTGACCCAGGGCACCATCGTGGCGAACCTGGGATTCCGCGACGCGAAGTTCCCAGCGCCCGTCCGGCATGGCGACACGATCTACGCCGAGACGGTCGTGACCGGCAAGCGGGTGTCGTCGAGCAGGCCGGGGCAGGGCATCGTCACGTTCGAGCACACCGCGCGCAACCAGCACGGCGAGGTGGTCGCGATGGTCACTCGCACGACCTTGATGCACTGCCAGCCAGACCCGGGCCAGCCAGACCCGGGCCAGCCAGACCCGGGCCAGCCTGACCCGGGCCAGCCTGATCCGGTCCAGCCGGGTTCGAGCCGGCCGGAGGCGCAGTGATGGGCGCCGTGCAGATTCCCGGGCCCGCGCTGCTGTTCTGCCCGGCCGACCGGCCCGACCGGTACCCGAAGGCGCTCGCCGCGGCCGACACGGTGATCCTGGACCTGGAGGACGGTGTCGGCGGTGACGCCAAGGAGGAGGCGCGGACCGCGCTCGCCGCCTCATCGCTCGACCCGGCGCGGGTCATCGTGCGAGTCAACGCGGCCGGCACGCCCGAGCACGCCGCGGACCTGGAAGCGCTATCCGGCACCGGGTACCGGATGATCATGCTGCCCAAGGCGGAAGACGTGGCACAGCTGGACGTGCTCGGCGACTGGCAGGTCGTCGCACTCGCCGAGACCCCGCTTGGCGTGCTGAACGCCGCCCGGCTCGCCGCCGCGCCCAACGTGATCGCGCTGATGTGGGGGGCCGAAGACCTGATCGCCTCGATGCACGGACGGACCAGCCGGTTCCCCGATGGCCGGTACCGGGACGTCGCCCGGCACGCCCGGTCTTCGGTACTGCTCGCCGCGGCGGCCCACGGGCGGCCCGCCATCGACTCGGTGTACATCGACATCCCCGACCTCGACGGGCTGGCGGCCGAAGCGGAAGACGCGGCCGCCTCGGGGTTCGCGCTGAAAGCGTGCATCCACCCCAGCCAGGTCGCGGTCGTCCGCACCGCATTCCGTGCCGGCGAGGCGCAGGTCGCCTGGGCGCGACGGGTGCTTGCCGCGGCCAAGGACGCCAGCGCAGGCGACAAGGGTGCGGTCAAGGTTGACGGGCAGATGATCGACGCACCCCTCATCCGGCAAGCGGAGGCGATTCTCGCATCGGTGCGCTGAGACCTGGAACCACGGGACCGTTCGGGAGAAGAATGTTTTCGTGGCTCTCATCAAGCGTGGCATTCATTTCGGGTCTTACGGGCGGGTTGACGACGGTACCGCTGTGTTCGGGCGGCTCACCGAGGCGGTGCGGGCTGCGGAGGCGGCGGGCTTCGACGCGATCTCGGTGCCCGACCACGTGCACCAGAACCAGGTCGGTGGCGGGCCGGCTTCGCCCATGTTCGAGGCGTACACCGTGCTCGGGGCACTGGCCACTGTTACCTCCTCCGCGCGGCTGTTCTCGCTGGTCAGCCCGGTGACGCTGCGGTCTCCGGGGTTGCTCGCCAAGGCGGTGAGCACGCTCGACGTGCTGTCGGGCGGGCGGGCCGTGCTCGGCGTGGGTGCAGGGTGGGACGCCGCCGAAAGCGAGGCGTACGGGATCGAGTTTCCCTCTCTCGGCGAGCGGTTCGACCGGCTTGACGAGGAACTGGCCATCTGCCAGGCGCTGCTGCGGGATCCGCCGGCGACGGTCACCGGGAAGTTCTACGCGGTGCGGGAGGCGCATAACTCGCCGCGGCCGGTGCGCGGTTCGGTCCCGGTGCTGGTAGCGGGCGGCGGTGAGCGGCGGACGCTTGACCTGGTGGCGCGGTACGCGGACGCGTGCAACGTGTTCGCGGGCGAACCGGACGCCGTGCGGCACAAGTTCGACGTGCTCGACCGGCACTGCGAGCGGGCTGGGCGCGATCCGGCCGAGATCACCCGTACCGTGTTCGCCTTCGACACCTCCGACCTGGGGGCCCTCGCCGCCTCGGCGCGGGCGCTGGCTGGCGTTGGCGCGGACGGCATGATCATCGTGGGCCCGGAGGACGCCTCGCGGATCCCGGCAATCGGCCGGGTGCTCGGCGAGGCGTTCGGCGACTGACCAGAGCGGCGGCTGACCAGAGCGGCGACTGACCAGAGCGGCGACTGACCAGGACGGCGACTAACCAGGGCGGCGACTGACCAGGGGGGCGACTGACACAGTGTCCACCGCCGCCCGCGGTTAGCCGGTGGTGCCGAGCCAGGCGCGGGCTGCCGCGGTCAGCGCGGCGACGCCGGTACGGATCGTTGGCTCGATGATCGGCGCGAAGCGCGGTGAGTGGTTGGACGGCAGGCCGTCCACGATGGCCCGGGCATCGTCGACGGAGGAGACCCCGGCGAACAGTGCCGGGTCCGCGCCGCCGAGCAGCCAGTAGGCGAGCGGGGCGCCCGCGGCGGTCGCTAGCAGGCCGACATCCTCACTGCCGGTCAGCCGACCGGGGTCGAGCGCCCAGCCGACACCGCCGTTGAACAGCTCGGTCAGCCTGGTGCAGGCCTGGAGGTCGTTGACGAGCAGCGGGAAGGATACCGTCATCGTGATCTCGGGATCGCGCGGCGCCCCGGAGGCGGCCGCCTCGGCACGGATGATCCGCTCGGTCGCCTGGAGCGCCCGGTCGCGGACCTTAGCGTCGAAGGACCGCAGCGATACCAGCAGTTCCGCCCTATCGGGGATGATGTTCGACCGGGTGCCCGCCTGCAGCGCGCCGACCGTAAGCACGGCGGCCTCGTCGGCCGCGACCTCCCGGGAGACGACCCCCTGCAGCCTGAGCACAGTTGAAGCGGCCATCAGGATCGGGTCAACGGTGGTTTCCGGTCGCGACCCGTGCCCGCCCCGGCCATGCAGCACCACGCGCAGCTCGTCGGCGGCGGCGAACGCGGGGCCTGGGTGGATCCCGAGGACGCCCGCGGGCAGCTGCATGACGTGCTGGCCGAGGACGATGTCGGGGACGGGGAACCGCTCGTACAGGCCGTCGTCGAGCATGGCTTTCGCGCCGCCGCCGCCCTCCTCCGCCGGCTGGAAGACAAGCATCAGCGTGCCGTGCCAGGAATCGCGGCCATCCGCCAGCCCGGCGGCCGCACCGAGCAGGCAGGTGACGTGCATGTCGTGCCCGCAGGCGTGCATGACCGGGACGTCCGTGCCGTCCCTGTCCGTGCCACGGGCGGTCGACGCGTACTCAAGGCCGGTCTGCTCGAGGACGGGCAGCGCGTCCATGTCAGCGCGCAGCAGCACGGTCGGGCCCGGACCGTTCGCGAGCGTGCCGACGACGCCGGTGCGGCCGATGCCGGACGTGACCTGGTAGCCGAGGTCGCGCAGCCGGCCAGCGACGATGCCCGCGGTCCGGTGCTCGGAGAACGACAGCTCGGGATGGGCGTGCAGGTCGCGGTAAAGCCCTGCCAGGTCGGCCAGCTGGATTTCCTCGACGGCATTCGTCACGGCGGTCCTCCGGTAAGCGCAAGCAAAGGATTCGACCGGCACCCTACGCCGGTTCCGTTAACGCTAACGCCACGGTGAGGACGAGCTTGCCGGCGACGTGCCGGGTTTCTCCGAGCTCGTGCGCCTTGGCCGCGTCGGCGAGCGGGAACGTCGCAGCGACGACCGGGCGGAGCCTGCCATCGGTGACGAGTTCCGCGATCGCGGTCATACCCTGGTGGTCGTATTCGACCAGCATGATCTCGGCGCGGACACCGAGGCGCTCGGCCTCTGAGGGGATCTCCGGGGCGAACGGGAGCAGGGAGACCAGGATGCCACCCGGGCGCAGGGTGCGGAGCGAGCGGGCGGAGTAGTCGCTGGTGATCGTGTCGAGTACCACGTCGATATCGGACGCCACATCCTCGAACGGCGTCGCGTGGTAGTCGATCACCTCGTCCGCGCCGAGGCTCTTGACCAGGTCGTGGTTCTTCGCGCTCGCGGTGCCGAGCACGTACGCGCCGCGCGCCTTGGCGATCTGGACCGCGAGATGTCCCACTCCCCCGGCTGCGGCGTGGATCAGCACGCGCTGGCCGGCCTGCAGGTGCGCGGTGTCGTTGAGCGCCTGCCACGCGGTCAGCGCGGCGAGCGGCAGTGCACCCGCCTGGACATGGTCCACGTTGGCTGGTTTGGCCGCGAAGGCGCGGGCCGGGCCGGCGACGTACTCCGCGTGCGACCCGACGCCGAACGGGTACGGCAGCATGCCGAAGACCTCGTCACCCGGCTTGAACAGGGTGACCCCGAAGCCAGTCGCCACGACCACGCCCGACACATCCCAGCCCAGGATGAACGGCGGCTGGCCGAGGAACACGCCATGCGCCCGGTGACCCCAGTCCGTGGGATTCAGCCCGGCCGCGTGCACCTTGACGAGGATCTGGGAGAAGCCCGGCTCGGGCCGTTCCGCCTCGACCTCATGCAGAACCTCGGGGCCGCCCAAGACCTCCTGGCGGATCGCTCGCATCGTCGCCTTCGTCATGGACCCAGTTCTTTCACACCCCGGCTGCGCAAGGCAACGTTCCGGCGGGCCAGGCTGGCCTGACCCGGCGACCGTCAGGCCGTCCAGTCCTGCCAGCTCAATCCGCTGACCCGGCTGAACCCGGAAGTGTTAGCCGTGACGACTGTCAGCCCGCGCTGCAGTGCCTGTCCGGCGATGAGCAGGTCGTATGCGCCGATCGGGGTCCCGGCCTTCTCCAGGGTGGCGCGTACCTGACCAGCGGCGCGCGCGTCCTCGTCATCGAAATCCAGCAAGTCCAGGTTGCCGGAGACCAATACTCGCAGGCGCTCGGAATTCTCCTGTACCTGACTGCTCTTCGCCACGCCGTACCACAGTTCAAACAAGACAACCGATGAGAGCGCGAGGTAGTCACCGGCCGCCTGCGCCTGCCGGTATCGTTCCCGCACCCCGGCGGGCTTGTTCCGGAGCAGTGCGACGACGGCGTTGGTGTCCAGGAGGTAATTCACTCGAAGAGTTCTTCCCTGTCGGGCGTCGGCGGCTGGTTCCTGCCGTCCTCGAACAGCGGCACATCCGCGAAGCGGTCCAGTTCGGCAAACCATGCCTCAACATCGGACGCGATCGGTTCGAGCAGGACGCCGTCGCCAATGCGCCGGACTCGCACCCGATCACCAGTCAGCCTGAATTCTTTGGGCAAGCGCACTGCCTGGCTCCTACCGTGTGTGAAGAGCCTCGCGATCGCTGTGTCCGCCATGCCGCCTCCTGCACCTTGGTATCTATCATTAGTAGATACCAAGGCGCCGCGAGCGGCAGCTCAGTCGGGGATGCCTACCAGGACGTCCGAGGCCTTGATCACAGCGGTGACCGTGTCGCCGGGCTTGAGGCCGAGGTCGCGAACGGCCTCGACGGTGATCGAGGCCACGAGGCGCACCCCGTTCGCGTCGAGCTCGACGTTGGCGATCGCCTCGCCGGCGTTGATAGCGGTGATCGTGGCCGGGATCTGGTTACGCGCGCTCAGCTTCATGGATGGCACTCCCGCGACGGTCCTTCGTTGTCGGGCCCACGGTACTACTCGTACCCGGCGGATCGGGGACGAGGCTCCGCCCGGCAGACCAGGGCCAATAGTCCTTGCGTGAGGCAACCAGCGTTTGCATCATGGGAACCATGCCCGTCCCTGGAAAGCCCGCCGATGCGTGCTACCTCGCCGAGACCCGCGCCTTCTTCGCCACCCGGGCCGCCACCTGGGATGCGAAGTTCGGCGACGACCTGCCCGCGTACAGCGCGGCTATCGCCGAGGCGGCCATCCCGAGCGGCGGTGTCGTCATCGACGTTGGTTGCGGGACGGGACGCGCCCTGCCACCGTTGCGGGCGGCGGTCGGGCCGGACGGTTCGGTCATCGCCGTCGACGTGACGCCGGAGATGCTCGCGGTGGCCCGGCCAGCCAGCCAGCGGGCGGACGCGACGCTCGTCCTCGCCGACGCGCGTTCGCTGCCGTTCGCCGACGGGACGGTCGACGCGATCTTCGCCGCTGGCCTGGTCAACCACCTCCCCGACCCACGAGCAGGACTACGGGAACTAGCCCGGGTGATTCGCCCGGGCGGCCTTCTCGTGCTCTTCCACCCGTCCGGCCGTGCCGCGCTCGCCGCCCGGCACGGCCGCATGCTGTCTCCGGACGAGCCCCTGGAGGAGGGCCCGCTGCGCCGGCTGACCGACGCGGCCGGCTGGGCGCTAACCGCCTACGACGACCCACCGCACCGCTTCTTCGCCCTCGCGACGCGGGTCTAGCCAACGAGACAGCTCAGCGGTCACGCACGTTCGAGGACCGCCCCGCAGGGCTGATCGTGTCGATGAAGTCCAGTGCAGCCACCGCGGTCGACCGCCGCCAGGCGAGCAGCGTCGCGTCAAAGCCCTTGCTGTGGTCCCACTTCGCCTCGATGGCCTCGGCGATGGGCTCAAGGACCTCGCGCTGCGCGCGCAGCAGGCTGCCCGGGTCGTCGCCGGCCCGGTCGAGCAGGGCCAGCTTGAGCAGCAATTCGGAGCGAATCTGCCGGACATGCTCCACCGGGGTGTTCAGCCAGCGGCGCGCCGCTTGCTGGCCGGCAGGCGTGGCCGCGAAGACGGTGCGCTGCGGGCCCAGCCCTGGCTCGGTGCCCTCCGGAGTTATCAGCTCCGCCTCAAGCAGCCGGCCGATGGACCGGTAGACGACCGCTTTGGGCACCTGCCAGATCCGGCCAAGGTCGCCGTCCGCAGCGGTAACCTGCGCGACCGCGAAGCCATGCGCCGGCTTCTGGCCGAGGAGGGCGAGCACCAGCCATTCAGCAAGTGACATCTCCGGCTGGCCGGCCGGCGGCTGGGCGTTCATGGCACATGAGGGTAGCCGCCCAGCACGACGCACCACACGCCCGCGGGTCTTGTGCGCTGATCCCAACCTGACCGCTGTCCGGGTTATCGGGCGAGCCCTTGGCGGCACGATGGCGCCGGCCTACGCTTGTAGTCACTTTGAGACTACTCACGGGTCAAGGAGGACCTACATCCATGACAACGGCAGTTGAAGCGATCAGCACGCCGCTGCTGATCGCGGGCGAGGAACGGCCAGGCACCGCCGGCACCTTCCCCGTCTATGACCCGGCGCAGGCCGGAGTGATCGTCGGTTATGCCGCCGCCGCATCGGCCGAGGACGCGCTCGCCGCGGTCGACGCCGCGCAGGCGGCCTGGCCAGCGTGGGCATCGCTGTCCGCGAGTGAGCGAACCAGGATCGTGCTCAGCGCGCTCAGCACGCTCGACAGCGATAACGACGCCCGCATCGACGTGCTTTCCCGGGAGAACGGGAAGATCCGGTTCGAGGCCATGATCGACCTCGCCGTCTTCTCCGGCCGGTTCCACCAGATGGCGGAGTTCGCACCCGAACTCGACGTTGACGACTACATCGGTGGACCGCCGTTCAACACGACGATCAGCAAGCTGTCAGCCGGCGTCGTCACGATCATCTACCCGTTCAACTGGCCGCTCGCTATCCTCGCCGCGTCGCTTCCGGCCGCGCTGATGGCCGGCAACACGGTGATCGTTAAGCCGCCGCCGACCACGCCGCTGTCCTCGGTGCAGACACTCAGGCACCTGGTGAAGGCACTGCCGCCCGGAGTCCTCAACGTGGTCACCGGCGCGGATGAGGTCGTAGGCCCGATCGTCGTCGGCGATCCGCGGGTCAGGCACGTCTGCTTCACCGGCTCTGTTGGCGGCGGCAGGCGGATCATGGGGATGGCCGCCGCGAACCTGACCAATGTGACCCTGGAACTCGGCGGCAACGACCCCGCCGTCGTGCTGAGCGACGCCATCCTCGACGCGGAGGCCTTCGGCAAGATGAGCGGCGCGACGTTCATGACCACCGGCCAGGTGTGCATGGCGCTCAAGCGCCTCTACGTGCCGCGCTCCCGTTATGACGAAGTCCTCGACGGGCTCAAAGCCACGCTCACCGGGCAGAAGATCGGCCCGGGCCTCGAGCAGGGGACCACGATGGGCCCGCTGAACACGGCGCGGCAGCGGGACTTCGTGGCCAGCCTGCTGGACCAGGCCAGGACCGCGGGCGCCGAGGTGCAGTCGTTCGGCGAGTACACCGGCGACTGGACTTCCGGGAACTACATGCTCCCGTCCCTCGTCCTGGACCCGGCACCCGAGCTTGGCATCGTCGTCGAGGAGCAATTCGGCCCCGCCCTGCCGATCATCCCCTACGACGACGAGGAGCAGGCAATCCGGCTGGCCAACGCCACCTGGTCCGGCCTGTGTTCCTCGGTCTGGTCGGGCGACGAGGAGCACGCCATGAAGGTTGGCCGTCAGCTGCGGACAGGCGTCACCTTCTTCAACAACCACAACGCGACCGCGGTCGACGAGCGGGCACCATTCGGCGGCTTCAACCAGTCCGGCGTCGGTCGCGAACTCGGCCGTGAGGGCCTGCGCGAGTTCACGGAAACGCACGTCATGGCATATCCGTCGTAAATATCCAAAGGTTAAAACCATAGGTACCCAGAACGAACCGTGGCTTCGGGTAATTAGCGCGGGGCGGCCATTGGCCGTCCCGCACTTACCTATAGTCTCGGCACAGGAACTCACCGTGGAGGATGGAGGAGCAGATGCCGGCGAAGGGCAGCGCTGAATGGAAGGGTGATGTGCCAACGGGCACGGGCACTTTCACCGCGGGTGATTCGATTAGCGGCGGCTACACGTTCAAGTCCCGGTTCGAGGACGGCCCCGGCTCCAATCCGGAACAGCTCATCGCGGCCGCCCACGCGGCGTGCTTCTCGATGGCGCTGTCGAACATCCTCGCGGAGGCGGGATCCACGCCAGAGTCGGTGCACACCGACGCCACCGTGACCCTGCGGTTCGTGGACGGGGCACCCACGATCACGAAGATCGCCCTGGTGACCACGGGCAAGGTGCCCGGCATCGACCAGGCCATGTTCACTACGCACGCCGAGACGGCCAAGGCGACCTGCCCGGTGAGCAAGGCGCTCGCCGGGGTCCCCGAGATGACCCTGGAGGCGACCCTGCTGTGACCGCCGGCGCGGTGACCTCGGACGGGCGGGCCGTCGAGCTCGCTGACGGTAATCAGATCCCGCTGCTCGGCCTCGGCGTCTGGCAGGTCCCCGACGGGGCCACCTGCGTAAACGCCGTGCGCTGGGCGCTCGAGCTTGGCTACCGGCACATCGACACCGCCCAGGCCTACGGCAACGAGGCCAGCGTCGGCAAAGCGCTACGGGAAAGCGGCGTGTCCCGGGACGAGGTGTTCATCACCACCAAGTTCTATCCGGGCAGCAGGGACCCTGTCGCCGAGGCGGAGCACAGCCTGCAGCGACTCGGCGTTGACCAGGTAGACCTCTATCTCGTGCACTGGCCGCAGCGCGGACCGCTGTGGGCCTGGCCGGGGATGCAGCAGGCGAAGGAGCGCGGGCTCACCCGCTCGATCGGTGTGTCGAATTTCGGGGCGGACGAACTAGACCAGGTGATCTCCGCCGGGGGCGCCGCGCCGGTGGTCAACCAGATCCAGTTCAGCGCGGTGCAGTACCGGCGCGGGCTGCTCGAGGCGGGCCGGCGACACGGTGTCGCACTCGAGGCCTACAGCCCGCTCGGCACCGGCCGCCACCTGAAGAACCGGCAGGTGGCCGACATCGCCGCTCGGGCTGGCCGTACCCCGGCGCAGGTGCTGCTGCGCTGGTGCCTGCAGCACGGCCTGCCGGTCATCCCGAAGTCCACGCACCGCGAGCGGATCGACGAGAACGCGCAGATCTTCGACTTCACCCTGACGGAGACGGACATGGCCGCCCTCGACGCGCTCGACCAGACCCACGGCAGCGACCGCGCCCTCGAACGCGGCTGGTGGCGATAGCCGGCGATCACGGGCGTGTCCAGGTCGGCGATCACCGTGACTTCCCAGGGGTCAAGAGGGTGGTCTGGCATGTGGGCCGCGGGCGTTTCGGCCCGTTGCTGTAATGGGTTAAACCTATTACTGTGGGCTCGTGGCCAGCAGCAGATTGCCCCGGACTGGCGACGGCGACGCGTTCCGCTTCCGTGCGGGCCGGGTCAGCCTGGACTTGTGCTCGACCGTGCTGTGGCGGCATGTGCAGCCCGTGGAGCAGTTGCGCTCGCCGGCTGACCTGGCGCGCTGGCGCTCCGAGGCCGGGCTGGGAGACAGCCGGCACGCGCTGACCGAAGCGGATCTGGCCGAGGCACGCGAGCTGCGGGAGGCGATCTACCGGCTGGTCACTGCCCGCATCCTCGGTGCCCGGCTGCCTGTGCGCGATCTGGCCACGGTGAACGCGGCAGCCCGGCACCCCTGCCGGACGCCTCGCCTCGGCCCGGGGGGAGAGCTGCGCTGGGGCGACGGCGAGCCGCTCACGGCCGCGCTGTCGGCCGTGGCCCGCGACGCGATCGACCTGATCAGCGGCCCGCAGGCGAGTCGGCTACGCGAGTGCGCGGCCCCCGACTGCGCATTCTTGTTCGTCGACACCTCCCGCTCCGGCGGCAGGCGCTGGTGCGCTGCCGACCGTTGCGGCAACCGCGAGCACGTGCGCAAGCATCGTTCCCGGCCCGGCGCGGCGGACGGCCGGGGCCGCGACCCCGCTCCGGAGACGGCGGGCCCTGGATGAGCAGCCCGGACGGGCGGCCCGCAGGGCTGGCCCAGGTCGCCGCCCGTGTCCCCGCAGACGGCGGTGGTGCCCGGTGGACTCGCGGGCTGCTGCTCGGCGCGGCGGGTGTCCTCGGCTTTAGCGGCACGGTGCCGGCCACCCGGGTCGCCGCGCCGGTGTTCGGCCCGGTCACGCTGACCTTCGCGAGGATCGTCATCGCGGCGGTGCTGGGCGCGATCACGCTGGCGGCAGGCCGCCGGCTACGCTGGCCCGGCCGCCGTCACCTCGGGGGGCTGCTCGCGATGGGCCTGGGGCTTGCCGTCGGCTACCCGCTGTTCCTCGCGCTGGCAGTGCAGAAAGTTCCCGCCAGCCACGCGGCCGTGGTCATCGCCCTGGTCCCGGCGGCCACGGCGGTCCTTTCGGCCGCCCGGAGCTCCGAGCGCCTGCCGCGGCCGTTCTGGCTGGCCTGCCTGACCGGCCTGGCCGCGGTGACCGGGTACGCGGCCACCAGCGGCGGCGGCAGCGCCCGCACCGGCGACCTGTGGCTGGGCGCCGCCGTGCTGTCCTGCGCCGTGGGATACGTCGAGGGCGCCCGGGTAGCCCGGCGCATCGGAGCGGTACCCGCGCTGTGCTGGGCGATGCTCCTGCTGGCCCCGGCAGCTGCCCCGCTGCTGGCCGCCGCGGCATTGACCCGGCCGGCAGTCCCGGTTCCCGCCTCCGCATGGGCCGGGCTCGGCTATGCCGGCGTCATCAGCATGTTCGCAGCATCGCTGGCCTGGTACCGAGGGCTGGCGGCCGGGGGCACCGCCCGGATCGGCCAGCTCAACCTCGCCCAGCCCTTCCTGGCCATCGGCTGGTCGGCGCTGCTGCTCGGGGAGCACATCACCTGGGCCGTGCCGGTAACCGCGGCCATCGTCTTGTGCTGCATGACCGTATGCCTGCGCAGCACAGGCAGCGAGAGCCCGGCACGCACTCACCAGTTCGCGGAACTCGTACTGCGCCGGATCCCCGGTCAACGATCTAGGCGGTGATCGGGACGCTCGCCTCGGCGGTGTACGCCAGGAAGGTGAACGACTCGATGAAGTACAGCCTGACCTGGTCCGCGTCGTGGGACAGGTAGCCGATCGAGAGGTCCTGCCCGAGCCGGAGTTCGTAGTCGCCACCACGGCCGGACAGCAGCAGGCCGCCCTCGATCGCGGGCGCCCAGACGATCTCGCCATCGAGCAGCCTCGCCAGGTGCTCGCGGACCGGGTAGCCGTGATCCGAGGTCTCGCTCACCGCCGTATAGGCATCCGCGGAAAGCAGCAGCGCGTACGGGCCCGCCACGCCGGCCAGCCGGAGCTCGCTCACCGCCTTGCTGATCACGTCCGGGTAGGTCTTCACGTCTTGCGGAAGTGTCAGGGCGGGGTTGCTCGACGTCTGACGGACGCCGGTGATCTGGGCCGCCGCGTAGCCGTCGAAGACCGCCCGGTCCTCGGCGAAGGCGATCTGCCGCGCGGCGTCCTTGACCGGCTGCCAATCGGAGTCGAGCGCGCCGCGCTCCACGTCGTCGATCGCCGCCCGGTCCAGCGTGAACGGCACCGTCAGCTCGACGACGGGACGCCAGCCACGCAGGGCGGCTCTGATCCCATCGGCCGGCGCCTCGACCGGCGAGACGTGGCCGGTGCCGACGCCGGCCAGCGCGAGCCCGTCCGGCCCCGTCACGTCGACCGCCTTGCGGGCCGCGGCGTGCAACGCGAACGTGCGCCGGGCCTCCTCCTCGATCAGGGCCCACGCGGCCGCCGAGACCGGGGCGAGCTCGCGGTGCAGGTTGTTCATCGCATCCCCTTCACAGTTCCTATCCACGGACGGCGCTATTGCCCGCTCGGCTGCCGGCGCAGTGACCCGATGCCGAGCGAGCCGTCCCCTGCCGGGCTCTCACCGGCGACGGCGCCAGCACTGGCCGAGGCGGCGGGCTGAACCGCTGACGCGGCCGGCTCACCGGGCGGACCCGGCGGGTCGTCGAGGAAGTCCGCGGCCGGAGCGAAGAACAGGCAGCCGGAGAGCGCAGTCGAGAAGTCGAGTATCCGGTCGGTGTTACCGGGGGGCCGGCCGACGAACATGTTCGTGAGCATCTCCTCGGTGACCGACGGGGTGGCGGCATAGCTGATGTAGAACGTTCCGAACTCACCGCGGCCCGGGCTGCCGAATGGCATGTTTGCCCGGACGATCTGCAGCTGCTCACCGTCCGGGTCGGTCAGCGTGTTCAGTGCCACGTGCGAGTTGGCCGGCTTGACGTCGTCGGGCATCTCGATGTCGGTCAGTTTCGTGCGGCCGATCACGCGCTCCTGCTCCGCCACGCTGAGCGTGTTCCACGCCGCCATGTCGTGCAGGTACTTCTGCACGATCACGTAGCTGCCGCCGGCGAACTCCGGATCCTGCTCCGGATCGACCATCGCGGCCCTGACTGCCGCCCGGCCATTAGGTGACTCGGTGCCGTCGACGAAGCCGATCAGGTCCCGTTCGTCGAAGTACCGGAACCCGTGCACCTCATCTTCGACTGCTACCGCGGCACCGAGCCGCGCCATCAGCTGGGCAGCGAACTCAAAGCACAGGTCCATCCGGTTCGCCCTGATGTGGAACAGCAGGTCACCGGGTGTTGCGGGGGCGCGATGCCGGTCTCCGGCCAGTTCACGGAACGGGTGCAGTTCGGCCGGGCGCGGTCCGGCGAACAGCCGGTCCCACGCGTCGGAGCCGATCGCGGCAACCACCGCGAGACTACCCTCGGGGAGGCGGAAGCCGACGGAGCGCTCAAGACCGGCCAAGTCCGGTAGCAGGTCCCTGACCGCCTGCTCACCGCCGGAGGCGATGGTCAGCACGAGGAAGACCGCCGCCGCGGTGAGGGGGCTGAGCACCGGCTGCGGTTCCGGATCCTCGCTCGACTTCGCTGGCAAGGCTCGCCCCCTTTGACATCGTTGGAACTAGAGTCCCACATCCGCTTCGGGGCCAGTGGCCGGCACCACCGTTTCCGCGGCCGGCACTACTATCTCGAACGTCGAGCCGACGCCGACCTTGCTGCGCACCTCGACCGAGCCGCCGTGCGCCTCGGCGATCGCCCGTGCCGTCGGCAGGCCAAGGCCGAATCCGCCGGACTCCCGGCTGCGGTACGGACGGGCGCGGGAGAACCGGTCGAAGATCCGTTCCAGGTCCTCATCCGGTATGCCGCAGCCTGAGTCGGAGACGGCGAGCACGGCGTGGCCCTCTGCCATCGTCGCGCTGAGCTCGATGAGATCCTCAGCGTCGGTATGCGCGACGGCATTCTCGATCAGCGCGTCAAGCGCCACCGCGAGGCGGTCACGATCACCGCTCACCGACGCCTCGGCGACCTCCCCGAGCCGCCAGCGGCGCCGCGTGTATCCCCAGCGCTCGAGGGCGTCCATCAGCAGCGAGTCGATCGCGACCGGTGCCACGTCGAGGAAGTCCGGGTTACCCGCCGAGGCGAGCAGCAGCAGCCGCGCGGCCAGCTTGCGCAGCCGGCCGAGCTCGCCGACGACCACGCGGGCATCGTCGGCGATCAACTGGACGTTGTCACCGGTCGCCCCGTCGGAGGTCGCCTGCTCGATCAGCTCGGCGTGGCCGAGCGCCACCGTGATCGGAGTACCGAGCTCATGTGAGGCATCGAGCAGGAACAGCCGCTGTTGCTCCAGCAGGCGCACGTTCTCCTTGGAAACCCGCTGCACCTCCTCAAGCGCCGCGAGCCGTTCCTCTAGCGCCAGCAGGCGCCGTCGCCCGTTCCACACCATGACCAGGAACATCACCGCGACAAGCGGGACAAGGACCAGGTAGTCGCTGTCCTGCAGGCCGTCGACGACCTGCACCCCGATGATCCCGAGGCTCGCAAGCGTCACCGCCGCCACCGTCATGAGGGTCGGCTGCAGTGGCCAGAGCCGCCATCCGTAGACCACGGTAAGGCTCACCCAGATAACCAGGAACGGCACGGTCTGCCAGGTCGACATCACCTGCATCGCCGCCAGGTTCACGCCGACGAACGCTACCCAGACGATGTCCCACCAGGACAACCACGCCCACCGCGGGCCGCTCCGCCACGAGCCTCGGCCACCCATCTGCTGCCTCCGCCACTGATCGCGCCGCAGATCCGGCACGTCCGGTTTACCTCAACGTATGCAGAAAATGTATGGCAAAACGGCACGGCTGACCCGCCGGTAGGCGCATGTCGGCCACAGCGGGCAGTCCCGAACCGGCCGGCTGTCCGCCGCGGCCTCAGAAGGCACCCGTCTCCTTGAGCGTGTACAGGCCGACCAGGATCAAGGCCACCGGGATGATCCAGTGACCGTAGCGCACGACGACGGCCGTGACTCCCTGGTGGCTGACGAGCCACCAGCCCGCCAGGCACCAGAGCCCCACCCCGACCGCGAACACCACCAGCGTGAGCGTGATCTCGCCCGCCGGGCTCGTCGCGAAGAACGGGGTATAGGCGGCGATATCGTCGGCGCCGCTGGTGATGGTTAGCGCAGCCACTCCGAACAGACCGCCGGCCGTCGGAGCCGGGGGCGGCTGGCCGCGACGGACCGACCGGATCGTTCCCGCCAGCCTCCGCACGCCGAGGCTCATGGGGATGAGCGCGAGCAGCCACAGCCAGTGCGCCGGGATGAGCGCCAGGCCCCGCCCGGCCGCCACGGACACGCCGACCACGACGGCGAAGCCAAGGTACTGGCCGGTCCAGATCTCCCACCGCCGGGGCCGCCCGCTAGCCCGCGAAGCGGCGCTGAGCAGCGCGAGGATGACGATGTCATCCACGTTGGTCCCCGCGAACAAGCCGGCCGCCGTCGCGATGGAGCCAGGCAGCGTGCTCACGCCCGTTAGCGTATTCCTGTCAGGCAGAGCCGCCGGTGGCCAGCCGCATCAGGTCGCTGTCCAGGTCAATGCCAAGCTCGGTCCCGCCGGCCGAGCCGAACTCGTGCTGGTAGCTCTGCCACGTTTCGTCCCGTACCTGGCGGGCGAAGCCGGACTCCATCAGCACCACGAGCTCGAACGCTGCCCGGTCGATCCGCTTGGTCAGCGCGGTGTCCTCGTCAACACGGGCTTCATCAGCGCGGCGCCCGTCAGCACGGGGTTCGTCTGCACGGGGCTCGTCAGCACGGGGCTCGTCAGCACGGGGCTCGCCGGCCTGGCCACCCCAGTCCTCTGGCGCCGCGAACAGCGCCGTCGGCACCGGCAGCGTGCGCAGGTAGGCGAACAGCGAGCGCATCTGATGGTCCACGACAAGCGCGTGCCGCGCCGTGCCCGCGGTCGCCGCGAGCACCACCGGAGTACCGATCATCAGGTCGTTATCGAGCACGTTGAAGAACGACGTGAATAGCCCGCTCGGGCCTGCCTTGTAGACCGGCGCGGCGGCGATGATGCCGTCGGCCGCGCCGAGGGCGTCAACTGCCTGCTGCAGCTTCGGCGTGATCAGCTGGCTGGTCAGCGCGGTCGTTATGTCGGTAGCGAGCTCGCGCAAGTCGATCACCCTGGTCCGCACGGCCGTCCCGCGCGCGGCCGCGAGAGCGGCGACCCGCTGTGCGGTCCGGTCGGCAAGCATCCTGGTGGATGAGGGGTCGGAGGTGCCGGCGCTGACCACGACGAGCTCAAGGGTCTGGTCGGGGGCGGTGCTCATTTTTCGTCTCCTGAACGAGCTCTGGTTACTTGCTCAACTTGTCGCAGATCCGGATCAGCTCGCGAAGCTCGGCCGGGGTGAGCTCACCGAGCATCGCCCGCGCCACCGAGCGGGCGTGCCGTCGGCCGATCCGGCGTTGCGTCGACCGGCCGGCCTCGGTCAGCCCGAGCCGGATGCCGCGGCCGTCCACCGGGTCGCTGCCGCGCTCGATCAGGCCGCGCGCGGCCAGCCGGTCCACCATCCGGGAAAGGGCCGGCTGGCTGAGCAGTACGTGCCTGTTGAGTTCGGTCAGGTTGATCGGGCTCGGGCACTTAGACAGCGTGTAGAGGACGTCGTATTCCTTCATGGAGATGTCCTCCCAGACGTCCTCGGCGGCGAACCGGCGCAGCAGCGACGCGTGGGCGGCCATCACCGCCTCCCACGCGTCGTTGGCGGGGTGAGCAAGGTCGGCCATCGGGTGCCCTAGAAGACCGAGGGGTACTCGGCCTTGAGCTCGTCGTCGCTGTCCTGGTACGGGGACCCGCCGGTCACGTTGTCGCCGCGGTTCGCGTTCGGGCGCGGCTGGCGCGCGGGCTGGTCGCCGTACTTGGCCTTGACGAGGAGCTCATGGGTCGGGGCCGGGGCGGTCTCCGGGTCCTGGCGCGCCGCGATCTCCTTGCGGAGCACCGGGATGACCTCGCCGCCGAGCAGCTCGAGCTGGTTGAGCACGGTCTTCAGCGGCAGGCCGGAGTGGTCCATCAGGAACAGCTGGCGCTGGTAGTCGCCGAAGTGCTCGCGGAAGGTCAGCGTCTTGTCGATGACCTCCTGCGGCGACCCGACGGATAGCGGGGTCATCGACATGAAGTCCTCCATCGACGGGCCGTGGCCGTAGACCGGGGCCTCGTTGAAGTAAGGACGGAACGCGGCGATCGCGTCCTGGGAGTTCTTCGCGATGTACGCCTGGCCGCCGAGGCCGACGATGGCCTGCTGCTCGGTGCCGTGGCCATAGTGCGCGAACCGCTGCCGGTAGAACTTGATCAGCCGCATGTAGTGCTCCTTCGGCCAGAAGATGTTGTTGGCGAAGAAGCCGTTGCCGTAGAAGGCGGCCTGCTCGGCGATCTCCGGGGACCGGATCGAGCCGTGCCAGACGAACGGCGGGACGTCGTCAAGCGGCCTTGGGATGGAGGTGAATCCCTGGAGTGGCGCGCGGAACTTGCCCTTCCAGTCCACCACGTCCTCCCGCCAGAGCCGGTGCAGCAGGTTGTAGTTCTCCAGCGCGAGCGGCAGGCCCTGCCGGATGTCCTGGCCGAACCACGGGTAGACGGGGGCCGTGTTGCCGCGGCCGAGCATCAGGTCCATCCGGCCCTTGGACAGGTGCTGTAGCATCGCGTATTCCTCGGCGATGCGCACCGGGTCGTTCGTGGTGATCAGCGTGGTGGACGTCGTCACGATGAGCCGCTTGGTGGTCGCCGCGATGTAAGCGAGCAGCGTGGTCGGCGAGCTGGAGAAGAACGGCGGGTTGTGGTGCTCACCGATGGCGAACACGTCCATGCCGACTTCCTCAGTCTTCTGGGCGATCTTGACCACGGCGTCGATACGCTCGGCCTCGCTCGGCGTGTAGTCGGTGGTCGGGTCACGCGTAATGTCGCTGACCGAGAAGATCCCGAATTGCATGTTCGATACCCTCCTTGGCACTGGCTTGGCACCGCGCCAGGGGCAGGTGGCTGTCGGCGTCGTTCAGTTGTATGCGTTTGCATGGATCTCTAACGCGTACGGGACGCAGGTATTCCCCCGGCGCTACCGGGGATGGCGCTGCCTGGCTCTCGTCACGCCCTGGCGGAGCGCTAACCGCCGATCAGGGTACTGGTCAGCTGCTGCCAGGCCAGGCCGGCACCCTCGGCCAGGCAGCCGTCGACGACCGCATCGGTGCCGAGCGCGCTAACCCGGACCTCCGGCATCACGGGGGTGACGGTGCGCAGTGACCGGGTGACGGCCTCAGCGAAGCCGAGAGCCTGCCCGATGCCGCCGCCGAGCACGATCAGCTCGGGATCGGCGACCGCGATGATGCAGCAGATCGCGCCGGCGACCAGTCTCGCTTCCTCGGCCACCACCGACGAAGCCCCTCCGTCGCCGCGGGCCGCCGCCTCGAAGACCCGGCGGGCGGAGACCGGCCCGCGCATGCCTGCCTTGCGGGCCGCCCGCACGACCGCAGACGCGGCGACCACCGACTCGAGCACGCCCCGGCGCCGTGCCTCGGCCGCGTCGACCTCGTGGTCGTCGGCCAGCGGCAGGTACGCGATCTCTCCCGCCACCCCGTGCGCCCCGCGGTGCAGCTTGCCGCCGATCACCAGGCCCATGCCGATGCCCGTGCCGACGTGCACGAACGCGAAGCTGTCGGTGTCCTGACCGTGCCCGTGCGCCCGCTCGGCGAGCGCCTCGGCGTCTACGTCGTTGACCACCGCCAGGGTCGGGCCGAACGCCTCGCGCAGCCCGGCAAGCGCCGCCGGGCGGTTCCAGCCGGGCAGCCCGCCGGTCAGCGTCATGGCGTCGCGCCGCGGGTCATAGACGCCCGGGCTGCCGATCACCGTCTGGGTGACGCTGGAGCGCGAGATGCCGGCTTTCATGCAGATGTCGTCGGCGAGCCGGACGAGTTGCGCCACGCGGCCGGGCATGCTGGACGCGACCGCCTTGCATGACGACCGAGCGCGGACCTCGCCAGACATATCCGCGAGAGCGCCGCGCATGAACTGATGCCCGATGTCGAGACCGAGCACGAAGCCCGACTCCGGCCTGATCTCATACAGCAGCGCGGAGCGACCGGGCACGCCCGTCCGCTGGCCAGCCTCCTGCACCAGTCCGGCGCGCTCTAGGTTGGCCAGCGCGAGCGACACGGTCGGCTTGGACAAGCTGGAAACCCGGGCCAGATCGGCGCGCGAGCACGGGCCGGACAACCGGATCCGCTCGAGCAGCAACTGCTCGTTCATGGCCCTGATCAGCGGCGGGCGCGCAGCCTGCCCGGCGGTCGCCGCTATGCCCTGCCCAGCGACCAGCCCCTCACCAGCTGCGGCACCGGCGGCAACTACTCCCACGGCTTCCTCCCCGGAATCCCGCCAGCCCGCCAGGCAGCATTTCCGTACCGATCTGGCATCCACTCTTGTGACGGGGACCAATAGTTAGGATACTGCACTAACTAAGGTCATCGCATCCCGGATAGGGAGGACCTACACGCCATGAGAAGACTTAAGAGACCGTGCGCACTTCTCGCCGCGGGACTGCTCGTCGGCGCGCTGGCCGCCTGCGGATCCAGCGGTTCCTCGGCAAGCACGCCGAACTCGGCCAGCGGCAGCGTGCTGACCATCGACAACGAGAACGGCGCACTCTGGACGTGCGACTTCAACCCGTTCAACCCGTCCAACACGTTCCTGTCCGCCGGGTTCGTCTACGAGCCGCTCGTCTACGTCAACCCGCTGCAGAACGCCAAGACCACGCCCATGCTGGCGAGCTCCTACCAGTGGGGCGCGGGCAACAAGTCGCTCACATTCACCATCCGCCCGGGCGTGAAGTGGAGCGATGGCTCGCCGCTGACCGCCGCTGACGTGGCGTACACGTTCAACATGATCAAGAAGTACCCGGCGATGGACCTCACCGGCGTGTGGTCGGTGCTGTCCAGCGTCACGCAGTCCGGGTCCGACCAGGTGACCTTCAACTTCAGCACCGTGGCGGTGCCGTACTTCTACTACATCGCCGACCAGACACCGATCGTTCCCCAAGCGATCTGGTCGAAGATCGCCAACCCGGCGAACTACCCGGACACCCACCCGGTGGGCAGCGGCCCGTACACGATGAGCTCGTGCACGCCGCAGAACATCGTCTACACCGCCAACAAGAGTTACTGGCAACCCGGCTTGCCGAAGGTGCAGAAGCTCGAATACCCGGCGTTCACCAGCAACAACACGGCCAACCAGGATCTGGCGAACGGCCAGGCCCAGTGGGGTTCCCAGTACATCCCGAGCATCCAGGCGTTCTACACGTCCAAGAGCCCGGCCTACCACTACTGGTTCCCGCCGACGGTGAACGTGACGCTCATTCCTAACCTGACCGACCCGCTGCTGAGCAACGTCAAGGTCCGGCAGGCGATGTCGTACGCGATCAACCGCTCGCAGGTCTCCACGATCGGCGAGTCCGGTTATGAGCCGCCCGCGAACCAGACCGGCGTCGTCACCCCGACGTTCGCCAGCGCGGAAAATAGCTCAGCACTCACCGCGTACGGTAATTCGTACGACCAGACGAAGGCGAAGGCGCTGCTCGCGTCGGCCGGGTTCCACATGGGGTCCAACGGTGTCATGGTTAACGGCGCCGGCCAGCAACTCAGCTTCACCGTCCTCAACATCGGTGACTTCTCCGACTGGGTGGCCAGCATGCAGGTGATCCAGCAGGACCTGGCCGCGGTCGGCATCAAGATCACGCCGGACAACCTGACGAGCACCGACTTCGACACGGACGTGTACGACGGGAAGTTCCAGCTCGCGTACTACGACCAGCAGACGTTCGGCCCGAGCCCGTACTACGAGCTGAACAACTGGCTGAACTCGGCGAACACGGCGGCGATCGGCAAGCCCGCGGCCAGCAACTACGAGCGGTACAACAGCGCCTCCACCACTGCGCTGCTGAACTCGTACGCGACCACCACGAGCACGGCGCAGCAGCAGCAGATCCTGAACCAGGTACAGCAAGTGATGCTGACCGACGTGCCGGTCATCCCGGTCGTGGAGGCGGTGGACTGGTTCCAGTACGACACCTCGTCCTTCTCCGGCTGGCCGACCCCGTCCGATCCGTACGCGCAGCCGGCCGTCTACGCCTATCCGGACATGGAACAGGTGCTGCTGCACCTGCAGCCGGTTAAGTAACTACGACCGCGTGCCGGGGAGGGTCCCTCCCCGGCACGCGACCGGAGGGTAAGAGGTTGAGATACGCACTGCGCCGCCTCGGCTTTTTCGTCTTCACGCTGTGGGCGGCTCTGACCCTCAATTTCCTGCTGCCGCGGTTGATGCCGGGGAACCCCGCCCTTGCCATGATCGGGAAGTTCCACGGCGAACTCGGCCCGAATGCACTGAACTCGCTGGAGATCCTGTTCGGGGTCAATACGCACCAGAGCCTGCCCTCGCAGTACATCAGCTACCTGCACCAGATCGCGACCGGCAACTTCGGCACGTCGCTCAGCCAGTACCCGGCATCGGTCTCCTCCGTCATCGGCAGTGCGATCTGGTGGACGGTGTGCATGGTCGGCATCGCGACCGTGCTGGCCTTCCTGCTGGGGACCGGCCTCGGCATCCTGGCAGCGTGGCACCGGGGCGGGCGGCTGGACAGCCTGCTGCCGCCGGTGTTCGTGATCGGGTCGGCGGTGCCCTACTTCTGGGTGGCCATGGTGCTGGTGCTGATCTTCGGCATCACCCTGCACTGGCTGCCCATCGAGGGCGGCTACTCCGTCACGACCGACAGCATCGGCTGGACACCGCAGTTCATTGGGGACGCGCTGCAGCACGCCATCCTGCCGGCGCTGTCCCTGGTGATCACGACCGTCGGCACCTGGATCCTGACCATGCGGAACACGATGATCACCACGCTGGCGGAGGACTACGTCAGGATGGCGCGCGCCAAGGGACTGCCGGCGAGGCGCATCATGCTCGACTACGCCGCGCGCAACGCGATCCTGCCGAACCTGTACGGATTCGCGATGTCACTTGGATTCGTGGTCAGCGGGGCCATCCTGATCGAGTACGTCTTCAACTACCCCGGCGTGGGATTCATGCTGCTGCAGGCCGTGGAAGGCGAGGACTACCCGCTGATGCAGGCGCTGTTCCTGCTCATCACCGTCGCGGTTCTGGTGGCGATCCTGATCGCGGACATCGGCACCGCGCTGCTCGACCCGCGGACAAGGACGGCGAAGTAGCGGTGACCATACCAGTTACCATCGGCCAGTCCGCCGGCGAGCGCCGGCGGGTGCCGAGTTCCCGTTCGCTTGGCCGGATCGGACGCGCGGTGCGGTCGAATCGCAAGGCGACGACGGGCGCCGTGCTGCTCTTCATCTTCTTCCTGGTGGCGCTGTTTCCCGGCGTGATCGCCAGGGACAGCCCGACTCAGGACGCCTACCTGCCGAAGCTGGGCGTGTCGACCGCGCACCTGCTCGGCACCACCGCCTACGGCCAGGACATGTGGGCGCAGCTGGTCTGGGGCACCAGGACGGTGCTGATCATCGCGTTCGCCGTCGGGCTGGCGACCACCGCGATCGCGGTGCTGATCGGGGTGGCGGCCGCCTACCTCGGCGGGGCCTGGGACGGTGTGCTCGGCGTGCTGACCGACGTACTGCTCGTGATCCCGCTGTTCCCGTTGCTGATCGTGCTCACCGCCTACCTGCACGGCGGCGGCACGATGGTGCTGATCGTCGTGATCACCGCCGTTAGCTGGTCCTACACCGCACGCCAGTTGCGCTCGCAGGCGCTGACGTTGCGCAACCGGGACTTCCTTGAGGCGGCACGGGTGCGCGGCGAGCGCAAGCTGTACATCATCGTGGTGGAGATCATCCCCACCATGACCTCGCTGATCGTGGCGAGCTTCCTGACCAACGCCCTCTACGCCACGATCTTCGCATCCAGTCTCCAGTTCATCGGCCTTGGCGATCCGAACACGACGAGCTGGGGCACGATGCTGTACTGGGCACAGAACAACGCGGCCCTGCAGACCGGCCAGCCGCTGTGGGTGATCGCGCCCGGCGCGTGCATCGCCGCCCTCGGCGCCGCGTTCGCGCTGCTCAACTATGCCTTCGACGAGATCGGCAACCCGGCGCTGCGGCCGGTGCCGAAGATACGGACCAAGCGTGACCGAACCGCCAGTGCTTGAGGTCAGCCACCTCTCCGTCGAGTACACCCTGGACCGCGGCGTCATCAGGGCGGTGGACGACGTGTCGTTCACCGTGGCCCGCGGCGAGTTTCTCGGCATCGTCGGAGAGTCCGGCTGCGGGAAGTCCACGCTGCTGTTCGGCATCGCGCAACTGCTCGCTCCGCCAGCCCGGGTGGCCGACGGGACCGTCCGGTTCCACGGGAGCAACCTGGTCGGGCTGACCGACCGGGAGCTCTCGGTGGTCCGCTGGCGGCAGCTGTCCGTCGTCATGCAGAGCGCGATGAACGCGCTGAACCCCGTCAAATCGATCGGCGCACAGTTCAAAGACGCGATGCAGGCGCACGGCGGCAAGGATAAAGAGGAGATACAGGCCCGGTCGGCCGAGGTGCTGCGGATGGTCGGGATCGACCCGGTGCACCTGCACAGCTACCCGCACCAGCTGTCAGGCGGAATGCGGCAGCGCTCGATGATCGCGATGGCGATGCTGTTCACCCCGGAGCTGGTGATCATGGATGAACCGACGTCGGCACTTGACGTGGTCGCGCAGCGGTCGCTCATGCTGCAGATCAAGGAACTTCAGGATAAGTACGGTTTCGCGGTCATCTTCGTCACCCACGACATGTCGCTGATCAGCCACTTCTCCGACCGGCTGATGGTGATGTACGCGGGTCAGGTGTCCGAGCTCGGTACCACCCGCAGCGTGTTCGACAAGCCGCGGCATCCCTACACCCAGGGTCTGCTTGAGGCCTTCCCGTCGATCCGCGGGCCCCGGGTCCCGTTGAAGGGCATCCCGGGAAGCCCGCCGAACCTCGCCCAGATACCTAGCGGCTGCCGGTTCCACCGCCGGTGTCCGCTCCGCATGGACCGGTGCGTGGAACAGGAGCCGGAGCTGTACGACGTTGGCGGCTCGGTTGTCCGGTGCCTGCTGTACGCGGAGGAGGCCAAGCGGGTGCCGAGCGCGACGGCCGCCCCGGCGCGGCGGACGGAGGCACGGCATGAGCATGACTGAGCGGGAGCTCGAGCCGGAGCGGTCGCAGGAGTTGCTTCGGGTCGATCAGCTCACCAGGCATTTCAAGATCGGCGGGGCACTGTCGCGGCTGACGCTGCACGCGGTGGACGAGGTGAACTTCACCATCGGGCGGCGCGAGATCGTGGCGCTGGCTGGCGAAAGCGGCAGCGGCAAATCCACCATCGCGCGGTTGCTGGCCCGCATCTACAAGCCGACCGGCGGCATCATCACGTATGAGGGGAAGCCGCTGACGGCGATGCGGTCTCGCCGCGACCGGCTGCGCTACAGCGGCCAGGTGCCGATGGTGTTCCAGGACCCCTTCGCCTCGATCAACCCGGTGTTCCGCGTTTCGCATGGCGTGCTGCGCAGCCTGCAGCTGCACCGGCCGGAACTGTCCGCCGGGCAGCGGCAGGAAGAGGCGGCCCGCGTATTCGAGGTGGTCGGGCTCGGCCCCGAGATGCTGCAGCGCTTTCCATACGAGCTCAGCGGCGGCCAGCGGCAGCGGGTCGGCTTCGCCCAGGCCCTGGCCAGCAAGCCGAAACTGATCCTGGCCGACGAGCCGGTCTCCATGCTTGACGTGTCGATCAGGATCGGCCTGCTCAACCTGATGGCGAAGCTGCGCGACGAGGAAGGCGTGTCCATCCTCTACATCACGCACGACATCGCCAGCGCGCGGTACGTCGCCGACCGGCTGATCGTGATGTACGCCGGGCAGATCGCTGAGTCGGGACCCATCGAGACGGTGCTGACGGACCCTCGGCACCCCTACACACAGCTGCTGCTGTCGGCAGTACCGGATCCGCATGCCGAGCTTTCGATGGCGGCGGAGACCGACCGCGGGGAGCCGCCCAAGGTGGTCGACCCCGCCCCGGGCTGCCGGTTCCGCTGGCGCTGCCCGCTCGCCATCGAAAAGTGCGAGCAGGTCACGCCGGCGCTCGAACAGCTGTCAACGGGCGATGTTCCGGTCCGCCACGAGGTGGCCTGCCACGTGGCCCAGATGGGCGCGGAAGTAAGGGCGTTCTCCTGATGAAGCTCGCGGTGGTCGGCGGCGGGTCGACCTACACCCCAGAGCTCGCGGACGGGCTGGGCCGGCTCGCGCCGGGAGTTACCGAGCTGGTTCTCGTCGATCCCGACGAAACCCGGCTCGCCGCGGTCGGCCCGGCCTCGGCCAGGATCATGCACGCCCATGGGCACCCGGCCCGGGTGCGCTGGACGACCAGCCTCGACGACGGCGTCGATGGGGCCGGCGCGGTGCTCATCCAGCTCCGGGTCGGCGGCCAGGCAGCGCGCAACCGCGACGAGACCTGGCCGCTGGAGTTCGGCTGCGTCGGCCAGGAGACCACCGGCGCAGGCGGGCTCGCGAAGGCGCTGCGGACTGTCCCGCTCGTTCTCCAGGTAGCCGACCAGGCGCGGCAGCGCGCCGTTGACAACGCGTGGATCATCGACTTCACCAACCCGGTCGGCATCGTGACCCGCGCGCTGCTCGACGCCGGTCATCGCGCGGTCGGGCTGTGCAACGTGGCGATCGGCTTCCAGCGCTGGTTCGCCTCGCTGCTTGACGTGCCGCCCGTCGCGGTCGGCTTGGACCATGCCGGCCTGAATCACCTGACCTGGGAGCGTGCGGTCTACGTCGACGGCAAGGACCGGCTTCCTGAGCTGCTGGAAAGCCACGGCGCGCAGATCGCGGAGCGGACCGGCCTGCCCGCGGCCGTCCTGCACGAACTTGGGGTCGTGCCCTCCTATTACCTGCGTTACTTCTACGCTCACGACGCTGTCGTGGCCGAGGAACTGCAGCAGCCGACCCGGGCCGCGGAGGTGGCCGCGATCGAGCGGGAGCTGATGCGGCTGTACGCGGACCCGGCGCTGGACCGCAAGCCCGATCTGCTGTCCCGGCGCGGCGGCGCCTTCTACTCGGAGGCGGCGGTCGCGCTGCTCTCCTCGCTGCTCGACGACACCGGCGACGTGCAGGTGGTCAACGTGCGCAACAACGGCACGCTGCCGTTCCTCGACGACGACGCGGTGATCGAGGTGCCGGCCAGCGTCGGCAGCGCCGGGCCGGTCCCGGTACCGGTCGCGCCGCTCGCGCCCTTGTTCCGCGGCCTGGTCGCGCACGTGTCGGCGTACGAGGAGCTGGCGGTGGACGCGGCCCTGCGCGGTGGCCGGCAGCGGGTGGCCGCCGCCTTGCTCGCCCACCCGCTGATCGGGCAGTACGAGCTCGCGGAGAAGATGACCGACCGGATGCTCGCGGAGAACGCACGGTTCCTTTCCTGGGCCTGAGGAGTTGTCATGACACGTCGTAATGTTGCGGCAACGCTCGCGGCTTTCGCGGCCCTGGGCACAGCGGCGGTACTCGCCGCCACGGCCGCACCCGCCATCGCCGCAGGATCTGCAGCGCCAGGAGCCGCGGGTGCTGCGGCGGCTGCCGCTGCGCCGACACAGGTCCGGGTCGACCAGGTCGGCTATACACCGGACGCACCGAAGGTCGGGTACGCGATGCTTCCCGGGCGCATCGCCGCCGGCGTCAGCTTCACCGTCACATCCGGTCGCCGCGTCGTGTTCCGGGGCGTATCACGGGACGACGCCGGCACATGGAACTCCCGGTACCGCGCCGTATACGAGCTGAATTTCACGGCGCTGCGGCGCAGCGGGACGTACCAGGTCCATGTGGGGTCAGCCAGTTCGCCGTCGTTCCGCATCGCCACCGCTCAGGCGCTGTACGGCGCGCTCGTGGACAACGGCGTGCGCTATTTCACGTCCGAACGGGACGGGGCCGACGTCGTCCACTCCGTGCTTGACCGGAAGCCGGCCAACCTCACCGATACCCAGGCGTACGTCTACGCAGCGCCGCAGTACGACAGCAACGACAACCTGCTGGGCACCCTCAAGCGAATCGGCGGCCCGGTCAACGTGTCCGGCGGCTGGTTCGACGCCGGCGG
>Ga0123356_10000380_pt1 | contig 50618 bp, 43 predicted proteins | sample TergutEmb28metaG_2_FD_92546 | JGI IMG/M metagenome (GOLD analysis project Ga0123356, IMG submission 92546) | Embiratermes neotenicus P3 segment gut microbial communities from Petit-Saut dam, French Guiana - Emb289 P3 | ecosystem: Host-associated > Arthropoda: Insects > Digestive system > Gut ...
ATACTATTATCGCGCATCGAGATAATCAAATAGATATATTTTATTTTTTATGTTTTCTAACCTTCAGCGAAGGTAAAATCGATGAAATAGATTTCGAACACGTTAGAAAGTTAGATATTGAAAAAGGAAAGAAATACATTTTTAGTTATCATCAGCGGTATATTGATGGTTATACATATAATAATTTCAAATTACAGCAAATCGCTAATCTTCTTTATTGGTATTTTCCAATAGTTTCAACTAATTGAAAGAAATACAGGAATAAGGAGGGAATAAAAAATTTTAAAATATACAAACAACTAACAAACAGCAAAAAAACCGGACGTGGGGGTAGTGGAATCCAGCACCTATGCAGATATTATAAAATCATTTATGTATAATAAATATATTTATATGTTTAACAACTTTGCATAGGTGCTGGATGGAACGAGGGGGAGCCGCGGAGTAGAATCTTTTATATTTGTAACCATGCAAAACTCCTTGTTTTAAAGGTAGCACACTAACATACATAATTGTATTTATACCAGAAATGTATAATTTAAAATGTGTATAAAATAATAACTATTACAGCCGTAGCGAAGAGCACTGGCAGGTGACATACGGCTGAGGTAGACTAATGCCATGCCAGAGCATGCGTTCTTAAATGTCAGCCGTCCGGAGCCTGGCAGGGCTATGCGTTACGGCTATTGATTTTATTGGTATTATGTAGTAATATGGATTTATACATTTCTGGAATAGAAGGAGTTTTGCCTGATAATGTGCTTCCCCTTAAGAGTTTATTAACATAATATGTTTAAACTTGTTATTTATATATTATTAATAAACAAATTTTAATTTAGCAGTTATAACTTCCAGATTGTACCTCGAACAAGAATTATTAAGTAGTTTTTTACATAAATACTCTCCCTAGCTTGACAAATTCATTTTTGGTGATATATTATGTATAAAAGACAGAAAACGGGGAGTTTTTTATGAAACAATTGTTTTTGGCCATCGTCCTTTTTATGCTATTGCCGGTGTTCTCTTTCGCTCAAACAGGAGCTGGAGCAGTCCGTGATTATGTTGGTTTAATTAATCAGACTTATCACCCAAGCATTGTGGATTATTTTGAAAAGACCAAAGCAGTGCTTGCAAGGCAGGGAGCAACAAATGCTGTTAGAAATATTGATATTATTTTGAGCGGCGCTTTTGGCTCCGGCTTTTTGTACAGCGATGCCCGCGGAAATTTATATGTTTTGACCAATAATCATGTTGTAGCTCAGGCGCACACTATTTCTATAACTTTTGAACGGGCAGATGGTACTACAAGAAAAATTGAAAACCTGCGTATTATTGCAACAGATGAAGAAGACGATCTTGCCATACTAGCAGTACCTGCAGGCGGAGAAAGGCCATTTGTAACAAGAGGACTTGTCTTTGCAGCGCGTAATGCAGAAGAAGGAGAAAATGTATTTGCTGCAGGTTTTCCTGGATTGGGAAGAACTCCACTTTGGCAGTTTTCCGGCGGTATGATTTCTAACTCTGCGGCAAGATTCCCAAAAAGCTCTGCCGATGAAACATTAATCGGCCCTTTTATACAACACACAGCCCAGATAGACGGCGGAAATTCAGGCGGCCCGCTTTTGGTTTCTCAGGCAAATGCTCCATCAGGTTTTGCTGTTACAGGTATGAATACTTTATCTGGCATAAATAGGCAGGCTGCCAATTTTGCAATTCCTGCAAGGAAAATTCAATCTTTCATTAATGATGCATTAAATCCAAGACCAGAAACATTCAGAGCCGCGCTCGATGAAAGACTTTCAAAATTTGTTGAAGGATTAGGCCAAAATAGAGCTGTCTATCCTCATATATCTGAATTCCTTTCAACTGTTTGTATTGGAGAAAATGCAGAATGGGCAAGTGAAGAGATGTGGTTAAAAGCTAATGTTTCTGTAAGACATACTTTTGTAAGAAGATTTGAAGAAGATGTTGTTGGCGCTATGGGGCTTGCTGTCGGCTGGACGATAGAAAACAGCATTAGAACCGGCAGCGGAATATTAAGAGCTTCAGTAAAAGAGGTAATAGGCTCAGGTGAAGAATATACTGTTATTTTTTCAATAAATAACGTAGATGTTTCATCGGTTTGGATTCGCGAGTATGGTCATTGGCGGATTAAAACATTTGGAACAGTTGCTACCGGAGACATGGAACGTTTAAATAAAAAACCATCTAGAAGAGATTCTGAGCCGTTTATGAGACCAAAAAGCGATTTTCGTGCTGAAATAGGTTATGCTTATTTGTTTGATGCATTACCTGCCGCATTGTTTGCCTCTTTAGAATTTTTCCAAAATTGGAGCGTAAATTTCTATTTTGCAGGTACAGATTTCGTTAGTATAGGTGTGTGGTATGGCGGACATTTACCAATTCATATCGGTAATTTTGGTTTGATGCCGTATGCTAAGGTTGGCATTGGATATTTAAAGGATATGAATTACGGAAGATGGTATTCGGATCTAGATTCTAATAACATTGTTAATCCGGAATTTCAATCAATTCTCTTCTTTTTAGGTTTGAATGGAGGAATAAAATTTGGGCTTTCCGATTACCCTGGTTTATTTGGAAATATAGGTTACCAATACAATTTTGTTAACTATGAAGGCTTTCGAGGTAAAAGCTACGATAAACCATTTGAAATGGCATTAACTCTTTCTATAGGTTACTCGTTCTAATAAATTATCCTGCGAGAGACGAAAGTTTCTCGCGGATAAATTCACTTTTTTCCTTTAATCCGATATTTCCTGTTGTTAAAAGCAGAACATTCGGCTTTTTTGGATCCAGCTTTACTTTACCTGCAGACTCCTGCATAAGGCGTATAAGACGGTCAACTTTTATCCGCGAAACTTTTGCAAACTCAATATATACAATACCGCTTCTTTCTTTTATAACAGATATCGAAAGCTCACGGCAAATTATTCTAATTTCTGCTAGAGATAAAAGCGATTCTGCTTCATCAGGAAGCGTGCCAAAGCGATCCATTAATTCAAAGTAAGCCCTTTCCAAATCCTCTTTTTCACGGATTGCCGCAATCATTTTATATACTTCCATTTTTTCCTGCGGTGAATCAATGTAATCATCCGGTATAAAACCTGAATATTCCAGTTCCATAAGGGTTTCTGTTTCAGCTTCATAATTTGAATCTTCCAGCCGCCTGACTGCTTCATCTAATAGTTTTACATAAAGATCAAAACCTACAGAATAGATATCGCCTGACTGTTCTTTGCCAAGAAGATTACCGGCGCCGCGAATCTCCATATCTTTCATTGCAATTTTAAATCCGCTTCCAAGTTCTGTAAAATCAGATATTGTCTGGAGTCTCTTCATTGCAATTTCTGTCAATGCTTTTTGTTCAGGATATAAAAGATAAGCATATGCAACTCTATCAGAGCGCCCTACCCTTCCGCGCAGCTGATATAATTGCGACACGCCGTACATATCGGCACGGTCTATAATTATTGTGTTTACATTGGGAATATCGATTCCATTTTCTATAATTGTTGTTGAAACCAATACATGAAAACCGCCGTGAATAAATCTGCGCATAACATCTTCAAGATCAGAAGAATCCATCTGACCATGAGCGGTTTCTATAAGTATCTCCGGCAGCAGCTTTTCCAGTTTTAATCGTGTATCTTTTAATGTTTCTATACGGTTATGAAGAAAAAATACCTGGCCTCCCCTTTCTACTTCACGGCGGACGGCCTGTGTTATTAAATAAGTATCATATTCTTCTACAAATGTTTCAATTGGATGCCGTCCGGGAGGAGCTGTTGCCAAAAGACTCATGTCACGGATTTTAACAAGACTCATGTGAAGGGTACGCGGAATCGGCGTTGCAGAAAGAGTTAAGCAGTCTACGTTAGTTTTTAATTCTTTTAACCTTTCTTTGTCTTTTACTCCAAATCGCTGCTCTTCATCTATAACAATAAGACCCAGATTTTTAAAAATAACATCACGCTGAATAATGCGATGAGTTCCTATCAGCAGATCAACCTCGCCCCTTTTAACCTGTTCCAGTATAATCTGCGTTTTTTTTCTGTCAACAAATCTGGAAAGCATCGCTACATTAACTGGAAAGTTAGAGAATCGTTCAAGAAAATTATCATAATGCTGTTCTGCTAAAATTGTAGTAGGAGCCAGAAATGCTGCCTGTTTTCCTCCCATTACAGCTTTAAAACAGGCGCGAAGCGCAACTTCTGTTTTTCCGTATCCGACATCGCCGCATATTAACCTGTCCATCGGAGCTTGGCTTTCCATATCCTGTTTTATTTCATAAATACATTTAAGCTGATCTTCAGTTTCTTCAAATGGAAATGCAGCTTCAAACATTAGCTGCCATTCAGAATCTTTCGGAAACGCAAACCCTTTTGCCTGCTTTCGTTTTGAATATAATTCAATTAATTTTTCTGCAATGTCTTCTACTGATTTTTTTACTTTATTTTTTCTGTTTTCCCAGCTTTTTGAACCTAAAGTATCAAGACGCGGCGGCAAACCCTCGCTTCCAATATAACGCTGAACAAGATTTAACTGCTCTACGGGAACAAAAACTGTTTCTTCGTCTGCATATTCAATTTTTATATAATCTCTCTCATGCCCAAGCGATGTTATCCGTTCAATTCCCTTGAACTGCCCAATACCATGATTAACATGAACAATATAATCGCCGGGATTTATTTCTACAAAAGTATCAATAGGACTTGAACGCACTGTCTTTAAAGAACGGGGCGGGCGTTTACGCCGTCCGAATATTTCATTCTCCTGAACAAGCATAAATTTAATATCAGGCAGAGAAAAACCAGCCGAAAGCGGAATAGACATAATAAAAGGCGGTTTTTTATAAACGGAGGGTTCTAAAATCATATTTATACGATCTGCCTGCACTTCAGATTCCGCCGCTATAATTATAGTCCAGCCGTTGTTAACAAGAGATGTAAATTCATCTTTTAAATAATTAATATTTCCAAAAAAACTGCGTGCAGGCTCGCTTGAAAGTTCTATGTGACATACAGACGGATTTGGTTCACTCTTTATCGATCTAAAAGAAATAATACTGGACGATTTTTTCTGGTATGTATCAATTAAAGTATCAAAATTCAATAATAACCTTTCCGGCAACGGATAACGGTATTTTATCCTGGTATCATCATTTTGCGAATATTCCCTTACTGCTCTTGAATACAAACCCTGATACTCGCGGCTAAGGCTTTCTGTAGTATTCTCCAGCCGTTCCCTTTCCATAAGCAGTAAAGAACCATTTTCTGCCAGGTAAGAAAGAAGATTACAGCTGTTTTGTTCTGATTTTTCAAAAGCAAGAGGAAAAAACATCTCTTCGCCTTTTATATGTCTTTTTAAGTTTAATTCGTCTATTATATTTTTAACGCCTTCAGAAAATTCTTTAAAAGAAATAAGATTTTTTTCCAGAACTTTTATACGTTCATCTGTCCATACAACTTCTTTCATAGGCCGTAATGTCAGTTCATTAATTTTTATTTGTTTGGTACTTTGTATTACAGGATCAAATTGTTTTATTGTTTCTATCTTGTCATAATCCAAAAGTATCCTGTAGGCTTCGTCATCGCCTCCCATAAAAATATCAAGGACTTCACCCCTCAGGGTAAATTCTCCATGGCATTGTACCCTGGGAACCCGGATATAACCATAAGAAACAAGCGTTTTAATAATATTTTGCGGATCTACCGCATCGCCAGGTTTAAGATTGATAAGAAGGCTTCTAATATAATGCGCCGGGGGTATAGGAGACAATAAAGCCCGTTCAGGTATGATAACAATCCCTTTACTGTTTATTATTTCGCATAAAACTTTTACCCTTTCGCCAAAAATAGCAGCTCCAGATGTTAATTCGCGGTACGGCGCTGTTCCCCACCATGGGAATTTAAAACATGGGATACCGGAAGATGATAAATCAAGCATTAAATCATCTGCAGTAGTCTCGTGGGGAACAATAACGAATAATTGATTTTGGCTGGCTGAATGTATTAAAGCCGTTAAAAGAGCGCCAAGTGAACCTTCGCTTCCTTCTATTTCTATGGGATATTTTTTCATTTTTACAGCATTTATGATCTGTAAAATAGAGCTGGAGGCTGCAGTATTACTTAAAAGCTCAGGAAATGATAAGGTATTCATATAAATATACCGATTACTATAATATAGAAGAGTGTTCGTTTTGAACACCCTGTAAAATGCGTACCATATTAAAGGAAAGTAAGATGAAAAGATTTTACCGTTTTACAATTTTTATATTTTTGGTTTTTTCCGCTTTTTCGTTTGTTTTAGCGTTTGAATCCCCAGGCCAGGTAGAGTTTAATATCAGGTTTTTTGACAGAAGAATCTACTATGTAGAAACTGACCCTATTCTTGTGCAAATAACCATTACAAATAACAGCCCTGCTCCTTATCGCTTTAAACTTGCAGATGACCGCGCTTTTTCTGTTGATTTTGACATAAGAACAATGTCAAACCGTCAGCTTCAATTTTCTGATTCTCTAATCCGCAAACGAACCCAGAATGTTCAAGTCTTTTTCCGGGAAATTTCAATCGAAAGCGGCGAGTCATTTTCCTTTGTAGAAGATTTACGCGATTTTATCAGTTTTCAGCAGCCTGGCTCATTCAGAGTACGCGCAAAGATTTACCCGGAATTATTCCGCTCAGCTTCTGTTGCCGCAATTGAATCAAATTTTTTAAATCTTAATCTCCGCCCTGCATTAATTCAGGGGCCGGACGGGATTCCGCTGGAAATGGATGTTGCTACCGGAGCAGTTCTTGTAAGGCAGCGTATTCCGCCCGATGAAGTTGTAACATATATGCTTACAGCGCGTCAGGAATCACAGTGGGAAAGGTTCTTTTTATACCTTGATTTGGAAGCTATGCTTTCGAGGGATCCCGTTCAAAGACGAATATATAATGCAGAAAATGAAGCTGGAAGAAGGCGTATGGTTACTGAATACAGGCTGGATTTACAAAATTCCATGATAGACGGAGATATTGCCGTAATTCCTACAACATTCGAAATCCAAAATACTGTGTATAATAATGATACAGGAACTGTCGTTGTTCTCCAAAGATTCAGGATGCCCGCTTATACAGAACTTAGACAATATACATATCAGCTTGAAAGAAGGGATAATATCTGGACCATTGTTAATTATTCGGTTAATAGCATGGGAACCGAAGCAAATCGATAATGGATTGACAACAGTTAATTAATTAGATAGGATAGTTTTGTGAGCAAAAAAATACTAATTATAACAGACGGAACAGAATCCATAAACAGGATTGCCAATCTTATATCCGGCGCTCTGACAGAACATAGTGTAAATATTTGCTCAGCGGAAAAGTTCGAAGGCACAGACCTGCTTCCTGCCGCTATTTTTTTTATTGGGTGCGAAAATCCATCACCTGCTTCCTTTTCCTATCTGGAGGAGATGTTAAAACACATTAATTTGGCTTCCAGAAAATGCGGTTTATTCTCTGTAAATGATAAAACACTAACGTATCTTACAGACATTGTAAAAGACAGCGATGCCAGTATTGGCTCACCATTGCACGTAAAAAATAATGATATTCCCAAGCCTGATTTGGATAAATGGATTAAGGGTATAATTTAATGACAAATATTAACCTGGACGATTACATTAGAAAAGTACCGGATTTCCCAAAAAAAGGAATTCTTTTTTATGACATTACAAGCATTCTTGCTTCTCCTATTGCTTTTAACTATTGTATCGATAAAATGGCAGAAATTTACAAAGACAGAATTGAAGCCATTGCTGCAATAGAAGCCCGCGGATTTTTATTTGCTTCTCCGTTTGCATATAAAATGGGCATTCCGGTAATTCCAATAAGAAAAAAAGGAAAACTTCCCGGTGTTACACTTTCCAAAAAATATGATCTTGAATATGCACAGGCAGAAATAGAAGTGCATATCGCAGATATTCCAAAAGGAAAAAAAATCCTTCTTACAGATGATTTAATTGCAACAGGCGGCACATTAAATGCTGCGCGTTCACTTTTACAGGAAGGCGGCGCAGAAGTTCCGGAAATTTTCGGTATAGTAGGGCTTCCCTTCCTTAATTACAGCAAAATACTTGATCCAACTCCTGTAACAACATTAATTGAATACCATTCAGAATAATCATTAGAAATTCTACTTGCCAATATATTCTCTTATAATTGTTGATAATGGGTTATGATTAATTTTTACAATTTTTTGTTCACGTTTGTAGCTATCTGCAGAGTCAGAAGCGTGAGCCGTATTAACCATTATATTACTTCCAAATTCCCTGCGGACAGTTCCATCCGGAGCTTTTAACGGGTCTGTAGGACCAAGCACATCGCGGATTTTTTTAACTGCATTTACTCCTTCATAAACAAGAATCATGCACTTAACATCCCCGCGCTCATCATCTTTTTTTGAATATTTATTAGGACGTTTACCGGACATAAATTCTACAATCTGATGAAACTGATCCCTTGCGCATTCAGCGCCGAAACTTGCTCCCAAAACTTCTGCAAGTTCACTGCTAATTTTAAAATGAAATTCTCTTTCCAGCAGTTCCAGCGCTTTATTTCCAAAACTTGGAGCTAACCGTTCTTTTAATACTGATTCTACAGGTTCGTAAAAATCCAAAGCCTGCGCCACAGAAAACCTGTGTATTTTTATTCCTATTATTCTTAAACCTGTACGCGAAAACATATCAACTATTGCGCCAGGACGCGATGAATTATGTTTCCAGTTATCGGGCTTTATAATAACAAGTGTTCTTTCTATCATTGACGGGTCAGGATACACAATATTTTGTACAAGGTTTTCTTTGTTTTCCAGATAATCAGCAAACATTTTTAAATCAAGATCTGCTTCTTCCTGTTTTCTCGGCGTTAGAACAGCTGGTTCAAAATATCTAACTTCGTCAGGATTGTCTGCAGAAAAAATAAGGTCTGAATATGTATCGCGAATTGTTTCGCCTACAAGAGAATCTACGGCAATATGCTTTGTATATAAATGTCCGCATGTGTTTAAAAGCTGTTCACAGGGATTTTCACCGCGAAAAAGAAGCAATAACGAACGATGCGGTCTACCGCCGGAAGGCCCCAGATACTTTCTTACATAATCCGATAAAAGAACAAGCTGGTTAGCCGGCGCTCTGTCTTTTAGAGCGTCCGCATAATTTTCTGCAAAACTCTGCTCCGGAGCAAATATCTGCGCTCCCACTAATTCTAAATCTGTACGCATAAGCAAACGTGTAAGAACGCCGCCTGTTCTGCTTTTTGCAACCGTGTATGGAGTCACAAGCACATAAGATAAGCCTTTACTCATATAAATAATCTTATAATAAAAAGAAAATTAATACAACACTTCTTTATCTTTCTGCTTTTTTTTCGAAATGAGAAAAAACCAAAGTAAAAGACGCCCTGCCCTGTGACACACTGCGTAAACTTGTCATAAAACCAAACATTTTTTCCATCGGCGCCTGAGCTTTTATCTCGTCTATATCAGTTTTGGAGTTCATACTTAAAATTTGCCCGCCCCTTTGAGTTACAAGGCTCATAACTTCTCCGACAAAATCATGCGGGCAGCTTAAATCAACTGCCATAATGGGTTCTAAAAGGATTGGACTTGCATTTCTGCAGACTTCATCAAATGCCAAACTGGCGCATGCTTCAAATGCAAACTCTGTGCCTGTCTGTTCGGAATACTGAACATCTGTAACAGTTACATTTATATCGATACACGGATATCCCATCACAATTCCGGAAGCAAAAGAGCCGTTAATGCCGCGTTCTATTGCTTCTTTTATCTCACCTGGTATTTCACTTTTTCCGGAAGAGTTTTTAGCGGCATAAATAAAACTATTTCCCTTTCCGCGCTGTGCAGGTTCTGCTTTTAAAGTTATAATCGCAGAGTTTTCCTTTCCTGCTATTATTTTAGAAAAACTTTCTGTATGTTCATTTATCCTGCTGATTGATTCCCTGTATGTAACCTGGGGGTTACCGGCTTTTGCCGCAAGTTTAAAGTCTTTTAAAATACGCGTAACAAGCACATCAAGATGAAGCTCGCCCATGCCGGAAATAATAAGCTGACCTGTCTCATCATTTTCCCTGATTGTAAATGTAGGATCTTCCCTGGATAAAATTGAAAGTATATCTTTTAATTTATCCTGATCAGAAATTGTCTTTGGTTCGATAGAAACAGAAATAACAGGCTCCGGAAACTGCATTTTTTCCAGAAGCACAGGCCAGTTTTCGCTGCCGATTGTATCACCTGTCTGCGCAAGTTTCATTCCAATAATGACGCCAATATCTCCCGCGCTGAGAGTATCTATAGCTTCAGATTTATTAGAATGCATTCTTAAAATTCTGTTTATTCTTTCGCGTTTTTTCTTTCCGACATTAGAAACAGATGTTCCGGATTTAAAAGAACCTGAATACATTCTAACATAACAAAGCGAACCTGCTTCCCTGTCGTTCTGAATCTTAAAAACAAGACCAAGCGGCTGCCCCTGAAGATCGCAGGGAATACTCAGTTCTTCTTCTTTTTTTGTGTTATATCCAATTGCAGGAGGACTTTCCAAAGGCGCTGGCAGATAATCTACTATGGCATCTATAATAGGCTGAACTCCCAAATTACGGCGCGAAGCTCCTGCAAACATTGGAAGTATCCCGCTTTTTATTATTGCTTTTCTAAGTTCGCTTTTTATTAAATCCGGTTTTATTTCTTCGCCTATTAGATATTTTTCTGTAATAATGTCAGAAACTCCTGCTAATGTATCTATTAATTTTTCGCGCCATTCTTTTGCTTTTTCTTCATTTGCAGGACTGATTTGCGAAAAAGACATTTCTTCGCCGTTTTTTATCCAGCGGACTTCTTTCATTTCTATTAAATCTATTACACCCTCAAACGAATTTTCCTTTCCAATTGGAATCTGCAGGGCAATAGTATTAATTTTTAATTTATTTTTTACATCTTCCAAAACAAAGAAAAAATCTGCACCAGTGCGATCCATCTTGTTTATATAACCAATACACGGAACATTGTATCTTCGCGCCTGACGCCAAACAGTTTCTGTCTGAGGTTCAACGCCGTGAACTGCATCAAAAATTGCAATTGCACCATCCAGTACTCTAAGCGATCTTTCTACTTCTGCAGTAAAATCAACATGACCTGGCGTATCTATTATATTTATTTGATGTTCTCTCCAGTAAGTTGTTGTTGCCGCGCTTTGAATGGTAATTCCGCGCTGCTGTTCCTGTTCCATCCAGTCCATAGTCGCTTCACCATCATCGACCTCCCCGATCCGATGGCTCTTTCCTGTATAAAACAAGATTCGCTCTGTTGTTGTTGTTTTACCGGCATCAATATGAGCCATAATACCGATGTTTCTCATTTTGGAAAGCATAATATTTTTCTGTTACACCTTATTTCAGAAAATACGAAATAAATATACCCGCTACAATTGCAGAGCCGATTGTACTCGATACAATCGGACCCATAGCGTGCATTAAAAGATGGTTATCCGGGTTATATAATTGACCAACTCTTTGAGAAATACGCGCAGCCATTGGCATTGCAGAAACGCCGGAATTGCCGATTAATGGATTTACTTTTCCGCGTGTAATCAAACAAAGAAATTTTGCTGTCATAATACCGCCGATAGTTCCGAATATAAACGCTAAAAGACCGCATGAAATAATTAACAAGGTCTGAGGCGTTAAAAAGCGATCCCATCTTGCAGAGGAGCCGATACCCAAAGCAACAAGGAATGTAAGAATACTTAATAAATCATTCTGAAAAGCACGGACATAACGATCTGCTACCCCGCTCTCCCTTATAAGGTTGCCAAGCATAAGCATCGATATTAATGCGCCGGCAGCAGGTACAAATAAAAGTGTAATAATTGTTACGATAATCGGGAACATAATTTTTTGTTTTTGTGTTACTTGTTTTGGTTCAGGCATAACAATTACGCGTTCTTTTTTTGTAACCAGGAGTTTCATTATTGGCGGCTGAATAAACGGAACTAGCGCCATGTAAGAAAAAGCCGCTATTGCTATCGGCGGAAGAAGATGCGGTGCAAGACGCGTTGCGGCATAAATCGCTGTAGGACCATCGGAACTTCCGATAATACCGATAGCTGCAGCCTCTTTAACAGTGAAAGCATCAAGACCTGGAATGATTCTGCTTAAATAAAGTGAAATGCCGAATGCTGTAAAAATACCAAGCTGACCGCCAATACCGATAATCCAGCTTCTTGGATTTGCAATTAGCGGACTAAAGTCTGTCATTGTGCCAAGGCAAAGAAAAACCAAAGGCGGATATATAACAAGACGAATACCGCTGTAAAGGAAGTTCATAAGACCAGGAAGTATTTTTACGCCTTCGCTGTTATAGGTTCCGATTTCTTCAAATGCTGTTTCATAGCTATGATATGCATTTAGGCCGACATTCGGAAGATTAGCAATTAAAATTCCAAATGCAAGGGGAAGCAAAAGAAGCGGCTCGTATTTTTTAACAATTGCAAGATACATAAAAAACAAGCTGATCATTATCATTATACCCTGACCAATTGTCATATGCTGTATGCCAAAAGTTCCGACCAGAATTTCAAGTATATTCATACAAAATTGCCCTCCTAAGCATGCATAACCAAGGTTTACCAACGTTTACCATGGTTTACCATGAATTACCATATTGATAAATTACATTAAAGGATTAAAATAGTCAATATGCGCCCTTTTTATGTATTTTTATTATTTTTATTCGTTTTATCGTCTTGTATAAAGGTTCCTGTTAAGGAAGAAGAGCCGGAGATCAATATTGATCCTCTTCGTATACGCGCCGAAGAAATAGCCTTGTCCATGAATGACAATCTCCTGGCTGCTCAATTACTTATTAGCGGTATCGATGGCACAGAAAGATTATCCCAGAATATGATCGAGCTTCTTACAGAAATCCCTGCCGGCGGAATTATGTTTTTCAGATACAATTTAAATACAAACAGCGGAACAATAAAAAACTTTTTATCAGAAATATCGATTCTTATAAAAAGTGAATCGGGAATTGAACCTTTTATGGCTGTAGACCACGAAGGAGGCTCAGTTAACCGGTTTCCTTCAAGCGTAACTCAATTACAAGCAGCTTCTTTGTACTGGCCGTATTTTCTGGATTACGGCGCTGAATCAACATTTAACAAAATTGAAAATGACAGTTTTAGATCGGCATCTGATATTTCCAGTCTTGGTTTTAATATGAATTTTGCTCCTGTTGCTGAATATTTAATAAACGAAAATAAAGATTTTCTTGAAAGACGTTCCTACGGACCTGACCCTCATTTTACAGCTAAAGCTGCCTATTCATTTTTAAGCGGAATGAAAAAAGCAGGTATTTTATGCGTAGTAAAACATTTTCCGGGAAGCGCAGGGCCTGATCCTCATTATTCTGCATCTGTATTAAATGTTGATAAAACAACTCTTGAGCAGCTTATTTTTCCTTTTTCTTACCTTATAAACAATGGAGCAAGAGCAATAATGGCAGCACATACAGCTGTTCCTGTCAGAGATAGTGAGATTGCAAGCCTTTCAAATATTATCATGTTAGACTGGCTGCGCGGCGAACTGGGATTTAACGGTATTATTATAAGTGATGATTTTATCATGGCAGCCGCTGGAAGCCAAAAACCGGAAGAATCTGCAGTGCGTTCCATTACCGCAGGATCTGACATGATCCTTGTTTGGCCTTCCCATCTAAGGCAGACACATTCTGCTTTAATATCTGCACTTTCCAGCGGCGAGTTACCGCGCGAAAGAGTATTTGATGCAGTACAGCGGATTATTTACGAAAAGCTTCTTTTGGGTTTACTTGAATGACAAAACAATTCTTAATTGATATAATAAACCAATGAAATATTCAGGCAGCATTTACAGCGAAAACTGGCTTTATGCATTTTTTAAATCGTTTTTTAATCCTTGTCTTCGCCCTGCTTTTCTAAAATCTGTTCCGTCAATCTTTTATAATTTTTTCCTTAAACAGTATCATGCTGCTTTTTTGCCGGGAAGAATACCTGTAACAAATGTAGATCATGCACTGGACGAAAAAATACCTTTTGTTCCGGCATGGGTTTCCATTTATATCGATTTTGTACACTTCTGGATACGAATGCTTACTTTTTTCCTTAAACGTTATAAACGAAAGGCATATATCCCCATAAGGGATTTTATTTATTCTATGGGTGATTTATACGCCTATGCTGCAGAAGTTTATAAAAGAAATATGTCAACAACTAAACGTCCTTTTTATATAGTACGTCCAAGATTTTTTGTTATTCACATGCTGGATCCCCACCTTATGTGCATTCCAAGCCTGCATGTAATGGTTGTAATTCATACATACACACAATTTTCTTTACTTGCAGAAAAGTTAGGAGAAAAAGAAATATTGGAAGATCAGATAGAAGAAATGAAACAAGGCGCTTTAGCGATAAGTCAGGCTATTCTTTTTGTAAAACAGCACAGCGTTAATTGCCTTCCTGCAGCGCTTTATGGAATGACTTGTTTCAGTCCTGATCTTTTCCCGCCGGAAGAAGCGGAAAATTTTACAAATCAGTTATTTTCCCGCGCACCTGTAAGCTGTATAGAACCAAAAGGATGTAATGTTTACCCTTCTAATGCTCCCCCTATAAAAATAAAAGAAGAAGACAAAGCGGAAATAAAAAAGCACATACTCACACTCTACCGCCAATTTCTTAAAGAGAAAGAAATAGCAAAAGAATGGTATGACCCTATCTTAAAGTTCTTGCGTGAATACGAAAATAATTAATGTACTATCGTAAGATTATTATCTTACATTCCTTACATTTGGATCCCAGCCGCGCCTTCTTAAGTTTGCCTGAGAAACAAGGCTAAGTCTTGAGCATCCAACAAATGGGTTTCCGTTAAATTCTATACTTGCTACAGAGTCTGGAATAAGAACAGTTGTTAAGGCGCCGCAGTTTAAAAAGGCACTGTTACGAATTGATATAATTGTAGAAGGAAGCGTTATTGATGTTAAAGCGCTGCATGTATTAAAGGCATCCATACCTATTATAGTTACTCCTTCCGGTATAACTATACTTGTAAGACTTGTACATTCAAAAAAGAGACCCCTATTTATAATTGTAATTTTAGAAGGTAAATCGATTTGAGTAATGCCAGTACCTCTAAAGGCAAAATCGCCGATTTGAACAATATTATCATGCATAATTACCGAGGTTAACTGCCTGGAACCGGAAAATGCGTTTTCACCTATTATTGTTACAGAACCAGGTATTACAACACTGGTAATATTTCTATTGGCAAAAGCGTTATTTCCTATTTCTTTAACAGGAATTCCTTCTATATCTGCAGGTATTGTTATTGCTCTGGCGCTTCCTGTATAACCTGTTATCCTTATTCCTTCCATATTGCCTGTAAATGATATGGAAAAATCACCGGTACTCTGAGCGCCTGCATTTAATGCTATCAATATAATGGATAAAAATAAAATCGATTTAATATTCATTTATTACTCCTTAATTGGTATAATGATAAATCGAGGCGGTAAATTTGTCAATTCTATCACGAGTACTTTATATAAGCGGCTCCTGTCTTGTTTTAAACAAGTTAAAGGGAGAAGCTGTTGAAGGAGCAAAAAACGGGATTGTTGATCTTCAAAAAGAGTTAAAAAAAGCAGACCCGGAAAGAATTAAATTTATAGAAGCTGTAAATCGAATCGATGTTCCCGTTACAGGGTGTTCACTTTTTGCGCTTTCTGAGCCTGCTCTTGAATATTTAAACGCTTCTTTTTCCGGTAAAAATGACCAAACCATAGAAAAATACTATTGGGCTATTACAGAAAAACCAAAAAAACATCCGCCTGGAAATGGCGAACTTGTTCATTGGATCGAAACCAAATCCAAAGGCAATAAATCGTTTGTTTATAATAAAGAAACTCCCAATTGTAAAAAAGCAAAATTAAAATACACAATTAAAGGGGAAGGCACAAACTATCTTTTTGTGGAAATTCAGCTTATTTCCGGCAGACATCATCAGATAAGAGCTCAGCTTGCCGCCATTGGGCTGTATATTAAGGGCGATTTAAAATACGGCGCAAAACGAAGCGAAAAAAACGGCGGTATCCGGCTCCATTCAAGGCAGTTAGTTTTCACCGATCCTTTATCTCCCGTTAAAAAAGTAAATATTATCGCAGATCCGCCGGAACCCGATAATTTATGGAATGCTTTTTTAACCGGTTTTAACCAATAAAGCGTTTGAAAGTATATAATTAAACCGCTTCCCACAATTTTATTAATTTGTTATAATTTAAAAAATCAAAACTATAAGAGGACAAAATGATTAGATGCGGAGATATTACAAAAGGAACATGCCTTTTACAGAAGGGGCAGCCATATCTTGTAGTTGAAAGAGAATTCCATACACCCGGCAAAGGCACCGCCATAGCCCGTATTAAAATGAAAAGTATAAAAGACGGTTCTATGCTAAGCCTTACAATTCCTACCCAGCAGGAAGTTGAGGATGCACAGGTAGAGATTCGTAATGCCCAGTATCAATATGCTGATATGGATAACTTCCATTTTATGGACGGTGAATCCTTTGAACAATACGAAGTTTCGATCGAAGAAAATCCCGAGAAAAAATTATATCTTCAGGAAGGAAACTCTTATCAGATTATTATCTGGGAAGGTAAAGTTATTGATATTCAGATTCCATATAAAGTAACTTTTACTGTAGCGGAAAGCGAAAACTATATAAAAGGCGACACAGCAACAGGAGCTACAAAACCGATAAAAACCGAAACCGGCTTAACGGTTCGTGTGCCGCTCTTTATTAAACAAGACGAAAAAATACTCGTTAATACAGAGACTAACGAGTATGTAGAACGAGTCAATAACTAATCAGCCTAAGTCGTCTTTTACTTTTACGCTTACCTGCTGATCATAACAAGAGAAGCATTTATCCACTGCTGATTTTTCCGGCGCTTTTGTTATCAAACTTACAAGCGGAACGATAATCAATCCAGCCAGCATACAGAATGCGCCTGCGTTAATCGGTGATTGTAAAATCGCAGGGAATGAACCCCGGAACAAGACGTTAAGGATCATAAGACCAGAGCTGAAAATAAAACAGCACCAAACAGAAATTTTCGTAGCACGTTTCCAGTACAAGCCATATAAGAATGGCGCAAGGAATGCACCTGCAAGCGCTCCCCACGAAATACCCATAAGCTGCGCAATAAATGTTACGCCGCCTCTTTGACTCTGCTGATAACTGTCAATTGCAATCACAGATGATATAACAATAAAAACTACAATCAAAATTCTAATGATAATTAACTGTTTTTTGTCGCTCATCTTTTTTATGATATGACCTTTTAAAAAGTCCAGTGTTAAAGTTGATGAAGACGCCATTACTAAAGAAGAAAGAGTAGAAATCGATGCTGCAAATACAAGTACGATTATAAGACCCATCATGACATCGCTGTTAAATCCTGCAAGAATACCGGGAATGATAGAATCGAAACCGCCTAAAGGTAGAGCCAGGTTGTCAGGATTTGGAGCAGCAAATATTCTTCCAAAGCTGCCAAGGAAGTAACTTCCGCCTGCAATAAAAATCGCAAAGATGGTAGAAACAATCGCGCCTTTGGTTATCATAGTTTCGCTTTTGATTGAATAAAAACGTGCAACCATTTGCGGAAGCCCCCAAACGCCTAATGATGTAAGAATTACAACGCCTAACAAGTCGATTGGATTTGGTCCAAGTAAAGAAGTAAATACTCCAGGATTGCCGGCAAAAGGTCCTGTTGTTACTCCTTCTACCTGCGAAAGCGCTGTAGTTGCTTCAATAAAACCGCCCTTACTATTTAAAGCGATGGTTATTACTGCCATAATACCAAACAGCATAACAAGACCCTGAATACAGTCATTTACTGCAGTTGCGAAATATCCTCCTGCAACTACAAAAATCGCAGTTAAAACACCCATTGCAATAATGCAATATTCAAACGGTACGCCGAATGCCATTCCAAAAAGACGTCCAAGCCCGTTGTATAATGAAGCTGTATACGGGATAAGGAAAATAAAGACTAGAGCCGATGCCCCGATTTTTAAAGCTGCCGATAAATATCTTTCGCCGAAAAACTGAGGCATTGTTGCGCTTTTTAAATGATGGGTCATGACACGGGTTCGTCTTCCTAAAATGAACCATGCCATTAAAGAACCGATAAATGCATTCCCTATACCAATCCAGATTGCGGCACTACCAAACCTCCAGCCGAACTGGCCTGCAAATCCAACAAATACTACAGCCGAAAAATATGTTGCACCATATGAGAATGCCGTAAGCCACATTCCGACATTTCTTCCGCCCAGTACAAAATCGTTAACGTTAGTTGCTCTTTTGCGGAAATATAAACCGACAAAAATAGTAACAGCAAAGAACAATAGAAGTAAGAGTATTTTTATGATCATAGAAACTCCTTAATTAATGCTTAAAAATATCAATTTTTAAACGATTTAACAACCCCTTGAAAAATAGTATAAGAATCTCTATACTAACTCTATTAAAGGGGATTATAATGAGTAATGAAAAATTGGCACTTTTAGGCGATGAAGCTGTAGCGCTTGGCGCTATCCATGCTGGTATCAGCGCAGCTTATGGTTATCCGGGAACTCCGTCTTCGGAAATTATGCAGTATTTAATTAATGAATATAAAAAAGGCGGCGTAGTCGCACGTTGGTGTGCCAACGAAAAGACATCGCTGGAAGCCGCTTTGGGCGTTTCTTTTGCAGGCAGGCGATCACTTGTTACAACAAAACACGTTGGTTTGAATGTCGCTGCCGATGCTTTTATGAATGCGGCGCTTTTAAAAATTAAAGGCGGTCTTGTTATCGCCATAGCCGATGATCCCGGGATGCACAGTTCCCAGAATGAACAGGATTCCCGTTTTTATTCAAATTTTGCAATGGTACCCTGTTTAGAACCACGCACTCAGCAGGAATCTTATGACATGGTTCGTGAAGCATTTGAAGTATCGGAAAAGTTTCATGTACCTGTATTACTTAGGCTTGTAACACGTTTAGCTCATTCAAGAGCTGCAGTTATCCCTGCAAAAGCAAAAGCGCAAAATCCTTTATCTAAAACAACAGACAGAAAAGAATGGACATTGATTCCTGCTTTTGCCCGCCAGAATTATCAAACATTACTGGATAAACAATCATCGATACAAAAATGGTCTTCTGACAATAAAGTAAATAAACTAAGCGGCTCGGATAAAGATTTAGCGATTATTACATCGGGGCTTGGCGGTAATTATTACGAAGAAAATTTTGATGATTATGTTGCTATGCGCAAAAAACAAGGCAAGGGCGTTCCTTTACATTTACATATCGGAGCTTATCCGCTGCCTGAACAAAGAATAAAAAAACTTTGCGATGATGCCGACGAAATTCTAATTATCGAAGAAGGCCAGCCTTTTATCGCACAAAGAATTTTTGGCATTATAGGAGAAGTAAAACCTGTAATTCAAGCAGGCGAGCTTGATCCTGACAATGTAAGAAAAGTCCTTGGGCTTCCGCCAAGAAAAAGTATTAATGTAGATGTTGGAGCGCTTACTCCTCGTCCGCCTGTGCTTTGTCAGGGCTGCCCTCATATTGATAGTTACGATGCATTAAATAAAGCAGTTAAAGCTTTGGATTCCCGCCCGGGTCACCCTGATGTCGGCATCAATTCTGACATTGGCTGTTATTCGCTAGGTGTTGCTCCTCCTTGGAGTGCAATCGAAAGTATCGTTTGCATGGGCGCTTGTGTCGGAATGGCAAAGGGAGCCGCAGACGTTGGTTTAAAATACGCAATCGCAGTAATCGGCGATTCTACATTTATTCACGGCGGTATTACAGCTTTAATTGACGCTGTAGATGCAGGCACTACAATGACGCTTATCATTCTTGATAATTCCAGCGTTGCAATGACAGGCTGCCAGCCGACAATTCTGCCATCGGAAAGATTAAAGGGTTTAATAATCGGCTGCGGCATTAAAGAAGAACGTATTCTTGAATTAGAAGCAAAACCTAATCTTGTTGATGAAAACGCCAAAAAAATGGAAGCAGAAATCAAAGAAAAAGGCGTTTCTGTAATCATTCTAAGGCGTGAATGTCTGGAAGCATTCAGGAAAAACAAGAAAGAGAACTTTTAATTGACAAATCCATCAATGTCTGTTAACCTAGTATTTACAGAGGTTAACCATGACACTTGGGTTTGTTTTTTTATTAATCGTAAGTATTCTTTTTGCTGTTTATGCAGTACCAAGGAAGTTTTCTAAACAAAATGTAATTCTGTACACAATGTGGATGGGAATTGCATACTTCTTTGGCACTATTGTTCTTATTAGTATTATCTGGGGATTTGGATTTGAAACCCCAGAAAACCTATTAAATCCATGGCACCTTTTGACTGTCTTGCGTGGTTTCATTTGGGTGCTTGGAATGGCAGCTTATAACCTTGCTATCGATAAAATTGGCCTTACACGGTTTAATCAATGGAAAAACATACAAGGTCCTGTAGGCTCGCTTTTAATATTTTTTATTATTGCTGATATGACTTCCGCCTTAAAAATCCTTTTTTTATTCCTTGGCATGACAGTAATGTTTTGCTCTGCTCTGTTTTTTCAGGTTAAGACCGATGCAGAACTTGGCAAAAAAAATATATCAGACGGTATAATAGTACCAGAAGGTATTTGCGCTAAAAAGAATAAAATATTGGGAATTATATTTGCATTATTTTCTGGTGTTTGTTTTGGCTTTTCTGCTCTTTTTAATAGTATTATTTCTAGGCCTGCAATCGTAGGTGAAAGGTTTACTTTTGCTCAGCTATTATACCATTCCTTGTCTTTAATAATATTTTCTGTAATTTTTTATATGATAGTTGGCAACAAACCAAATGAACCTTCCACTGTAAAACAGCGTTTAAACGAAATCTTTGTAATAAATAAAAAAACATGGCTTCCGTTTACATCGGGTGGTATGTTTTTGTGCGCTACCCTTTTAACGATTTATTCGTATAGAATGATACCTAATGCTGTTGCATGGAGTATAACCCAATTAAATGTTTTTTGGACAATTGTAATAGGTGTTTTTATCTTTAAAGAGGTTAACGCCAAACATCATTGGCTGCGGTTATCTGCAGGAATTTTAATGGCAATAGGCGCTTGTGTTTTACTCTTTTTTGCCATGTAAAGAAGGAGAACATTATGAAAAAAATGTCGAGTAAAGCAAAATTATTAACTCACCTTCGTGAAAAACAGGGAGAACCCATAAGCGGCTCAAAACTTGCAAAAGAAATGGGTGTTTCCCGTGTCTCGGTCTGGAAGGCAGTTCAATCTCTTTTAGAATCCGGTTATGTTATAGAAACAGGCGAAAAAGGTTATCTTTTAGATCCAAAAAAAGAAAAAGATTTTTTATATCCTTGGGAATTTAAAGAAAAAGAAAATTTATTTTATCATTATTCCAATACAGGCAGCACAATGGACAGAGCAAGAGAACTTGCACTAAACGGCGCACTAAGCGGCAGTGTCTTTACTGCAGAAAAACAAAGCGCAGGAAGAGGAAGAAGCGGCAGGACATGGGTTTCTAAACAAGGCGGATTATTTTTTTCTATTTTAGATCGGCCCACTTTGACAATCGCAGATTATTCGTTAATTTCGCTTATTGTACAAATTGCTACAGTAAAAAGTATTTCTTCTATCTGCGGAAAAAAGGCATATCTTCGCTGGCCGAATGATATTTATATTAATCAAAGAAAAATTGCAGGTATTACTACAGAAATCTCTGGGGAAGGCGATTTAATTAATTGGCTTACAGCCGGAATTGGAGTTAATGTAAACAATCCTGCTCCATCTGTTAAAGCTACAAGTATCTCTGAAATAATTGGAAAAAATGTATCAAGGCGTGATGTTTTAAATTTAATACTTGATGAAATTAATGTTGTAAAAAAGACATTTATTTCTAAAGCTGCGTATTCGCAGGGAAACCGTCTTTTGGCAAATGAATGGAACTCATTAGCGGATTGCATTGGAGCTAAAGCTGCTGTATTTAAACCAACATCAGAAAAAACAGGTAAAGTATTTGCAAGAGGTGTTTTTCAGGGAATTGATCCATCAGGGCGGTGTATTTTAAAAACTAATGAAAAAACTTTATTTTTTAATCATGGTTCTGTTTCATTAGCATTTTTAAATGCAGCATTCCTGAATGCTTAGCATTTTTAAATACTTCGTTGCAGTAAATACATTACATTACGTCTAAATATGGTATACAAACTAAATTAAAAGCATCTTTTAATACAAACATTACAGCTCTGCATAATTCAAGCCTTGCATTTGATAAATTAATATCTTCACAATTTAAAATAGGACATTCGTGGTAAAAACGGCTGAATGTTTTAGAAAGTTCATATAAATATCCAACAAGACGTGAGGGATCAAGGTTTTCTGCAGCATCACTTACAGCAGCGGGATAACCTGCAATAATTTTTATTAATTCCCATTCAGAATCCGATACAAGCAAGGAAAAATCTGCATTATTAACTGTATCTTCTGATCCGCATTCGGAACTTTGCGCTTTTCGCATCATCGATGAAATTCTAGCACCCATATATTGTAAATACGGTCCTGTATTTCCTGTAAATGACAAGGATTCTTTAGGATCAAAAAGCATATCTTTAACAGGACTTGTCTGTAAAAGGAAATAATGAAGTGCGCCAAGGGCAATTTTTTCCGCTACTTCATTTAGATCACCTACGTCTTCTTCCCTGCCCTTTTCTTTAATTTCCGAAACTGCCATGTCTCGCAGTGAATCGATTAAATCATCAGCATCTACAACAGTGCCTTCACGGCTTTTCATTTTTCCTTCGGGAAGATTTACCATTCCATAACTTAAATGATGCAAATCCTTTGCCCATGTAAATCCAAGTTTTTCTAAAAGAATGAATAAAACTTTAAAATGATACTGCTGTTCAGATCCAACAACATATATCATTTGATCAAATGGCCAATCTTCGTGCCGTTTAATTGCTGTTCCAAAATCCTGAGTTATATATATCGATGTTCCATCGCTTCGTAATAGAATTTTTTTATCAAGATTTTCATTGCTTAAATCTACAGCTACAGCTCCGTCTTCCTGTTTGTAAAAAATACCTTTTTCTAACCCTTTTATAACTTCATCTTTTCCAAGTTTATAGGTTTCGCTTTCATAATCATATTTATCAAAAGAAATACCTGTACGTTTGTAAGTTCTCTTCATACCTTCTATTGCCCAATTGTTCATCTGTTTCCAAAGTTCAATTGTTACGCTGTCTCCTGCTTCCCATTTTCGCAGCATATCCTGCGCTTTTTGCATCGATTGTGTTTGGCTTTCGGCAATATTTTTATCTACGCCCGATTTAATTAGCTCGTCTGTTTCGTTTTTTAGATTTTTACTAAAACACACATACCAGTCGCCTACAAAACGATCACTTTTAACATTTTCAGACTCTGGTGTTTTCCCCTTTCCTTGTTCTTTATAAGCAAGCATAGATTTACAGATATGAATGCCTCTATCGTTAATAATGCAAACCTTTCTTACATTTGCGCCGCAGGCTGCAAGAATACGAGAGATACTTTCTCCAAGCACATCGTTTCGTAAATGACCAAGATGAAGAGGTTTATTTGTATTAGGACTGGAAAACTCGACCATAACTTTTTTGTCTGTTATTGTTCCTGGTCTGTTAAAACCGTCTTTAAAAACCTCCTGCAAGACCGCTTTTGCAGTGATACCGCGATCCATTCTTACATTCAAATACGGTCCTTGAGCTTCTACCGCTGCATTTTTATATTCAATAGGGATGGACATTTTTATTTTTTCTGCTGCAAGAGCTGCAATCTGCGGCGGACCCTTTTTAAGCATTTTTGCAAAATTGAACATAGGAAAACCAATGTCTCCCATTTCAGGGTTTGGGGGATTTTCCGCTATTACTTGCTGCAGGGTTATTTTATCGTTAATGCCTGCTTCGGATAAAAGTATATTTATTGTGTCTGCTGCCAGTTTTTTCCACGGCTCTCTATAATCATACATAATTAACATTATCTTAAATCTTTCTTAATTTCAATATACCAAAAAGACCTCTCGCAGACCTCGAACCAATGGTTCGGCAAAGTCGCGGAGATCGCAGAGAATATCTCTAAGCTAAACTCTGCGATACTCTGCGTCCTCCGTGTCTCTGCGTGAGATTCTTCTCTCTAATATTTTTTTTCTTCTTTTTATTTTATCATACCACAGGGTGTCTGGTTCTAGTACATTTAGCGCTTTAGTAATAAGTTCCAGCGGTTTTTTGTAGTTGCCAATTATCATTTGTTTATAAGCGAATGTATATACAGAACGAGCCAGCCTTTCAGTATCATACTCATATTTATCTATAACAAATGGTTTTTCTGCTATTTTTATAATTGCCGAAAGTATAAAAGCTAAACCTTTAATATCATAAACATTATGTTCACAGATTCCAATTAATTTTTCTGTAGCTCCTGTTTTTAAAAATTCAAACCAGATTTCGGGAGCAAGAGATCCCGGTATATCATCGATTCTTTCTATTCCAAGAATTTTATTTTCTATATTAGCCTGTGAACAATCCTGAATTAAACTTTTCCACAAACGTCTTGATGGATGCAATAAATCAACATGCCAATATTCAGGCGGTTTTATACGGTTCATTAAACACATTGTTTTAATAATTTGCGAGTCAAAACATTTTCCGTTGTAAGAAACAATTACTTCATTTTTTTTATTTAATTCTTCAAGTACATTTACCAAAAAATCATTTTGCCCTGAATAATCCAAAAGCAGATATTGTGTTATTTCCAGTTTTCCGTTTAAATTTAATTTCCCAAAAGCTGCAAGAAAAGCAACTGTTCCCGCTCCGCCGCTTAATCCTGTTGTTTCTAAATCAAAAAACAAAAAATCTTCTTTTTTTGGAAGTTCTCTATATCCTAAATCGGGAATAAAAATATGTAATTCTTGCGAAAATTTTTTTATTGATTTTAAAGGAGATGAAGTATTTATAGTCCTTTTAAGTACATTAAATCCGCAGGATTCCCAGCCTTCCAATTTGACTAATTCATTTACTTTTTCATTCTGCGTTTTATTAAAAATTCCGGCTTTTTTTGATTCATTTATTCTTTTTAATCTTTCTCTTAAGCCGGACATTTAACCTTATTACCTTAGATTCAGATTAGAATTAATCATTAATATGGGAAGTTCTATATCTGATCTTAGCTGATACGGCCTTCCGTTTATAATTGCAGAATAAAGAATAAAATTATTCTGAATTATATTATATGAAAATCTTAATGTAACATATCTGCCCTGTATCAAATAAATAATATCAAAACCTTCAATATCTATGGGATGATCATAATAAACGTGGAGCCTTCCTGTATGATTTGTATTAATTTGAATAACCATAGAAGACATATATTCATCGCTGAACATTAATACTCCATTTCTAATTTCAAAATGATCTATTGTATTATTGTCATCTATAATAATCAATAAGGGTTCAGAAATAAAATAATGCAGTTCATCCAATCTCTGCTTTGAATCCAAAATTAATTTAATTATCTCCCTGTTTACCATTACACGGTTTAATGTTCTTGAATTATTTTGTTCCTGCGCGAATAATCCAGAAAAACCGATAATAAAAAAAACAATAAAAGCTGTTATTTTCCTTTTCATAAACTTACTCCTTAATTTTAATAAATAGCATTAATAAATTTTTCTGCAGCCGGTTTATTTCCTCCGGGTCCAACACAAGACGGACATCCGTTTCGGCATTGGCATTTCTGCAGAGCTTCATGAATTGCACCTAACAATAGATCAATTTTCATGGAAAGACTTTCTGTTAATCCCGTACCGCCGGGATATTTATCATAAATATACAATGAAGGAAAACCAAAGTGGGGATCGCGAACCCTTTCTGCAATTCCTAAATCTCTGGGTTCACAAAGTAAATACAAGGGTGAAATATAACGGATTAATGTTCCAATACTGTAAAGAACAATACCGACACTCTGTTCGTTCATTTCATTTAAAACTTTTCCGCCTGCAGATTCCGGCGGAAAAATTAAAACCAGGCCGCGTGTTTGAATTTCTTCTTCCGGAAGATTTATGTCTCCGTAACCTATATTTTGTTCATCGCCGAATTTTATTTTTTTAAATTTTGTTACCTGCGAACGGACAAGGACATCGGACAAAACTCCCTGCCCTCCCCTATAATTTAAATTTTCATCTTCTGTTAATACTTTTATATCTGTTTTTACTACACCATCTGTATAATAATTGATAGCAGCCTCGCGTACAAGACATTTTCTGTTTTCTATATCAAGATCTTCAACAAGATACTGTCTGCCGCGGTGAATGTATACAGCATTCACAAAAATTAATTCTTTTGCGCTTGGACGATCCATCTCGCCGATTACAGTATTTCTGCCTTCTGTTATGTCAATTATTACAACATTATCAGCTCCGGAACTGCGGAGACTTACACCCTCTGCAGGATAGGAACGATCTGCCCAATGCCACTTGTCTCCTGTATAACGTACAATTCCTGCTTCTTCCAGATATTCAAGCGCATCCAAAGCATTTTCGCCGTAACTCTCTGTGCCTTTTTTCAGCTCTTCGCCGGTAAATGGAAGTTCAAAACATGCGCATTTAATATGATCCGTTAAAATATAAGGATTATCCGGATCGATATATGCTTCTTCTGCGTTCTTGCGGAAAAACCATTCTGGATTTTTCATTATATATTGATCTACCAAAGACATATTCGCAATAAAAACAGAAACAGATGTACCGCCTCTTCTTCCGGCTCTCCCTGATTGCTGCCAAAAACTGTTAAACGAACCCGGAAAACCTGCAATTACAGAAGCATCTAAACCTCCAATATCTATTCCAAGTTCAAGAGCGTTAGTAGAAACTACACCCTGAATGTCACCTTCGCGCAAACCCTTTTCTATCTCGCGTCTTTCGTTAGGCAGAAAGCCGCCGCGGTATGCCTCTACCCTTATGCGGGAATTATTGTTAAAAATATTTTTTAGATCATCGTTAACATAAGATGCAACAACTTCTGTTCTTACGCGGGAGTGGGCAAATAAAATTGTTTTTATTCCCGCATTTAATAACGCTAACATCCAGCGGCGGCTTTCTGTTTCTATAGACTGCCGCTTTCCCTGCACTTTGTCTTCTTCAGGCGGATTATAAAGCACAATTCTTTTTTCGCCGCTTGGAGAGCCGTTTTTATCGATTAGTTCAACTTTCTGCCCAATAAGCGATTCTGCCAGCTGCGCAGGATTTGCAATTGTAGCAGAACAAAGTATAAATTGGGGAAATGCTCCGTAAAAAGCCGCTATCCGCCTTAAACGCCGGATAACATTAGCCGCATGGCTTCCCATAACTCCCCTGTAAGTATGCGCTTCATCAATAACTATATATTTTAGATTAGAAAAGAATTTTATCCATTTTGGATGATTCGGCAGTATTCCTGCATGAAGCATATCAGGATTTGAAATGATTATTCTCCCTGAATCCCGGGCAGAAATTCGCAAAGATTCTGGAGTATCTCCGTCGTAAGTAGCAATTTTTAGATTTAATTCTTTTCCTGCAATATTGTTAAGCTCTGCCTGCTGGTCTTGCGAAAGGGCTTTTGTAGGAAAAAGATATAAACAACGCGCTTTGTCGTCATTCAAGAGAGTGTGTAAACACGGCAGATTATAACAAAGCGTCTTTCCGGATGCTGTTGGAGTAACAACTGTCACATTTTTACCAGCCCTGGAAAGCTCCCAAACCGTTGCTTGATGTATATAAAGCTGGTTGATATTCCTTAATTGCAGTGCTTTTATGATTCTTGTATCTAAATCAGCAGGAAAAGGAGTAAATATTCCTTCCTGAGCAGGTATCACTCTGTTTATCACTATATTTGGAGCAAAATCAGGGTTTTCAAAGATTTGATTCAGTTTTTCTCTGGCATCCATTATCGGTATTTTACCTTGTTTTCAGCAATCTGTGAATACTGTTTTTATAAATTTTGTATTTAGCATTTGACAAAAGTATTAATAATATATACAATAGATGAAAATTGGAGGAGGATTGATTTATGGCTGATGTATTGTCCATTATTTTGGGCGGAGGTAAAGGAACTCGGCTTTTTCCATTGACCCAATTCCGTTCAAAACCGGCAGTTCCTTTTGGAGGAAAGTACCGTCTTGTCGATATTCCTATTTCCAATTGTATTAATGCAAATTTAAGAAAGATTTATGTTGTGACCCAGTTTAACTCTGCATCTTTGCATCTTCATATAGGGCAGACATATGTTTTTGATTCATTTACTAACGGATTTGTCGAAATCCTTGCCGCCGAGCAGACTTTTGAACATTCCGGCTGGTACGAAGGTACTGCCGATGCTGTTCGCAAGAATCTGCCTCATTTTAGAACACAAAACCCTTCTTATTACATTATTCTTTCCGGGGATCAGCTTTACAGAATGGATTTACAGGAACTCTTAAAAAGCCATATCGATTCACAAGCAGCCATTACAATTGCCTGTACCGGTGTTACAAGAGAAAATGCAAGCGATTTAGGTATTCTAAAAGTTGATAAAAAGAACCAAATAACCGAATTCCTGGAAAAACCGGGTCCTACAAAAGATATTTCAGATTTCAAAGCTCCGGCAGAACTGCTTACAGAAAAAAACAAAGATGACTGTTACCTAGGTTCTATGGGTATTTATGTTTTTAACGCCAAAGCAATGGAAGAATGTCTTTCTAATGAACTTACAGACTTTGGAAAAGAAGTTATACCATCTGCAATAACCGGAATGAAAGTTAACGCGTATCTTTTTGACGGTTACTGGGAAGATATTGGAACTATAAAGAATTTTTATGATACAAACCTTGAATTAACAACTTTAAAACCTAGCTTCGACTTTTATGATGAACATAGACCGATTTTTACACATATGCGTAACCTTCCGCCGTCAAAAATGAACTTTTCCAGTATGAATCAGTCAATTGCCGCCGAGGGCTGTATAATAACCAATGCAAACATAACAAATTCGATTGTTGGTATTCGTACCATAATAGAGCCAGGTTCAAACTTGAACGGCGTTGTTTGTATGGGCGCCGACTATTATGAAACCGAAAAGCAAAAAAATCAGAATGCAGAAGCTAGAATTCCAAATGTAGGAATAGGCCGAGGTTCAATTATTAAAGGCGCAATTATCGATAAAAACGTATGTGTCGGCGAAGGCTGCCGCATAGGCGTAGATGATATAAAGCGCACAGACGGTAATTACGGTCATTACTATATCGTAGATGGAATAATTGTTATTCCTAAAAATACAATACTGTATCCTGGAACTGTGATTTAATTGTACCGGTTTTTAACTGCAGCTTTTTTGGTTTTTATATTTTCCTCCTGTGTTAAAATAAATTCGCAAAATACAGCCGTTGTGCAGGAAGATACTCCGCTTATACCGGATATTATAATTGAACTTTTAGAGATACTGAAAGCAGATGATCCTTATTTATATATTCTTGTAGATAAAAATCATGCCTTGCCGCCGGATTATGAACCGGATGATCTTATACAGCTTAGAAATGCTTCATACAGAATAAACAGAAACGATCTTTCCCTAAGAAAAGAAGCCGAAGAAAGCCTTGAAAAAATGGCAGCGGCAGCGCGAAGCCAGGGCTTTACCCTTTTAGTATCTTCTACTTACCGTTCCTATAATTATCAGGCTGAAGTTTATGAACGTAATGTAAGGCAGTTGGGCAGACAGGCAGCGGACAGGGTTTCAGCACGTCCAGGACACAGCCAGCATCAGTTAGGCACTGTTGCAGATTTTGGTTCCATAACAAATGCGTTTGCCTCTACTCCGGAAGGGCTTTGGCTGGCAGCTAACGCTTCGGATTACGGATGGTCGTTATCATATCCGCAGGGCTACGAAGAAGTAACTGGATATAGCTGGGAAAGCTGGCACTACCGGTATGTTGGAGTAAAGCTTGCAAGATTCATAGATAAGTACTTTGACGGCATACAGCAGTATGCATTGGTGTTTATTCATAATTATTTAAACCAGTAAAATATATTTATAACATCTCTGCAAAAACTTCTTCCGGAATTTCTTCTGATATTTCATCCTGTTCAATTTTGTTTTTGCCTTTAATTTTTATTTTTCCATTTTTAAAATCTGCGGTAAAACTTGCGCCGGATTTCCAGGAACCTTCAAGTATAAGTTCTGACAACGGGCATTCAAGCTCTTTTTGAATTGTCCGGCGCAGCGGACGTCCGCCGTATTTTGGATCCCAGCCCATTTCAACAAGAGCGCGTTTAGCTGCAGCAGTTATCTTAAGCGAATAATCCTGTTCAATAAGGCGGTTTTTTAAGTACGTAAATTCAATATCAAATATTTCTTCTATTTGTTTCTGCGCCAATGGATTAAACACGACAATTTCATCTACTCTGTTAATAAACTCCGGAGAGAAAATTCTCCTAAGCTCTGACATGGAAGCAGATTCAATTTCATTTGAACTCATTATTTTCTTACCGGATGAAAAACCAAGGCTGGTATCATTATTTATTTCGCGGGCTCCTGCATTACTTGTCATGATTATTACTGTATTTCTAAAACTTACAGTATGCCCAAGGCTGTCACGAAGCTCCCCTTCTTCCATTACCTGAAGCAGAATATTAAATATTTCATGATGCGCTTTTTCTATTTCATCGAATAAAACAACACGATACGGATTGCGCCTTATTTTTTCTGTAAGCATTCCGCCTTCTTCATATCCTATATAACCTGGGGGAGCGCCTACAAGACGCGATGCATTATGTTTTTCCATATAGTCTGACATATCAATTCTTACAAGAGCATCTTCGTTTGCAAATAAATATGATGCTAATTTGCGTGCAAGAAGCGTTTTGCCGACACCTGTAGGCCCAAGAAAAATAAATGAACCCATGGGGCGTTTCGGAGAAGAAACACCGGCTCTTGAACGCCTTATTGCCGATGCTATGCGTTTAATTGCATTATCCTGGCCTATTACACTTCCTTGCAGCTCTTCTTCTATTTTTAAAAGACGCAGTGATTCTTTTTCTTCCATGTGCATTAAAGGAATGCCTGTTGCTTCTGTAATAACACGGCGGACATCTTCATCTGTAACAAGAGGGCGCTCATTCCGGGAAGCCTTTTCCCATGCAAGGCGGACTTCTTCCAGATGAATTTTTAATGACCGTACTCTGTCTCTTACTTCTGCAGCATGTTCATAATCCTGAGCGCTGACAAATGCATTTTTTTCTTCGCATAACAGTGCAATTTCTTCTTCTAAACCGGTAATTTCCGGCGGCTGTTCGCGGTTTTCCAGTTTGCGCATTGCTCCGGCTTCGTCCATTATGTCGATTGCTTTGTCAGGCATGAATCGTCCTGTTATATAACGGTGTGTTAGTTTAACGGCTAGCGCTACTACATTTTCTGAATATACAACCTGATGATGCTCTTCGTATTTTTTTTGAATTCCTTTTAATATTTCTACTGTTTCATCAATAGATGGTTCTTCTACAATAACTGCCTGAAAACGCCTTTCCAAAGCTGCATCTTTTTCAAAATGCTTGCGGTATTCAGCTAATGTAGTAGCTCCAATACATCGAATTTCCCCGCGCGAAAGACCCGGCTTTAACATATTGGAAGCATCGAGAGTTCCTTCTGCTCCTCCTGCTCCGATAATTGAATGAATCTCGTCTATAAAAAGTATAATGTTTCCTGCTTGACTTACTTCGCGTAATATTTTTTTTATTCTGTCTTCGAACTCGCCGCGGTATTTTGTTCCTGCAACAACAAGACCCATATCCAGGCATAAAATTCGTTTACCGGATAAAACATCCGGAACTGCTTCACTAACCAAAAGAAGAGCAAGCCCTTCTACAATAGCTGTTTTGCCGACACCTGGTTCTCCTACCAGAATAGGATTATTTTTGGTTCTTCTTGCCAGGATGCGAACCGTACGGTTTATTTCCGCTTTTCTGCCGACAACAGGATCAATCTTTCCCGCTCTTGCAATTGCTGTAAGATCGCGGGAAAAAGAATCTAGAACTGGTGTCAGAACAGGGTAAGAAGCCGGTTTTATTCTTGGCTGCCATTCTGTATCGATGCCTGCTTTTTGGTGCGCTTGTTCCCTGTGAACATAAAACGGCTGATACCTTTCTGAGGGTACATATTCTTTAGTTCTGGAAGAAGGCTGATTAAATGTTGTCTGAATTATAACTCTCATCATGTCTGTATCAACAGCACGCTGATTCAGATAAACTTGAACGCTTGAATCCTGCTCTCGCATCGCAGCAAAAAGCAGATGTTCGGTTCCAAGAAAATCGCTTCCCATTGACCTTGCTTCTTCTGTTGCAATATCCAGCATGTTTTTTGTTCGTCTGGAAGGAGGAACTTCACCTCGAATTATAAGCCCTGGAATCCTTGGGATAGAGGTTTCTAAAATATGCCTGAATTCAGGAATATCAATTCTAAGGAACATAAGGGCTTTACAAGCGGTTCCGCCGCCCTCTTTTAACATTGCGATTATAATATGTTCAGGTAAAAGCTGATCGGAGTTAAATCTTTTAGCTTCTTCCTGCGCATTTACAGATAAAAGCCGTTGTACCCGGTTTGTAAGTCCTTTAAACAAAAGTCCACCTCATCATTAATTATAGTTATTTTTTGTTAATTATCAATTAAAACATCAATATTTATTATATCGCCTTCTTTAACACCGTTTTTATCAAACCAGCCTTGCGGCACTTCCAGTGCATAACGAACAGATCTGCTGGAAGTTACAGAACTTTCATCATGAGGAAACATATCCTTTATATCGATAATTCTGCCGGCAGATGATATGTATGCTATGGAAAGCGGAATATATGTATTCTTCATCCAGAAAGAAAGAATTTGGTCTGATTCAAAAATAAAAAGCATTCCTTCGCCGTCAGGCAGATTTTGCCTGAACATTAAACCCTGCTGTCTTTCATCATGAGTTCTTGCAATCTCTGCTTTTACTACCGCTATTACTTGTCCGTCTCTTTCGATAGATATTTCCTGCGTGATAAGGTTCTGCGAGGAACACGAAAGAAATATAAAAATCGAAATTATTAACAAGATCGCACACAAAGGCACAAAAAGCTCGGAGAACACAGAGGAAAAAAAGGTAATTTTATTTCTAGAATTCATTTAAAAATTCCTGCCGTAATCTTACCTGTCCGGATTCTATAAGCCCTGATTCATTTAAAATGTCTGTAAAAACAGCCTTATCAATATACTTAACAGTTAATGGACGTTCTATTGCTACTCTGGTTTCTTCTGTTTCCCATACTGACATTCGCGGATCAAGATAAGTTGGCTGTCCGTATCTTTCTACAAACTGTGTAAATACAGAATAATGGTCTATTATTTCTGTGTTAAGTGTAAAAGCCATAATAAAAACTTCTCCGTCTCTTAATTGAAAAAAAGCCCGCCTAATGAATGATGATCCAGTTGTTTCAACAAGGCTTTGTTCTCTTGCTGGCAGAAAAGAAACATCTCTATCTCCCCTGAATAAAAAAAGATCATCACGTATAAGACCTTCTTTTAGATCATCAAGGCTCATGCCAAGCGATAACTGGCGGAACTGCCTGGGAAGCCCTGCTTTGCTTTCATCATTCACAGCATCCTGCGCCCAAGCTAGAGCCCCAACGAGAAAGCAACCTATTACTATTAAATAAATCTTTACGCTCATCTTATTTAATTATCGGTAAAATTAGTTAATTCCAAAATAAAACCTCTGCGATCTCTGCGCCTCTGCGAGAGATAATTCTTACATTATACCAGGGGTTTATTGCCAAGGCGTACTTTTTCTAACTGCTGCATTTTGCGGTAATAGGCATTCTGTTTAGCAATTTCTTTTACATCTTTAACAAAAAGCTTTTCGTTTAATATCTGGAAAGCGGGGTTTTGCATTAATTGTTTGCCGTAAATCTGACCGTCTCCCTTGTTGAGTCCTACCATGTTTACCAGCTCTTTAAGGCCGAAATCGAACGAATAATTTGTTGCAGTCTGGATATCTATCTTCTTTTTATCAATCTGAATCTGAAGCATATCATACATGCGGCCAACAGGTTCGCTAATCTGCGTATTTGCCAGCTGTTTATAAATAAGCCAGATACGTTCAGATAATAGTGTCGTAAGTCTTGTAATAAGCTGAGGCTGAGTTTGAATCATCTGCTGAAAATTGGCGCGGTTTACAGCCATAAGCTGACAATCTTCGTATGCTACAGCTCCTGCTGCACGGGGTTTTGATTCTAAAAGAGCCATTTCGCCGAAAATATCGCCTGCTTTAAGTACTGCAAGCAGAATTTCGTTATCTGTTATTTTAATGATTTTTACAGAACCCTTTTGGATAATAAAAAGCTCATCGCCGGGTTCTCCTTCGCAAAAAACAATCTGATCTTTTTTATATAAGCGGTTCATTTCTCCCGGCTGAGAAGGCTGCTGAACATCCTTTACATAAGGTGCAATTTTTTTCATTCTTTCTACGGCTGTATTAACATTATCACCTTTCGGACAGCATTTTACATATTTTTGATACGCATAAAAAGCCTGATTAAACTGGTTAAGTTTGGCATAATACTCGCCAACATTAAAAATGTGACTTGGATCTTCCTGAGCATTACTTTTTAAAGTTAATCTTGTAAGCGCTTCGTCAAGATAACGCATTCTTTTAGAGAACTGCATAATTATCTTCATTGCAACAGGAGCATTATTTTGAATTAGCTGGCTGTACTGCTCTCTTTGAACCGAAATAAGGGTGACATCTGTAACAGCTTTTGCAGTTTCAATATGGCTGTGACCGGACATGGTAGAAACAACGCCGAAAAAATCGCCAGGACCTAAAGTATCACCCTGTTCTTCTGCGACTATTTGTACATCCTTGGAAACTCTGACTTTTCCGGAGCGAATTATAAAAAATCTGTCTGCATTCCTTTTGCCTTCAACAATTATGTAAGAATTTGCGGCAAAATTAACGAACGCTAGTTGCAGCGGAGCAGCCATTCTTCCCCTCTTAAATCCCTAATGAGCATTATAGAAAATATATCGACAGAATGTCAACCGCTCCTTAATTAATGTGATTTTCCAAATGTAAACCTCAAATTGCTTTAAATACTTGTTTTTTCTTATGTTTATGACCGATAATTAAAGCAAAGCCATGAATAAACGTATTAATTTTGAAGATACAATATTTATCCTGAATGTCCGGATACGGATGATCCGCGATCTGATGCAGTTGGATACAGATGCTGAAGTTTTTTATTCCCAAACTATGGGAGATTTGGAATTTATAAGTTCTGTCCTGGATATGCTGGCAGAAAAATTTGCTGCAAACATCAAGTTTCTGGACAGAGAAACTGAAGCGGATAATATCCTGGATGCAGAATGGCAGTTTGGTCAGCTATTAAACGAAATTTCCAGCAATTCAAGCCCCTTTACCGCTTCATTATTTCCGGAACTGCCGGTTTTAACCGCAAGATTAAGAACAGAAAGTATAAAAAGAAAGAAACTAATTGATGAATCCTATATACCAGCAGAACAATCCATGTCTGAACCTGTTGTGAGTCACGCCGAGTTAAACGGACTTCTTGGCAGCGCTTAATCACATATCATGAGAATAACCGGCGGCATTCTTAGCGGAAGAAAGGTAAATGTTCCGCATGGTTCAGAAGAAATAAGGCCAAGTATGGACAGAATGCGCGAGTCTATTTTTGGCTGTCTTGGAAATATTTCAGATCTTTCATTTCTTGATATTTTTACAGGATCCGGAATTATCGCTCTGGAAGCAGCTTCCCGCGGTGCATCGCCTGTCGAAGCTGTAGAACAGGATAAATTAAAACGGAAAACTCTGCTTGAAAATGTTTCTATTTCTCCTGTCCGTATCAATTGCCGTTTTATGCCGGCTGAACTTTATGTAAAACGCGCCAAAACAAGGGAAAATAAGACAACTTTTGACATTATATTTTTGGATCCCCCTTTTCCTTATTTATATAAGTGGGAATTAACTGCAAACATTGCAGAATCATCTCTTGTTGGAAATGGAAGCCGGATTCTTATTCACCGCCCCCGCTCTGATTATTTAAAAACAGATATTCCTAACCTGAAAAAAACAGATTCAAGAGAGTATGGAAGATCGATAGTAGATTTTTTTACTTTTATAACTCCATAAACCGGTGTTTTATAATTTTTGTTAATAGAAAAAACGTTTTTCCGGCATGAATTAAAATCACTTGTTTTTTTCATAAAAAAAGCCTATAATATATTAATAAAGAAAAATTATGGATAGAAAAAAAATATTCGAATATTTTAACGATGAAAAAGCATTTATAAAAGTAACGGCTCCTGTTCCTGTTGACGGCTCCTCAAAAGCTGCTTTGAACAGAAAAGGAAATCAGAAATTCAACGAAGGAGATGTAGAAGGAGCCAGAAGAATTTTTATGACAACAGGTTATTCAGACGGACTTTCCAGAGTCGGCGATTATTACACTTCAAAAGACAGGCCGCTGGAAGCTCTTAGAATGTTCTGGATGGCTCACGATAAAAGAAGAGCTGACCCGCTTATTGAAAGACTTGGCGCTATTTTAAAAGATATACTGCACGAAGATGACAATATTAAAACAGGAAGTTAAAAATGACTGATAACATCGAAGAAAATTCTGAAGGATCGGAATCGCAGAAAATTACAGATATTTCCAAAGCAGGATACCAGCTCTTAAAGGAAAATAAGGTAAACGAAGCTATCGACTGCTTTTCAAAAATTCTTCTGCTTGATGAAAATAACAATTATGCGCTTGTAGGAATGGGAGATGCTACCCGTAAAGGCGGTTCTATCCGGGATGCAGTAAAATATTATCAAAGATGTCTTGTTCATCATCCTGGAAATAATTATGCGCTTTTTGGGCTTGCTGACTGTTACAAGGTTATGAATCAATACCAAAAAGCAATAGAAATATGGGAGTTATACCTTCTTCATGATGACAAAAATATTACTGTTCTTACGCGAATTGCAGATGCATACCGCAAAGTAAGGGATTTTAACAATTCAAAAATTACTTATAAAAAAGTTCTGGAAATGGAAGAAAATAATCCCTATGCAATAATCGGCCTTGGGCACTTGCATTACGATTTTAAAGAGTATAAAGACGCTCTTTATTATTGGGAAAAAATGATGAAAAACGGCATAAGCGATGTTGATATCCGCGTACTTACATCCATTGGTAATTGCCACAGAAAATTAAAAACTTTCGAAGACGGCATTCAATATTTTGAAGCTGCATTAAAAAGAGATAATCATAATTTTTATGCGCTTTTTGGGCTTGCAGACTGCTACCGCGGCTTAAATCAGATAGAAAATTCACTGAAATACTGGAACTGTATCCTTGAACAGGATCCAAGAAATAAAATGATTCTGACACGAACCGGCGACGCCTACAGGAATATGAATGATTTTGAAAATGCAAAATTATTTTATGAAAGAGCCTTAAATATTGAGTTTGATACTTATGCTGTAATGGGGCTTGCCCTTATTGCAAAAGAACAAAAAAAATACGAAGAAGCAGTTATTTCCTTTAACAGGTTAATTCAGCAGGATAATAAAAATTACCGCCTGTATCTTGAACTTGCGGATTGTTATATACAAATGAAAGACAAACGCAAAGCTGCAGAATCCCTTGAAACATTTCAAAGGTTCGGCATAAAAAATACTAAAATTTCAGAGCTGTTGGACAGCTTAATATGACTTCGCTTGCAGGTTTACCGCTTGCAGACCTTGAAAAAGAACTATCTTTCCTGCCGCGTTACAGAGCTCAGCAAATATTAAAATGGATCAATAAAGGCGCAGATAATTTTGATGAAATGTCAAATATCCCTCTAACTTTAAAAAATGAACTAAAAGAAAAATTTACTATTTTTTCCGGTACAAGAAGCAATTGCCATAATGATAAAGAAACAAAAAAGATCGTAATATCATTAAAAGATGAAACAAAAATAGAAGCTGTTTTATTAAATGACGGAAAGAACCGCTATACTGCTTGTCTTTCAACACAGGTTGGCTGTCCTGCAGCTTGTGTTTTTTGTAAAACCGGAACATTAGGATTCAAAAGAAATCTGGAAAGCCAGGAAATAATCGAACAGTTTCTTTATTTAAAAAATTAATCAATAATGATAAATTAAATGATGAACATACTATAGATAATATCGTAGTTATGGGAATGGGCGAACCTCTTTTAAATTTAGAAAATCTCCGTAAAGCTATAAGTACATTTACAGATCCTAAAGGTTTTAACCTTTCCAGGCGCAGAATAACTGTTTCTACATGCGGAATCTGTGAAGGGCTTTTTGATATTGCAAAAAACGGCCCATTTATCCGGCTTGCTTTATCGCTATTAACTGCAGATGAAAACCTTCGCTCTCTTTTAATGCCTATAACAAAGTTTAATCCGCTTGAAAAGATAAAAGAAGCTCTGGTTCTTTTCCAGAAAAACGGCGGCGGAAGAATTACTTTGGAAATCCCGCTTCTTGGCGGCATTAATACGCGAGATGCCGATATAAAAAGCATTGCAGATTTTTCTTTGGGTCTGGAAACTGTGATAAATTTAATTCCCTGGAATCCTGTCGAAAATCTTTATTTTAACGGAGCGCCTCTTTTAAAACCGTCAAAAAAAGAAATAGATAATTTTAAGAATAAACTTGAAAGTAAAAAATTAAAAGTTACAAAACGTCTTCATAAAGGCCAGGGAATTAACGGCGCATGCGGTCAGCTTGGCTCTGTATAATGGGTATTATTTAAGCATTGTCTCAGAAGCGGTTTTTGCCTGCCTTTCGCTGCCGTAAATATCCATAACATCTTCTCTTAACCAGCCCATTTGATTCCCGTCTGTTAATACCCAGGAAACAAAACCTTCTTGTGTTCTTAATACTTGTCTTCTGATAATTCGCACAAGCGAGCCTCGTCTTAAATAACCAAGAGAACGGCTATTTTCTGACGGATCCTCGTTAATATGCGTAAACGATGCTGTAATAACCCCAAAACCAATATAATCTCTGGTCAAAGGCGATGTTATAGGCGGGATAAGGGGGCCTTCTTCCCTGTTAATGCCGCATGAACTGAATAATACAAGCATTACTAAAATACACAATTGACCAATAGCATGTTTCATTGATATTCTCATATTAATGAGAAATATATTTGTTTTATCAATTTTAATCATTATATTATTATCGGCAAATAACTCTCCTTTTTGTCATGCTCAAACAGGAAAGAATTATAATTTTTCAATTGGCACTCATCTTGGCTTTGTGTTCGGCCAATCTTTAGAATATCTTTATCCTGCAACTACAGACACAGAACTTTTAAGCGAACTTAGATATGACATGAAACCAGTATTTTATTACGGTTTACAAATCGATTTCTCCCCTGCTTCGATTAAAAGAAACCCTGGTTTTTTTGCTTCGCTGGCATTTAAAGCCGGTATTCCAGGTTATTCAGGAACACATGAAAACCGCGACTGGATGTCTATCGAAAATAAAAACCTTACTCATTTCTCCAGTCATACCAATACAACAACAGGACTTTTCTGGGTAGATGCCGCAGCCGGCATAATTTTTCCTTTAAAGTCACATTTTTATATAAAACCTTTTATAAGCGGCTCCTGGATGCATTTTTCTTTTTCCGGCAGTGACGGTTATGGAAATTATGCAAGAAAAGCTTCATGTTCATTGGATTGTACATTGCAATGGCATGTTCAGCATTGTCCGTCTGTAGGTACGCCGGATTTTACAGCATATTTTCCGATAGATTTCTACCCTCATTATTATTCATTCAAAGGAATGGAAGTTATTCGTTATCAGCAGGATTGGTTTTTGGCAGCTTTGGGTTTTTCTGCCGGAACAAGTATTCTTTCACCTTTTTTATTTGAATTTACATTTCAAATTAGTCCTTTAACTTATTGCGCTGCTATTGATGAACATTTAACCAAAAATTGGATATTTAAAGATTTTTCTGCTTGGGGGCTTTTTATAGAACCCAAAGTAAAGGTTTCTTTCGAAATTGACAGATTTGATTTTTCTATAGAAACTGCTTACCGGTTTATTGGAAGAACAAGAGGTCCTTCATACCTTAAAAAAGGAGATAACGCAAACTACATCAGAAACAATGAAGCAGGAGCTGGGCTTTCCATTGTGGATACGCGTTTTCTTATAAGATTTATTTTTTGATTAGAGAAACAATGCCTGCGGAAACAGAAAGTGTACAAGGGCGCAAACCATCAATCCAAGTCCAATTGGCTTTCTGAAAGTAAGAAGACTTACTCCTAAGCGATCAAGTTCTCCAGCTTTCGCAGACATATCCTGACGGTAAATGCCAAAAATAAGCAAAAGACCTGCTATGAGACCGGTTGCAGCCGGAATAAGATCTCCAAGAATGAGAATACCGTCAAAAGAAGGAGAAAGTAGTTTTAAAATCCCTGTAACAGCGCACATTATTCCCAAAACCAAATGAAAAGTAGGGCTTTTAAACGAAATTTGCGCTGTTACTGTTACGTTATTCTCATTTCCGGTAAATAATACATACCCGGCCAAACCATTACATAGAATGGACAAAAAATACAATTGCGGCATAATTAATAAATAACAGCAAAATGAGATAAAGTCAAGTTATTCAGGATTAAATTTTAGCTGAAGTTCAGACATCTCATTCTGGAGAACCATTAAAAGCTCCGGGGTATCAAAAGGAACTGCAAAACGGTAAACTTCTTCGGCTTCAAGAGTAAAAAAGATTCTATGATAAAAGACATTATATGTTTCATCTTCTTTGACTACAGGAGAAACTGCAATGTCTACAGCTCCAGTGTAAGCATCCTCATTTTTTGCATTTTTCCTTAAAATAACGATCGTTGTGCCTTCATAAACCGTGCCGGCAATTTCTATTTTGTTTCCATCCAGAATATGTGCTGTATCAAAAAAACCCATTCGAACAAGAATCAATATTGCAGCGCATAAAAAAACAATTACAAAAAAGAGCACTCTTCTTGGTTTATCGGCGACTAAAACACTAAAAATACCAACACGGCTTTGAGTTTTACCGGAATAAATATCCTGAACTTCTTTAGGAGCATTTTTTAGCCGGCGTTCCCGGCTATAGTAAAAAGTAAGATTTTCGTCTGAAGACACATTATTTTCAGGTTTACTTAAGTTGTAATTTAAATTAGGTCTTTTATTCTGCTCATCTGTCATGGTGATTCACCTATAAATCTATCTGTACGCCACCATACCAGTTTAACATTAAAATTGTCAGCCAGCATTGCAGAAAGGATACCATCAGGCGAAAGGAAAAAGTCGTTAAACCTAAGCTCATCTATGGAGAATTGAATATCCCCGCGGCGCTGTTCCCGCGTATGAGTATCAACAAAAAGAAGGGAATAACCTGTATCGATTCTAAAGTACAAGAGCAATTTTCCATTTCGTGCAGCTCCCAGGACAGAGTAATAACCTTTATCATTTGTAAGACGTCCATTTTCTACTATGTCATAAAGCGGGATTTCTACAGAATTTATATATGAGCCGTCTTCTACATTAAGTGTCCAGATAACGGAGCTTATCGGCGCACTGCCTGTACGCGTATGGGTAAATTGATCAAATGTATCATGACTATAATTTACCTTGATATATAACCTTCTTGAATCCGGAGATATGGTTATTGTTTCGATAACTGCCAATGCCTCAGGCCAGTCAGGAAGCGCAGGAATGGCAGATGAAGAAATTTTTACAAGGTAAAGAAGTGTTCCGGCAGGGCTGAACCAGTAAATCTCCCAGCCGTCTGGGATCCGGCAGGTAACAGCCAATTCATTCCTGATTCCGGATGTAAGACCTATTATCCTTGGAAAGGGGCTTCCGCCTATCCCTTCCCTGCCAAGATAATTAATAAATCTGCCATTTTGATCAAAATGTAAAATTATTCCATCAAGTAAAACTCTTGTTTCAGGATCGTATCTTAAATCATGCTGAGGAAGTCTATCTTCTACAAAAATATGCCTTCGTGAATCTACGGCTATCCAGCCAGGTTCTTCCAGAGGATAAGAATATGCCCAGCGGGTTGCCTGCTCATATTCTGAAATATTTGTCATTAGAGGAGTAGCCGGCGCAGGATTGGTCTCTTCGTTAAAAATCATAAACAATAAATTGCCGTATGAGTTATAACGGACAATTTTACCGCTATTCCCGTCTGCTATATAAAAAGAGCCGTCATGCATTGTAAAACCTATACGCCGTATGCCTCTGCTGCCATCCAGTCTGTACAGGGCAATCTGATCTTCCATAGGCCCTATTTCAAGGGTAAAGAGGTCTTCTCTTTCTACAGAACCTGCCGTATTTATTCTGCAGGAAGCAAAAAATAAGATTAATATAACAAAAATCGATGTTAATAATAGCGCTTTTTTAAGTTTCATATAATATAAGGTCTACTTTTTTTTAATTTTTGTCAATCAGTATAAATGCTCAGGTAATATTGCCAGATGTATTAAATTACCATATAATAACAAAACATGGAAAAATTGATTTTAAAAGCTGAGCAGCTTGATGGATATTTAACAGACAGCGATAATAAATACTTAAATGAGCTTGAACTTCTTTATGGTAAAGCTATAGATATTTTTCCGGAAATTCAAAATGGCAGTAAAAATGCAAAAAACAGCCTAATTTCCATATACAACGATATTGGTATTATAATAAAGGAAATTTGCAAAAATAATAACAGGATTCATGTTTATTCATTCAGCTCTTCCAGGGAGAATCACAGTGAAACTTCACGTTTAATTTCAAAATTACGTGATATTAATACCGGAAATAACGAGTTTGTTTATTATATTCAGCGCGCTTATGAGATGCTTTTTAAACTTGCCTGGGCTGATTCATTCCAGCATTCAGATGAAAATAAAAATTATTTTTTTATAAAAACCCCTGTAACCAATCCTGTGCAGAATTATGCTGTTCATAAATTAACCAATATAGACAATAAAATTAACAATACTGTTATGTGTGTTATGCTTCGCGGCGCTTTGCTTCCATCCATGATTATTAGTAAAGAAATAGAAGAACATTCATCAAGCAAATATTTAACGCCTTTTGCGCTTTTTAGAATTTACCGCAACGATGAAAAAAAAGAAAACGATATGGAATATATTCTGGATCTGGACAAGTCTTTTTTTAATCTTAATGATTTAAACGGGAAAGATTTAATTTTTGCGGATCCGATGAATGCTACAGGCGGGAGCCTTGTAACAGTTGTTAAATATTTATTAAACAACGGAGTAAAACCGCGATCAATTTTATTTTTTAATGTTATTTCTGCTTTAAAAGGCGCGCTTAGAGTTGTAAGATCTCTAACAAATTGCGATGTTTACACACTTTGGATGGACGGCGTTTTAAATAAAGACGCATACATTATGCCGGGTCTTGGAGATGCCGGAGATCGTATAAACGGCCATGACAGCGCAAAAAATCCCAGAAATATAATCCATTTGCTTGCAGATTACGGTTCCAATGTTGCAAATCTTTACAGTTCGCAATACCGTGAAATAGAAAATACTGTACTTAGCGGGCTAAAATGAAAAAAAACAAACTCTTTGTTCTTTCTTTTATTTTTTCCTTGTTTTTAATTGCTATTTTAGGCTGTGCCGGAACTGCAGCAACTGCAGAAGAATATTATCTAATTGGCATGGCTTATTTTGATCTTGGGAAATTCGAAGATGCAGAAAAATGGCTTAACCGCGCAAGGCAAGCCGATAGAACTATGATTGCTTCTACATATAATCTTGGCCGCCTTGCTTATGAGATGCAAAGATATGAAGAAGCTGCCAGGCATTTTGAAAATATTTTAAAAAGGGATCCGAACAATGTTCTTGCATTAAGGGCTGCCGCATATACAAGAATCATGCTGGGCGACTTAACCGCTGCAGAAAAATATTATTCAAGGCTTCTTGAGCTTGTTCCTGAAAGCGCAGACAACGGTTATAATCATGCGCTTGTTTTATTTGCAATGAGAAGGTACAGCGCCGCCGAAGAAATTCTGGAAAAATATCCATTTGCGCTTCAGGAAGACAGGGATGTTATGCTTCTTTATGCAAGAACACAAGCGGCGTTAAACAAAATAGAAGCTATTGAAAGTTATGCTAACTTTTTAAATTATCATTCAGATGTAAAAGCGCGGTTTGAGTACGCCCAAAGACTTGAGTTTCATGAGTTATATGCAAGAGCCCTTGAGGAGTTCCGCAAAGCGCATTCAGAAGCATCTGCTTCATCTTTGGATCCTAAAAGAAGCGATATTCGTTTTGGAATTGCAAGGGTATTATTAATTGCAGACGGCGCAAGCAATGAAGGTATAACCGAATTACAGGGAGCTGTAAATGACGGCTTTAATGATATACCTGCAATAGAAAGATTAATTAACAGGGTAAACACATCAAACAGGGAAGCATTAAGAAATATAATTAATAATATACGAATAGCGTCAGAAACTAATCCTTAAAGATGTTCCTACTATGGCATCAAAAGTGAATATCTCTGTCTGCAGATTTTCTGTAAATCTTAATTTTATATACGCGGTAAGATTAAGCCTTCCCATTATTCTAACAATGTCTTCGTGGCCAAATGTTATCCGCCAAAGCATATAATCCGACAATTTATCAAATGTAATCTCGATACTTTCCCTGCGTAACTGTTCATAGTTAGAGTTTAACAATGATGATAGATTAATCCATGAACCGCGTTTGTCTACAGAAGAAGTCATCCAGTTATAAAATACGCTTAGATAACTATTTTTTGTCGGTGTTTCCCATGCCAATGCAAAACTTTCTGCCCAGTATCCGCCTGAACGTATTGTAAATGTGTTTGTAAAATTTAACATTCCGCCGGAAAATCCCCTAAAACCTGCATTTAACACAGACTGCAAACGCCATGATATATCCTCTTCTCTTGGGATAATTATATTACCATCAATCCCATGCGAATATTCATCGCTTTGATAAAAACTAAAAACAGGCAAGTGACCCATAACACCGAACATATTTATCGCAGAAAAGTTTAAACCGCTTCCAAGATTTAATGTATCTGTCCTTGTATCCATCTTTTGTTCCATTACCCTTTCTATGCGGAACATTATTCTTGATGGAATAAAAAATGCCCTTAAATCATAAATATTCTGAAAATTTATTCTTGTACTAAAATGGTCGTTAAAAGCAGTATACTGAGAAATATCCGAATAAGGCGAATTATTCAATGATTTATCCATAACTTTGCCAAGATTATCTGTAAACAATGAATAAACCGGAAAGATTTCCCAGAAAGGAAGAAAATCATTAATACTTTCAAAAAACATTTTCTTGTCATCCAGTATATCTTCTCCGTAAATAAAAAGATGTTTTTTAAATCCGCGTCCGGCTCTGAAATTTATATTTGTTCTGTTAATTACAACAGGTATATCAAGAAAAGCGGCGCTTTCTGAACGTGTCATACTGTTTGCACTTGTAAAATTTGTGATTCCCTGCAGCGTTAAAACTGCGCCAACAGGTCTTGTCCTTTGATTAATAATAAATTGAGATAACGTTCTTCTGGTATCTGCATTTTTTCCAATATCAGGAACCAAAGGAGAAAATGTTTCAAGCCACAAATCGCCGTAATTTTCATCCTCATTAATAAGAAAACCCTGTTTCGTCCACATAATATCTGTATTGGCAGATACTTCAGGAATCAGATTATTTTTTGGCCTGTAACCTGCTCCCAGATTCCATTGCTGCCTCAATCTGGAAAAATCATAAGCAGCATCTGCATCAAATTTTGCGCTAAAATCTGATAAAAATGCCATGTTTATTGTATGACGCGCAGAATTTGTTTTTGGAGATGCAAAAAATGATTCTTTAACTGAAAAACTGCCAAACGCTCTGAATATAGAATGCTCTGCATCCCACAAAAAAGTATCCTGCGAAGCCAGAAAAGATATATTACCTGTTATATCTGTGTTTAACAAAGTAAATCCAATCCCGGAACGGTTTACCATACTTCCCATAACATTATTATAATCTATATCTTTTTTTATAAGCGTTTCTGATTCAACAGCAGTTGATACTGAAAAATCTGACAATAAAGAAACATTTCCAAGAGAAACCAATGTTCCTGGTCTTGTATAATTAACTGAACTGCCTGCATTCATCCTGTAAACTGAAACTGCGTTTTCCAGAATTATTTCGTCTATATACATACTACCCGCAGGAAGTTCAGAACCTTCCGGTTCCAGTAAAATTGCAATATAACTTGTTTTACCATAAGAGTCCATTGATTGCCTTGAAGGCCTGTAATGAACAAAACCTGTTACATTAGTTTTGTCTACAATAAATATTCTATCACTCCCCTGATACTTAATTGTTACCTTTCTCCATTCATTATAACTGAATGCGCTTAAAGGGATACGAACTTCCATTTCCGGATTATTAATCGATTCCGGTCCTGCACAAATAATAAAGCGAAGGTGTCCGCTTATTGTTTCATTTAAATCATCTGGTATGGGTCCTTTTACAAAAAAGGATAATTCCCTGTAATCTGAAAGAGGCAATTCTGCAATTCTTCCGTCTATCCCGATAGAAACACCAGCTTCATCAATTCTATCCCAGTTTATTTTTAATACCCTCTGTAAATTTTTATTCGGATGCAGCCTGTTCATAATTTCTTTATAGTTTGATTCCAGAGTATAACCTGTTTCAATTACTTCTGCAGTTCTAACCAAATTTGTATTACTATTTATATTATTATTTTTTTCTGTAATTGCTCTGAATGACGCGCCGCGGATAATAGGAGGAGCAATAATAAAACGGCCTGATACATCATTTGTACTTTCATTATATATAATTATTCTTAAATACTTTGCATCACCAAGCTTTAATTTATCATCTTCGTTTAAAATAAACCGCGCAATATAAGGATTAGTATCATAAGTACCGGTAAGTTTAGGATATAATTGATTTTCCCAAATTAGAGCCGGGTTTTCTATAAATGAAAATTCTTTTCCGGACAAAGAACCAATTTGCATTATTACTTTAATATTACCGGAATGATTAACACCGTGTAATCTAAAAGGTATTTCTATTTCTGAAGCTTGTGTAAGAAAACCAGCGCCCGCGCCCAATGGAATCTGAAACCCTGTCCAGTTTTCATTTTCATCAAGAGAAAATTCTGCAACCAAAACAGGAACATCTCCAAACATTGAATCTTTGGAAGGATATGGCCTGTTTATACCAGATACAACCGGAGCATTCCATTCTATAGGCATAAGATTGGAACCCAAAACACTGTTATTGTAATAATTTCTAAATACAAGATCTGCCCTATTTTCCAAACGCAAATTTTCATTTGATTCCAAAACAAGCTGATTGGAAATAAACGATAAATCGGGAGGCAACGTTAGTATTAATTCATTTCCTTCCATTCCGGCGGCGCGGTAAAGTCCTGTTGTATCTGTCTGTACAAATGTAAAACCGCCTGCTATATGCGCTTTTAAAAAATCATAATCCCACTGCGCTTTTGCGCTTATTCCAACTGTGCCTGTATTTGTCTGTGATTCATCTGTAAAAGCATCGTCCGATAAATTCCAGCGTATTCCAACAGCTGAACGCGCAGAAAATTGATTTGAATTATTATAAACAGCTCCCACGCCTGCTGCGATGCTTCCAAACTGCGTACCATCGCTATTTTTCAAATACGTTAAACGGATAACTTCATTTTGCCCTATTGGGCCGTTAATTGTTACTTCTCCGGACGAATTATTATAATTAAAATTTGAATCCTGTATACCGCTTCGCCAGACCTGCACGGAACCGGGGATTACATCCGTACCTATAAAATAACCGCTTGCGCTATTATAATTTGTAAACCGTAAAATTACATCATTGTTATATACGCTGGCAGGGGGAATATAAATTTCCGGCAGAAATATTTCTCCGTTTCTTTGCGCAAGCGGCCATAATGATTCAGGATGCCGGCGGCGGCGGTCAGAACTGGCTGTTTGAACAAGTTCAAAAACAGATCTTTGGCTATTATTTGCACCTAAGGAAATATCCATCATTGCAGAATTGTCATGTTCTACAAGTTCAAACCCTCTTATTTCTGTTCCGCTGGAAATCTGTATAAGCGAAGCTCTTTCTGTTGTGCTGGAAGGCGCATCATAGCGGTTGCGTCTTTCAAAGGGAGAAAAAGTTCCCGGTTCATAAATAACCAAAGCAGAAATACCGTCTATCATAATAAAACCCGGCCTTGAAGAACCCTGTCCGCACTGAGGCAGATTTGCCAGGTTTATATTTCCGCTAACATCCAGCCACATTTGAACTTCATATAAATATTCTCCCGGCGAGCCGTTATAATCACCCATTGATATTCCCAGATTTGCATAAGAAACTGCAACCATACCGGAAGGTCTTATATTCAATTCTAAAAGTCCATTTAATCTGGAAGCTGAATATTCACTTGGTAATGCAATCCGCCATTTTCGTCTGTTCGCATCCTGTATAGATCCTCTTTCATCCTCGATATAAACAATTATGTCAGAACTAATGTTAATATCCGGCAGAACATAAGAAATACCGCGAATGGAATTTTGAGGCATTAATTCGCTGAATGTTTTTTCCCTGCTGCCGGAAAAAATACGTTCTTCCCTAAATGCGGCATCATAACGTAAAAGAGTATGAAAATTCAAACTTCTGGTTCCAAACCGGCTGTAAAAACCAAATGAAGAAGGTGAATCGCCGCCAAGATCAAGATACGGAAACAGTGGAAAATCAAGTCCTGTATTCCCAACTCCTGCATATTGAAGAAATTCGCCCTCAAACCCCTGATAACCTGCGCGATACGTATTTTGAGAAGAATCATCAAGGAAATTAACTTCTACAAACCATCTTTCGTTAATCCATAAAGCCATGGTTAAATCAACTTCCTGTTTAAACAAAATAGGTGTTTCAGGAGAAATAAAACCTGACCCGATAGGTGATGTAAAAAAACCCAAATTTCCCTGTAAATCGCCTTTCCATGAACCTGTTAAAAAAAGCGAAACTTCAGAATCGCCCAGTTTTTGGCTCATAAGTTCATTAGGAGCCTCGTCCATTATTCTTCTTCTAAGTTCATCAATGTTTAATTCACTCTCAGAATCCTGCGCATCAAGAACGAAACACAGAAACAGCAAAAAACACAAAAGGAGCGCTTTATGCATTAAACCGGGAATATATTTTGTCACCCTTCGCAAAATAAACATTTTATGTTATTATAATAACCGTATTTCTATGGTTGTTTCAATGATACAATTAATTTTTGAGATTCCCGATGTTGGCAATATCAAGGAAAAGCGCCGTGTTATTAAATCGATAATTGACAAAATGAGACGGCGTTTTTTCTTAAGCGCAGCCGAGGTTGATCTTCAGGATTCGCTTTCTTTTTGCCAAATCGGCGGAGCGCTTGTGTCCAATTCCAGGACATTCGGAGAAACTGTTCTTCATAAGGCATTTGTTATGATAGAAAAGGAAACGCATGTACGTATTCAGGATATGCAGATTTATTCGGAGGAATTTTAATGAATAAAAAAAACGGCTTTTTACTTTTATTATCCATAACGGTAGTAATGCTTTCTTCATGTATCGGAGTTTCTCTTGATATTCAAATGAACAGAGACGGTTCTGGCAGATTAACCATGTTATACAATATTTCCAATACGCTGCTCGAGTACGGCGGGATCGATGGTATTAGTTCAGAATCGGCCGTTCCATTAAGCCGCAGTGATTGGGAACGAACAGCAGAAAGAAACAAGGATATTAAACTTGTATCCTATTCATCCAAACAATCCGGGCAGAATACAATTATAACTATAGTTGCAGATTTTACAAACCTGGAAGCTTTAAGGGAAGTGCTTGATCCTTCTATCGATAATATAATTTTCTCTTTAAATGATCAGGGAGGAAATTTAAACATTCTTCTTTCCGGTGACAGCGGTTCCATGGATAATTACGATGAAAATGTACTGGAAATTGTTAAATATATGTTCGAAGACTATAATTTTTCCTTTAGTTTCAGCGCTCCTGGAAATTCTGCAATGCGTATCACTAATGGAAACGGAGAAGCTATTTCTCTTCCAACCTCTGCAGCAGCAGTTTTAACAGGCAGAAAAGTTTCTCTAACCATGAACATCCTGGATTCATTATTTACAGAGGAAGGACTAAGATTATTAATTAACTGGTAGATCGGTTTCTAGTGTTCTGTAAATAACAGATGACAAAATAAAAGATATGTGATATAATGGAGGTATGAAAGAAATACAACCAAAATTGAACAGAGAAGATCAAGATTTGATGGAGAAATTATTATCAGCA